>Ga0207104_1200_pt1 | contig 14689 bp, 14 predicted proteins | sample Alteio_BWMinHeat_79_FD_153538 | JGI IMG/M metagenome (GOLD analysis project Ga0207104, IMG submission 153538) | Enriched cells from forest soil in Barre Woods Harvard Forest LTER site, Petersham, Massachusetts, United States -... | ecosystem: Environmental > Terrestrial > Soil > Temperate forest >...
ACCCCCATATTAGCCGTCCGTCCTTGATAGCCAACCACTCGTAATTCGATCTGACCGGTTCCAGTCCCAGTCATCCCCAAAGCCTGCGCTCCGGCAAGCGAGAGATCGAGTACCCGACCCCTGGCAAAGGGGCCACGATCATTAATACGGACGGTTACCTGTCGACCAGTGCTCATTGACCGAACTACAGCAATCGAACCGAGTGGCAAGGTCCGATGAGCCGCCGTCAGCTGATGCATGTCATACCGTTCACCATTTGCCGTCTTATTCCCATGAAATCCCGGACCATACCATGAGGCGACACCACGCTCGACAAACCCGACAGGATACCCTGGGAAATAGGTCGGTTTAGGAGTACCGCTGCAAGCGGCCAGGATGGCAACAAGGATCGGTGTGAAAAGAAAGACCAGTCTGCGGGACCAGCAGGAGTGAGGTCCACGAGCGCTGCCTAACAGGCTGCGGAAAAACCATTTCGGCATCGCAGAACTACGATGGCCGATACCTTTGAGACTAGAGGAGAACACACCCACAGTATGCTCAAAAAGGCCGTTCGGCAAGGCCGCAGCAAGCGAAGAGGCGAGGCGTGCGCTTCGGTACATTGAGCCTCTAATTCTTCTGTTTTTCTGCGGGTATGGAATGCAACTATTTGATTTTGTGGCGCGTTTTTAGCTTATGCTTGAACGTCACATTGTCCTATGGTACATCTACAGTGCAATGGATACAGGTCCGATACGCCGCTATCAACTCACGAGGTTCTCCCAAATCGTACAGTACCGCTCCAAGGCGATAGGGGGCTGATCGAAGCTGAAGCCAACGTTTCAGGAGTGGCTTCCTCCTCGACACATTCAGGGTCTTGTTCGTCCATCTTGACAGAGTCCATTCGGAGATCCTCTTCCTGTACCTGTGCCAAGTCATAGCGGTCAAGATACGTCACGGCAAGCTCTCGGAAGATGTAGTCGATGATCGACGTGGACATTTTAATACGGTCGTTCAATTTGACAGGCCCGTTCGGCTCGAACCGGGTAAACACAAACGCTTCGACGAACTCCTCCAACGGGACACCATGTTGGAGACCCAGTGAAATCGCAATGGCGAAACAGTTCATGAGGCTACGGAAGGCGGCCCCTTCTTTGTGCATATCAAGGAAAATTTCTCCACAGGTACCGTCATCATACTCACCCGTGCGTAGATAGAGTTTATGCCCTCCAACGACGGCTTTCTGCGTGTACCCATTGCGTCTGGCTGGCAGTGGTCGGCGCTTTGCCAGGTACCGTACCATCACTCGCTCTGTAATCTTTTCCGCAATCGTAACGATTTCTGAGGAGGCTTCGACGGTCTTACCGCTGTCCGTTGAAGCTGATAACGGCTGGCTTAACTTCGAGCCGTCGCGATACAGGGCCACGGCCTTGACCATGCTCTTCCAGGCCAACAAATAGGCCGACTTCACCTCTTCCAATGTCGCATCGGCCGGCATGTTGATCGTCTTGCTGATGGCGCCACTGATGAATGGTTGTGCCGCCGCCATCATACGGATATGCGCATCGACGGCAATATACCGCTGACCGATTCGACCACAGCGGTTCGCACAATCGAACACCAGAAGGTGCTCGGCTTTGAGATGTGGCGCGCCTTCCACCGTCATGGTGCCGCAGCAATAGTCATTGGCGGCGGCGATTTCTTCTTGTGTGAACCCCAATGCTTTCAGCATGTTGAAGTTGGATTCCGCCAATTGCGCATCCGTCAATCCCAACTTCTCCCGGCAGAAGCCCTCACCCAACGCATACTTATTAAACGTAAATTGAATCTCAAACGCCTGGGACAATCCGCCTTCCATTCGTGCGAGTGCGGCGTCGTCGAACCCCTTCTGTCTCAGTGTCTCATGGTTAATGAAGGGGGCCGTCTGCAAGGTCTGCCGGCCAACACAATATTCCGCGATATCCTGAATCTGCGACTCGGTGTACCCCAAATTTCTGAGGGCAGCGGGTATGCTTTGATTGATGATCTTGAAATACCCTCCGCCCGCCAGTTTCTTGAATTTGACAAGTGAGAAATCAGGTTCGATGCCCGTCGTATCGCAATCCATCACGAGTCCGATCGTGCCCGTAGGAGCGATCACCGTGACCTGCGCATTGCGATACCCGTAGGCCGTTCCCAATTCGAGGGCGCGGTCCCAGGCACGACGTGCCGCGACAAGTAACTCGGGAGGACAATGCTGTGGCTGGATCCCTACCGGTGTAATCGATAAATCTTCATATTTCTCCGGAGCAGCATTGTACGCGGCTCGCCGGTGATTGCGGATGACGCGCAACATCGCCTCATGATTTTTGGCATAGCCCGGAAATGGCCACAGCTCTGCCGCCATTTCAGCCGATGTGCCGTAGGCCTCGCCGGTCATGATGGCAGTCAACGCGCCACAGATGGCCAGTGCTTTCGGAGAGTCGTATGGAATACCTTGCCGCATCAGCACCGTGCCTAAGTTGGCATAGCCGAGGCCCAGGGTTCGGAAATGAAAACTCTTCTCAGCAATGGAACGGCTGGGAAACGACGCCATGAGTACGCTGATCTCCAGCACGATCGTCCACAGGCGCACGGCATGGCGAAAATTCTCCAGCTCAAATTGGGCGTCGGTCGAAAAGAAATGGGCGAGGTTGAGCGAAGCCAGATTGCATGCCGTATCGTCGAGAAACATGTATTCTGAACAGGGATTGGAGGCATTGATACGGCCATCCTCCGGACACGTGTGCCACTCGTTGATTGTCGTGTCGTATTGCGTCCCGGGGTCCGCACAAATCCACGCGGCCCAAGCGATCTGATCCCAGAGGTCCCGCGCCTTGATGGTCTTGGAGACTTTGCCATCGACCCGTCGCTTGAGTTGCCAATCGCCGTCCGCCTCCAACGTGGCAAAAAAACCGTTGGGAATACGCACGCTGTTGTTTGAGTTTTGGCCGGACACCGTCTGGTAGGCCTTGCCGTCCCAATTCGTGTCGTACTCATGAAACACAAAATGCGTGAACCCTTGCTGCGCATAGGAATACATCCGTTGGACGTAGGACTCTGGAACGGCATCCCGGCGAGCAGCGGCCAGGGCTTCTTTGAGGATCGGATTCTGCTTGGGATCGATCTCGACTTTACCCTGACCGGCGCCATCGACGACGTGGCAGGCCTTGAGGACGGCATTGAGGCGTTGTGCACAGATTTTTGAGCCGGTCACCATGGCGGCGACTTTTTGCTCTTCCACGACCTTCCAATTAATAAATTCTTCGATGTCGGGATGATCCAAATCCAGGCAGACCATTTTGGCAGCCCGTCTGGTTGTCCCACCCGATTTAATGGCGCCTGCGGCTCGATCGCCGATGCGAAGGAAGGACATCAATCCAGATGACCGGCCGCCGCCTGACAACGGTTCGGCGTCACCGCGAAGTTTGGAGAAGTTGGTCCCGGTCCCGGATCCATATTTGAACAGACGCGCTTCTCGCACCCAAAGATCCATGATGCCGCCCTCGCCGACCAGGTCGTCTTCAATCGATTGAATGAAGCACGCGTGCGGCTGCGGATGCTCAAATGCATTGGTCGCTTTGACAACTTCATTGGTCTTGGGATCGACGTAATAATGCCCTTGCGCAGGCCCGGAGAGTCCATAGGCATAATGAAGCCCGGTGTTAAACCACTGGGGAGAATTCGGCGCGGCCATCTGATGCGCAAGCATGTAACAAAGCTCATCATGAAAGGCATCGGTATCTTCCGGGGTCTTGAAATAGCCGAAGTTCTTCCCCCAGGAGGTCCAACAACCGGCGAGCCGTTCAAACACTTGTCGGGAATCATGCTCTCCTCCCAACTGCGGCTTACCGTCTGGCCCAACGATCGGATTCCCCTGTTCATCTCGCTGTGGCACTCCGGCTTTCCGAAAATATTTCTGGGCAAGAATATCAATCGCGAGCTGGGACCAAGGCTCGGGAATGTCGATATTTTCTAACTTAAACACGGTCGATCCGTCGGGATTGCGAATTTCCGACGAACGTTTCACGAACGGCAGACCCTCATAGGGACTTTGCCCGCGACGTGTAAATCGGCGTTCTATTCTCACGATTTCCCCTCCTCCAGGCTGCGTCGTTTGTGTGGGATCGCTTACAGCCCCACATGGATGGAAACATTCAGACTTCTAGATCAATGCCCCTGTGCTTGGCACCCGACATTTCGTGTTTCGACAATCGATTCACAACCGGGCATCTACATATAGCTATCAGGTTGGATTGTCAATACCAAATGTAGTGGTCTGGCTGGGGAAACAGAGGAAAAACTGTGGATAACTGCAAATGACTGGAGATCGCCAACTCTCGGGGAATTTCGTCTATTTATCCACAGAATTGTGGTCGGAAATGTGCCTCATTTTAAGATCCCGGGATAGCCACGGACAAAAAAACTAAAATACGTGGCGACCAAGCCTCAGAATAGCCTCATCTACTCCTTCAACGGGGATAAATTGGTTACCGATGCCGATGACCACAACCCTGGTACCCAGCACAGTGGTTTCAAACCGACTGAGCAGTCCCCAATTTTGACGAAGGGTGTGCGGGCGCACCATGCTATTGAGCAACTCCTGACTGTGCCTGCGAAAGATATTTCTAATCACCGTTCCTTCCCGTTCCGGTGTGGCCCCATCCATTCGATCCATCGCCCTGTTGAGTTCGGCTTGCACGAAGCCCAAATATTGATCCGTGGTGGGATTCGTCAGTGCCAGCCCGACACTCACAGCCAATGCCGCCACGACCAGACTCAAACGCACGATGCTCATCCCAGGCCCCTCGATTGATTGCTACAGAACCGATGCGCACCAGGTTTGATGGAAGTGTACGCGCGCACCTCTCCTTTGACAAACAACATCCGGGTGATTAGCCTACGCGCGACAGGCCTGTTGCGGCAATCATGCTGCTCACATTGCTCGTATCAGGAGGATCATCATGTTTGTCTGGAGCAAACGCCTTGTCGGCGCCTTGTTGGGATTATTTGCATTCATGTTGGGAGTCTTTCTCTTCGATACAGCACCGGACAGTATTAGCGACCTCAAGATCCATACAACACGTTGGATGGCCCTGAACTATCTCGGCTTGGTGATATGGGTCTTTGTCTGGATGATCGATCAAACCCGCATGCGCGGAAAGAATGTGTGGGTGTGGCTTGTCCCCTTCATTCTCGCCCCCCTTCCGACGTTAATGTTGCTCGTCTTGTACCTCCAACGCCGTATCCAATAGTCATAGATCGGCTGAGCCAGCCCTGGTCTGCACCGCACGACCGGGTTCTCGATCCAACTGCGCTCGGAGAGCCCACACCAGCCAAATACCAGGCAGAGCGATCAGAAACGACCAAAAGAAAAATTGTGCCCAGCCGACCATGTCGACCAATTCGGCCGACGGACGACCGGAGAACACTCGTCCGAGCGCTTCCAGCGAAGAAAGCAAGGCGAACTGGGTTGCCGTATAACGATGGTCGCACAGCGACATGATCAGTGCGACAAATGCTGCGGTGCCCATGCCACCGGTCACATTCTCGACGAGAATCGATGTCGTGAGCGCGATATAACTCTTGCCCATCCAGGCAAGCCACATGAACCCCAAGTTTGAGACCGCTTGTAAGAGACCAAAGAGCAATAACGACCGGACCATCCCCATCTTGGCCATTGCAAGGCCCCCGACCAAAGCACCGGCGAGTGTGGCCCCGATCCCAAGGCCCTTCACATACCCAACTTCGCTGACGGAGAAGCCCATCCCCCCTATAAGAAACGCCGTTTGAAGCGACGCTGCGACGGCATCTCCGACTTTATAGAGAATAATGAGGGCGAGGAGACCGATCACCCCTGGACGCATAAAGAATTCTTTCAGTGGTCCACCAACCGCTTCGGCCAGGCTTGCCGGCGGGGCACTGGGCTCTGACGGTTCCGGACTGACCAGGATCGTGACGCCTCCTGCCGCCATTAACGCAGCCAGCAGCAAGTAAGTATTTGGCCAGCCAATATGGTCGGCCAACAGGAGGGCGCCGGCACTCGCAACCAACAGCGCACATCGATAGCCATTCACCCACACAGCCGCACCGAATCCTCGTTCCGGACGTAAGAGCACGTCGGTCCGATAGGCATCGAATACAATGTCGAGTGAGGCCGAGAGGAAGGCCACCACGAGGGCCAGGACTCCGAGTATTTCCGGACGCTGGCCTGGCCCAGTCACCGCCATGGCCACTAAGCCGAGAGCGACACACAGCTGCATCACCAGCATCCATCCTCGCCGGCGTCCCAGCCAGGGAGGGACCAGACGATCCATCAATGGAGCCCACAAGAATTTCAGTGTGTACGGGAGACCGACGAGCGTAAAGACACCAATGGTCTTCAGGTCGAGCCCGGAAACCGTCAGCCAGGCCTGGAGTGTCCCAGCGGTGAGGGCCAATGGCAACCCCGAGGCAAAACCCAAGGGCAACATGATGCCAATGCGCCGGTTCGCAAGGACCTGAATGAGCGATGCTGTTTTCATCGAGACGTGTCAGTGCGCATGAAGGAGTAGCATATCATCGGAATGAAGGGAGAGCTCAGGACATTCTTGAAATCAATCGGTCGAAGCCTGTCCGATAGGGCCATTCGTCATGAAGCAAAGAAGAAGCAGGCAGATGCAAGGTCGCAGACCCTGAATGAAGCAGATCCCATGGCATCAATTGTCACGGGAGAAACGTTGAGGGTGGACCGGCCTCGAGGAAGAAGAAGTCCCTGCGGAAGCACCGGATGACCACACCCTGCAGCAGGGTATTGAACCTCAACAGGGTTGTCCATTGAATGTACAGGGCTTGTAGCGTGAAAGATCAAACTCCACGTTTTCCTGATAGACCCGTTCGTTGCCGTTCACGCCGTCCTGTTCCGGATCGTTATACATAGTGTGGTTCCACCAGTAGAACAGGGGGTAGGCTTCAGTCTGATAGACCGGATTCCCGTAGTTACTGCGGGTATATTCTCGAACCAACCGGCCTGTCACGTAGTCGACGTGCCCATTACCTTTGAGTGAAAACAACATCAAGAAGAGCCGAGCCTCATGATCGTAGTGCTCGTCAATTCTTGTCGCGAGGTCGGGTTCGAGAGGAAGGATCTCCTTCGTCCATCCTCCGGATCCAGGAAGAAGGAGAAGAAGGGATACCGTCAAGACGGAGACCGCCAACTGCAAAGGTGTCACAACAAACTCACAATAATGAGGCGGGTGGGGTCGACGGAGTCTACCATGGCCTTCTAGGGCCATCAAGCGAGGGCACACGCGACACGAAGAACTCGCTGCAGATCCTTGCTCCCGTCGCAAGGATCTTCCTATAATGGCCCGACTATCATGAAACGTGCATCCCTCCATACACTCGGCTGCCGACTGAATCAAGCGGAAACAGCCGTGCTCGCCGCTCGCTTGCGGCACGATGGCTATCATGTCGTCGAGTTCGGAGAGCCGACAGACTTGCTCGTCGTCAACACCTGTTCCGTGACAGAGGATGCAGAACGTACCTGCCGATACGTCATTCGCAAGACTTTAAGACATTCCCCCGATGCCTTTGTCGCGGTGACCGGCTGTTACGCCCAGACCGGCGTTCAAGAGCTGCGCACCATTCCCGGCATCGATCTCATTGTCGGCAATCAATTCAAATGGGACTTACCGTCATTTCTTCCAGCCCCCCATGCCCTGAAGAAGCAACCGGACGCGAAAGTACTCCATTCTCGCACCATCGACCGAGAGGATTTTACCTTACCGGAGTATGGCGAACCGGACTCCACCAGAGCGTTGCTCAAGATTCAGGACGGCTGCAACGTCATGTGCAGTTTCTGTCTGATTCCCTTCGCCCGAGGGCATGAGCGAAGTCGCCTTCGGGATGACGTGACTCGGGAAGCTGAGACCCTCGTGGCAGGAGGTTTTCAGGAAATGGTCCTGACCGGCGTCAACATAGGGCAGTATCGCCAGGGCGGACTGGATCTGGTCGGGTTGATCGCACAATTGGAGGCAATCGACGGACTTGAGCGAATCAGGATTTCGTCCATTGAGCCGACGACGATCACAAACACCCTCTTAGATCGGATGGCGTCTTCTTCGAAGCTCTGTCCCTATCTCCATATCCCTTTGCAAAGCGGGGATGACACAATCTTATCGTCCATGAATCGTCCATACAACGTGGATGAATTTATGCAACTGATGCACCGGGCCGTGGCGGCGATTCCTCACCTCGGGCTGGGAACCGATATCATGGTCGGATTTCCTGGAGAAACCGACGAAGCATTCGAGCTCACGCTGGATGTTGTGCGTGAGCTTCCCTTCTCCTATTTCCATGTCTTCACCTATTCGCAACGGCCTGGCACCGCTGCTTTGAAGCTAGCCAACCAGGTGCCGATCGCAGTGGCTCGGGAACGTGCAAAAATACTCGCCGATCTGTCCCGCCTGAAAAGGCTTGCCTTTGCGGAACGGTATATCGGATCCACCGTATCCGTCCTCTTCGAGTCAGGAAGCACGGATGGCCTCAGATTGGGGGTGACCCCAAACTTCTTGAAAGTGGGCGTTCCCTCAACCCTCGACCTGACCAATCACCTAAAAGAGGTACGGATTATCGGCGCGTCCGATCGTTGGGCTTTGGGTCAGCTCACAGCGGAACATCGGCCCGTGCGAAAGGTACCGGTTCTATGAAGCCCAAACCGACAGCGACTCACGTACATCTGGAGACCTTCGGCTGTCAAATGAACGAGTACGACTCAGAACTCGTTCGCTCACTGATGAAACAGGATGGGTTCGTATTTACCGACGAGCGAGAACGTGCAGACGTCATTCTGATGAACACCTGCGCGATTCGCGAGAATGCCCACAATAAGGTCTATAAACACCTGTCCGAGCTCAGGAAACTCAAGCAGCAACGTCCGTTGGTCGTAGGCGTGTTGGGTTGCATGGCGCAAAACCTGAAAGAGGAACTGACAGAGGTTCAGCCACTGGTTGATGTGCTTGCCGGCCCCGATGCCTATCGTCAGTTACCGATGTTGATCCGCAACGCGATGCTCTCGCAAGAAGAGGGGTTGGATCAGAAGGGACTTGCGGTCGACCTTTCAGAATATGAAACCTATCACGATGTCATACCCGACAGAAACGATGGGGTGAATGCTTGGATCGCCGTCATGCGAGGCTGCGATAACTTCTGCAGCTTCTGTGTGGTCCCTTACACTCGGGGGCGTGAGCGCTCTCGCGATCCGGAAGGAATCATTCTGGAGGCTCGGCGAATCGCCAAGCAAGGATTCAAGCAGATCACGCTCCTGGGACAAAACGTCAATTCATACCGATACGGCGACTGGGATTTTGCACAATTGATCACGGCCGTCGCGGATGTGTCTGGTATCGAGCGCGTGCGCTTCACTTCCCCGCACCCCAAGGACTTTCCGCTTTCATTGTTGGAAGCCGTTGCGTCCCACCCCAACATTTGCAAGCAAATCCATTTACCGCTGCAATCCGGCAGCGACCGCATACTCGGGTTGATGAATCGCACCTATACGAATAAAGAATATCGTGCCTTAGTCGACCGTATCCGCACCCTACGGTCCGACATCGTCCTCAGCACCGATGTCATTTGTGGTTTCTGTGGAGAAAGCGATGAAGAGTTTACCGAGACGTACCGGCTTGTGGAGGAGTTACGGTTTCACTCGGCGTTTATCTTCAAATACTCTGAGCGAAAGCACACCATCGCAGCCCGCAAGTTTCCTGACAATGTTTCCGAGCCGATAAAGACCGAGCGGGTCACGCGACTCTTCGACCTCCAACGGAATATTTCCTACGAGCGCAACCGGGAATATCTGAAGACGACGGTCCCCGTCCTGGTCGAAGGGAATGCCAAACGATCAGCCGAGCAGGGTATGGGAAAATCCGATGGCAACGTCACCGTCATCTGGGACAAGCATGCGATACCCTCTCAACCGGGAAACATTGTTTCCCTGGCTATCTATGATGCGTCGTCTACCACGTTGTATGCGGAACCTCCGCCTGTGCATTGAATCGTTGGCACCCCTACCACCCCAAAATCACTTCGGCAAATTGCGCTCCAAAACCGAACACTTCTGAACAAGATCTGTTTGTGACCCTCTTGGTCCATCGCAGAGTTGAAGCAGTGGTGTGGGATTACCATCAGCAGAATGATCCAAAATGGAGTGACAGTTATCTTGTCATGAGTTGATGAAATAACTCTTCTGAGTATTGATATTTATCACTATACTATCATATATATATATTCAATATATAATGTAATTGTCTTGATTTATATTGAGTCGGTCCATTCCGTAATAACCCCCCTCTGCTCCTGAAATTATCCATAGTAGCTCACGAGTCCACTTCCTACCTGCTAGGGGCATAATCTTTGCTTGGCACCTCTACGTAACCGTACAGACTCGCTCCTGGAGAGCCGTCATGACCGAGAATCGAGATCAGAGCGTGAAAGAGAAAACAGATACGTCCATCAGCCTAGAAACCCGAATTGCGATGGGGCTCTTTGGATGGCTTGCACTGAGTATGGCACTGATGGGCCTGGGAATCTGGTAATCCCCCAAGGCACACCGATATTGCCTCTCGCCACCGAAAATCGCACCTACCTGTTCTGAAAGAAGGAGAGTCGCCATGAAAAGCCAACTCACGCCAATAAATGTGCGACGTCAGATCATACAGGGCTTTATTGGGATCGCCGCATGCGCCCTTCTGATTAGCGGTTGCTCAGGTGGGTCAAAACTCACCCACAATGCAAAGGGCGGCGTCTACTTGGAAGAAGTGACTGATTGGTCGTTTGAAGCCAGCCATCCCGCCATAATCGATCAACAAACCATGGTAAAGGTCGTGAAAGGGATGTATCACAATGATGGTATGAGCGGATCTTCGAGAATGTCCGCTGGTGGCAGCAAGCCGATGAGAGTGTTCAACGATGAGGATGCCGAGTTTCTCTCTCCCCTGCTCACACAAAGTTTAGCAAAGGCGAAACCTGAACAGATTGTTTGGTTCCGCATATCCTCATCGGCAGGGTCAGGCTCTGAACCCACCACGGGCAGTCTTTACGTGCACAAGGGGTCGATCTACTTGACCATTGGGACGGGGGTGAAGCCGACTGATTTCATGCCTGAATCGGCTGCCCGCACCGAACCGGCTTCGGCCTATGCAACCAGCGGTGCCGTCGACGCGATGACCATGATCATCGACTATCATGCACTGGCCACGGCTCCTATGCCTGCCGCCATGCCAATCGCAAAAGCCACACCGACCACTCCGGTCGCTCCGATCGCTCCCATTGCCCCAGTGATGGCGCCCGCTCCGGTGAAAGTTGAAGCGGTCTCTTCCAGTGTGAGTCAAGAGGTGGGCCAGGACGAGTTACTGGCTCAGAAACTCAGCGAATTGAAGACAGCAAAAGAGGTACTCGTCAAGAAAGATACCGAGATCACGATGCTTCGCAGAGAATCGGAATGGATGAAGCGAGAACTACGAAACCGCGACGAAGAAATCAGAGCGATGAGGTCGATGGCGGTATACGCGAAACCGGCACAAAAGAAAGGTAAAGCACAGGCGACACGGAATCGCTAACCTGACTCAGCCGACATTCAGTAACTCCGGCTGGAGCAAGACCACTTCACTGGACAGGGGCTGTCGAAAGTTCATCCGGCAATAGCAGGCATACGTCACATACGTATCTTGTAGGCAGTACCGAGCCAACTCAAGCCCCTCCCCTTTCTCCCACATCTCAGCCACTTGAGACCCACTGCCCGATTTCGTTTCGACGTTCAGTGCTCGCGCCAGCACGTCGAGTTTCACCCACCCACGCGTATCCCAATTACTCCAGATTGCCATCGTGTCGTAGACCGGTTCCATACGGAACTTGGCGAGGTTGATGTCCAGACTCGGTTTAACCTGGTGGATCATCGATCGCTTTTTAATGAACGGCAGATCGAAGCCCAGACCGTTATGGGTAATGAAGAGCGATGGGCGGTTCTGAGCCAAACGGCTCCAAAATTGTCGCAGTAACTCCCGTTCATCCCCGCCATACCAGGCCACCGACCCACGCGGCTCGAGCTGGTCAGAAAATTCCAACAGACCGATACAGACGATCTGACTGTACGTGCCGTCGAATGCCGACTTCGCATACTGTTCATCTTCGGCCTGTCGTTGAGCGTCGGCAGCCCCCGCCGCAAACAAATCGTAGCCTCCGCCTGGCGGCTCGGACTCGCCGCTTGACGGAAGTTTTCCCGCCAGCCTCGCCCACTCTTCCCGAGGGGCTTGAATGGTCTCAATGTCTAGGACGACCTTCATAGAGGTTGCTCAATACTCTGTCGGCGCAAGGCCTCGATGATCGGACGGTCCGCTGGCGGAAACTCAAAGTCGCCCAACTCGTGTGGCCAGACCCATCGAATTTCCGCGCAGTCGATCGCGGTGGCCTGCCCGGTTTTGATTCTGCAATGGAAGAAATGCAGCTCCACAATTTTCTCCGCATACTCGTGCCGGATGACTTGAAACGGTATTGGCGCCTCGATACGAATACCCAGCTCTTCGAACAACTCCCGTCCTAGACATTCCTCGAATGTTTCACCAGGCTCGCATTTCCCTCCTGGAAACTCCCAGAAACCTGCCAAGTGCACGTCTGGATCCCGTCGGGCGATCAAGTAGCGGCCTTCATGATAGACAAGACCGGCGGCAACGTTAACGACCTTCATGGCGCACTGCCGCCTTTCGCGACTTCTGATTGAAGGGGTATGTCTTGCAAAATGATTTCATCGGACATTGCCCACATGCGGGATTTCTTGCCGTGCAGCAGGTCGCTCCAAAATCCATAATCGCCTGGTTAAAGTCATAGCCCTTCCCACGTGGTATTAAGGCTTCCGACAATTGCCAAAGCCTCGCCTTTTGAGTCTTGGGATCACCCTTCGCCATGAACACCCGATGAAGGACCCGAATGACATTCGTATCCAGAATCGGCGCATCCTCGTTGAACGCAAACGACCGAATGGCGCCGGCCGTGTACCGTCCGATTCCCTTGAACGACAGCAGTTCCTCCGCATCGCTCGGAAGCCGACCTCCATACCGTTCCACCGTCTCGCATGCGATACTATGCAGCCGCTCCGGCCGAATATTGTAGCCGAGCGGGTACCAGGTTTTCTTCACATCCGAGACCGGGGCATCAGCCAACTCTTCAAAGCTTGGGTAGCGGTCGAGAAACTCGTGGTACTTCGGGATCACCCGATCGACCTGAGTCTGTTGCAGCATTACTTCAGAGACCAAAATGTGATAGGGATCGGAAGTCTTTCGCCACGGAAGATCGCGGCCATGTTTCTCGTACCACTTTAACAACCGAGTCTGAAAACGGCGCTTTTGCAAGGTATCGAGATCGAAGGACTTCTTCGATCTCTGCTTCCTGCGTTGAGAGCTTGTTCGAGAATCAGGGGTGGTGGGCATGACAACGAGAATCCAATGGCGGCATTCTAGAAGCGCACCCAACGAAAATCAAATGGCAACCAGGCGAAACACGTGCAGTCGCCGCCATCCGCCTGGCCCTACCTCTCTCCTCTCCAACTTCGTGCGAGCCGAAAGATCCAAAGTTCTGTATTCCTTTGACAACCGCCCACACACCGACTAGCCTTTCCAAAGGCGAGGACAACGTCAGTGGGAGCACAGGAAGGCACCGTGAGAACCGGATGCCTTTTGGGGACACCTCGATGACAGACCACTTGTCAGAACAGAGGAAATACGTTCGTTATCAAGCGGAACTCCCTGCGACCTTCGAAGGCGATCATACCGGAATTGGGATCGTATACAACCTCGGGATGGGCGGCTGCAAGATCGTCAGCAACCATGAGGTCAAGAACGGAGCTCTCCTTACCCTACACATCAAGGTTCCAAAACAGGCAACCGCCATTACCATCCGGGCCGCCGCAGTCCAATGGATACTGGAACTCGAGTTCGGGGTAGAATTTCTTGAGATGCAGGGGCCGGAACGAGACCGCCTAGAAAAATTTCTAGCAACCCAAGTGAACATCGCCCCATAAGGAATCGCTCCAGCCGGGCCTGTTCCACCTTCTGTATTTCAAGGAATTCTACCCCGAACCCATGTTCCAGAACCCATTGAACTTTGGCAGCTAGGATGGAGATGGGAGTGTTTTGCTCCGGAACATTCAGATGCACTGGGAGGAGATCGCCGCTTTTTACCTTACGATGGCTGATCATTTTGCAGCCACCTACCGCGAGACTGTAGACAATTTCCATCCCGGCATGATCGCCGGCGAAGGTCGCAGGGAATTCTACCTTGTAGCGAAGGTGCTGCCTCGGTTTCGTCATAGATGTCCCTGAAGACATATTCGTTGCTCACGAAGCCTTGCCATGAGACTCCCGCTGATATCGTCTTTGCTTCAGGAAAGATTAGTTGGTGAACGGGAGGGTGTCAAAGAAATAGAGACCTTTGGAAATGTCTCGTGTGAGTATGCAGCAGGGACGATCTTTTACTGAGGGTTGGTCTTGGGTTGGAGCCGCTGGATCATGCGGTCCAATCGGTCTTGATGCGGAGGCGCTACCGTCAAGAACTCCAGGCCGATGCCGGCGGACCCGGACCAGCGGACTGCGGCATTGTTGATCACGATGGGCTTGGATTCGCCCGGGACATGCAATTGCACGATCAGCTGCATGCCGGTAAA
>Ga0207104_1202_pt1 | contig 14504 bp, 16 predicted proteins | sample Alteio_BWMinHeat_79_FD_153538 | JGI IMG/M metagenome (GOLD analysis project Ga0207104, IMG submission 153538) | Enriched cells from forest soil in Barre Woods Harvard Forest LTER site, Petersham, Massachusetts, United States -... | ecosystem: Environmental > Terrestrial > Soil > Temperate forest >...
TTATTATTGAACTTGATGGTTCACAGCATGCAAAACAGCTTGCATATGATGATCAAAGAACGAAATTCCTGCAAATATTTGGATATACGGTATTAAGGTTCTGGAATCATGAAGTATTAAGTGATTTGGATAATGTGTTACAAACAATTTGGAATGTTTGTATTCCCCCTTCCGTCCTTCGGACACCTTCCCCCGGAGGGGGAAGGCCGTCTTACGTAACTTCGTAGTAATAATCCAGCAAAAAAGCAAAAAAGCAAAAAAGCAAAAAAGCAAAAAAGCAAAAAAGCAAAAAAGCAAAAAAGCAAAAAAGCAAAACTACTCGTTCTCGTTAAAGGAGTAAATATGATAAAAAAAATCCTGATGTTCTTTTCGCTCACTACAATTTTCACCATCGCTATTGCAAGTCAAGAAAAAATCTCAGTTACCCTGCAAAACTCCAGTCTGCCTGATGCCATTCGCGGCATGGCAAAATTTCTTGGCATGAATGTCATTATTAGTCCTGCTGTGCATGGTGAAGCTGTCATGAATCTTCAGCAGGCAGCAGGCATGGATGCCCTGAATATGCTGTTGCTTTCACATGGATTGGCCAAGCTTCGTCTTGGGAATCTCTGGCTGATTGCACCGCAGGAAGAGCTCACCAGGCTCAGGCAGGATGAATTGAAATGGAAGGAAGCAGATGAAGAAGCAAGGCCGCTTTCCAGTGAATTCTGGCAAATTCATTATGCAAGGGCAGAGGATATGGCGCGTTTACTGCAAGCTGAACATGCAAGTCTTCTCTCAAAAAGAGGTCGCGTGCATGTGGATGTGCGTACCAATGTGCTTTGCATTCAGGACACCGTGGATCGTCTGCTGACGATACGAAAATTGATTCATCGCCTGGATGTTCCCATTGCGCAAATTGCCATTGCCGCACGTCTGGTAAGTGTGGATAGTGATTACGAACGCGAGCTTGGCCTTTCCTTTTCTCCCGGTCAGGGTGCGGATCATGTTGAACGAGGCCAGTATGGATTGCTGACAGCAAGATTGCGTGATGCAACGCAACTGGATGTGAAACTTGCAGCTCTCGAAAATGCAGGACATGCTGAACTTATTTCCAGCCCCAGTCTTTTTACGGCGAATCAGCAGCTTGCTTCCATAGAGGCAGGAGAGGAAGTTCCGTATCAGGAAGTGAGTGAGAGCGGCGGAACAGCAATTGTATTTAAAAAGGCAGTGCTTGGCCTGAAGGTGACACCACAAGTCTTGCCAGGAAAAAATATTTTGCTTCGCCTGCAGATTAACCAGGACAGGCCAAACAAGAAAATGATTCAGGGCATGCCCACCATTAATACCCGTCAAATGATTACGAATGTCAAAGTGAAAAGTGGTCAAACCATTGTGCTTGGCGGGATTTATGAAGTGAACAGGGAAGATGGGCAATCAGGACTGCCATTTCTTTCCAGTATTCCAGGGATGGGATGGCTGTTTGGACAGCAGAATATTCGGCGTAGCAAACGGGAATTACTGATTTTTGTCACGCCTGTGATTGTTGATTGATATCTACCTGCCATATAATCCCGGAAATTCATTCAAAGAGCATCATCATGACAAAAACCGGGCATGCAAATATTTTCCTGATTGGGCCCATGGGTGCAGGCAAGACGAGTGTAGGGCGATATTTGGCCAAACATCTCGACAAGGCGTTTTATGATACGGATCTGGAGATGGAAAAAATAACGGGCGTGAACCTGACCTGGATTTATGATCTCGAAGGATTGGCAGGGTTTCGCCAGCGTGAAATGAAAGTCATTGATGAATTTAGTTCGCTTTCCAATATTGTTTTATCCACGGGAGGCGGATGCGTGGAAACACCGGAGGTGCGTGAATTTTTAAAAAAGCGCGGTACAGTGATTTACATGGAAGTATCACTCGAAACGCAGTTAAAACGCCTGAAACGTGATAAAAAACGTCCCTTGCTGCAAGGCGATAACCCAAGGGAAGTGCTGATTCGTTTGTGGGAGCAGCGTGAACCCTGGTATGAAAATATTGCTGACTTTACTGTCGTAACAGACAATCGTTCTGTTCATGATGTTTGCGAAGAAATCTTGTCATGGCTTCGGACGAGTCAGCCCTGAAGAGATTCAATTACCCGATCAGCATGTCTCGCAATAAATCCGGTAAAATAATCACCCCATCTGCCCTGATGCGGCTTGTTTAAACAAAGAGGATAACGATACACAAATTCAGCGAATCCTGTTGGGAGTTGCACTTCACCATCAGCAAGCTGTATTTGTTGTGAAATGCCCATGGTTGATCCCTGTGCGATACCTGCCTTTATGCCACCCTTGATCTTTCCACCTTCTTCATTGAGAGTGAGTTTTGTTTCATGCTCAACAAAATGATGAAAATCGGCAAGATCAGCAAATTGTTCGAGCAAATGAATGGAAAGGCTAAAGTGATTGGGACGACGGCCAAATATCAGTACCCAGGCCAGTAATTCATTGAATTCTTGTACCATCTGAAATTCCTTCACCCTGGGCAAGGGCCAATCCCTGCCAGCAAAATATTGCAATATCCTGTCCGTGCAAGGGAGGCCGCGCTGCATGAGCGTCCTGATTTCAGCAGCTGCAGTAGAGGAAGCCTGACTGGAATAATGATAAATAATATTGCTAATTTCTGGCGGCATTTCATCGAGACGAAAATCTGCCGCCACAACCTGGGGAAGTGCATCCTCGGCAGCAAGCATTTGACAGCCAGCTTTCGCCATCCAGAGAAAATCATTTTGTTTTTCCCTGAGATAATCCCTGCCGCGTTCTTCATAGCCAAGCCCGGAAAAGATTTCACAAAGAACAGGAATGCCGGAATGAGGTCCGGGTAAATCGATCACAGCAAAATGATCAAGCACCAGGTTTTCTATTCCTTTTTGCCGGAGTGCAGTGCTTATCATTTGCATGTCAGGAGAGGTGTCGCAATAAGAGGCGAACAAGTGTTGCACAATCGTTTGCGTGATCATATATACCTCACAAAGTCTGGTCTGCTTTACTTTTGAAGCTTCGAAGTTTACCCTCATTTCATCTCGCATTGTATCTCCTCATGAGGAAGGCTGAATGAAACGATTAGGCATGGCAGGATGGCTATTTTTCTGCCTGTTTTTAATGAGCCCCTGCAGTCTGTATGCTGCCAGGGCAGTCTATCTGGGACATGAATCTGTTTCCCTACTGCAATCCCTTTCTCCTTCTTCTTCATCGCATCTGAAAGCAATGGCTAGCCAGACTCTGGCCTTCAGGCAAATGAGTCGTGAAGTGGATTTTATGGGGGTGTCGCATATTGCCTTGCAGGAAACCTGGCAGGGTGTGCCAGTGCTTGGTGCAGTTGCAGTGGTGCATAGCAAGAATGGGGCAGCATCATTGGTATCTGCAGGACAGGATAGCAGCATGAATGGAAAAATTTATCTCGATTTGCAAAAGGATTTGGCAAAGATTCCTCCCTCTGCACTGACCAGGGAGCAGGCAGACAAGGCCTTGCAGCATGCAATTTCCCTGTATCAGAAAAAAACCGGCGCTGTGAAAAATCTCACCCAGCAGAAAAGTGAATTAATGATTTATGTTTCTGCAGACACTGCAGACAACAGGGCGCACTACATTTATCGTGTGAGTTTTCTTGATGAAGCAGATGCAAGCCAGCCATTTTATTGGCTGGATGCTGAAAATTTTGAGCTATATGGCAAGGGAGATGAAATTTCAACGCTGAGTCAGGTCAATGGCGGCGGTCTTGGCGGCAATATCAAGATAGGCCAGCGCAGTTATGATGGATTGCCAGACCATTTTGCAAGTTTCATGCTGAGTCGCAACGATGCCAGCAATACCTGTTATCTGCAAAACGAAAATATCACCGTCAGGGATTATGGATCAAAGGGCATCATGTCATTTATCTGCGCATTCCCGGATGCGAATCATAATAATCTTTACTGGAATGCACCATTTGATGCGGTTAAATCTGTTCGTCCCCGGCCTTCCGTGGTCATTGCAGATTCACCGGCCAATGATGTGTATTTTGGGGCGCTCATGACTAAAAAAATGTATGCAGAATGGTATGATGCCTCGCTCACTATTCCTGATTTGTATGTCCATGCAACAAGTAAAAAAACTGTGGAAAATGCCAGATCAGGTCCGACAAAAATAGAGTTTGGCCAGGGCTCTGCTGATTACTATCCCCTGACTACCCTTGATGTTGTAGCGCATGAATTGGGTCATAGAATGATTGCCCAGTATTCAGGGCTTATCAATGCTGGTGAGTCGGGTGCGCTGAATGATGCTTTTGCAGATATGACAGCCCAGGCTGTGGAAACCTATGTTTATGGCATGGGAAAAAATAGCTGGCAAATTGGCGCTGGCGTGCTAAGAAAATCAGGATCGGCATGTGGAGGATTACCGCGCTACATGAATCAGCCCAGTCTTGACTGCAGGGGCGGCCCGCAATGCACGAATTGTTCCATTGATGATTATGATCACTACAGCAGAGGCATGGATGAACATCATGCCTCTGGTGTTTATAACCGATTTTTCTACCTGCTGGCGTCTACGCCAGACTGGAATGTTGAAAAGACATATGGCTTGATGATGTACGCCAATCGCAATCATTACTGGACCCCATTGATTGGTTTTAATTGCGCTGCCCGTGGTGTGGTGAAGGCTGCGCAGCAACTGGATTATGATGTGACTGCGGTTAAGCAGGCATTTGATGTGGTGAAGGTGAATTATGATGATAAGGAATGTTAATGTGTTTCGTCATTGAGAGGGAACAACTGAAGTTTGGCAAGGAGGCCTTCCCCCACAGGGGGAAGGTGTCCGAAGGACGGAAGGGGGGATATTATTGCTTTGCATTTTTATCCCCCCTTCCGCCCGTTGGGCACCTTCCCCCTGTGGGGGAAGGCCTCCTTGCCAAACTTCAGTTGTTCCCTCTCAATGATGTTTCTTCTAACATAAAATGCAGCACATTCTGCGGGTGTAGTTTAATGGCAGAACGGGAGCTTCCCAAGCTCTCAGCGTGGGTTCGATTCCCATCACCCGCTTTTTTACAAAGACATGAGGAAAACCATGAAAGCCATTAAAATTTTATTTTCGATAATCGGCCTGCTTTTGCTTGTCTGTATTTTTGCCATTGGAAGTCTTGTGTATTTTGTGGATCCAGACAGGCTTAAGCCCGTGCTGATTGAGGAAGTGAAAAAGGAAACGGGTTATCAACTCGCCATCGATGGAAAATTAGCCTGGTCCTTTTATCCTCGCCTTGCGATAAAAGTGCAGCATGTGCAATTAAAAAAACCTCAGGAAGGGCAAGTATTTCTGGATGCAAATGAGCTGCACATTGCGACGGATTTAATCGCATTGCTGCGTTCACGTGAATCCCTGCAGGGCAGAATCAGCGTCTCCAGTCTGAAACTGATGAATATCAGCATGGAGAAAATGAGTGCCAATATAAGCGTAAAAAATAAGCTGCTGTTGCTTTCATCCATCAAGGGATCGCTATATGGCGGTACACTGGAAGGCGAGGCAAGCGGAGAGGATTTGACGCTTGCACCGAAGTGGCAATGGGATTTGCAGTGCAATCATGTCCAGCTTGATCCCTTGCTGCAGGATGCCAATGGAACAGGCAGCAAGATAAAAATTTCGGGTACAGGTTCATTCAGGTTACAGGCGCAAACAAGGGGAATAGTACGTGAGGAATTACTGCGGCAATTGGATGGAAGCAGTACTTTTAGTGTGGAAGATGGTGTGATTTCAGGGATTGATCTGAATTATTTTCTGCAATTGGCAGATGCCAGCCTGAATAAAAAACCCGTGGATCAATTGGTCAATACAAACCAGACATCATTTAAACATTTTAGCGGATCAGCATTAATACAAAATGGTGTTGCAAAATCGAATGATTTACTGCTGATTGCGCCAGCTTTTGCCTCGCATGCAGAAGGCAGTTATGAATTAGTTTCAAGCAATCTTGATTTTGAATTAAAGCTCAGGCCGCAATTGCAAAATACAAAAATCAAATGGGATATTCCCGTGCTGGTGACAGGAGATTTGCATCAGCCAGATGTCAAACTGGATTTTGTGGCCATACAAAAAATGCTGGCCAGCATGGAAATTGAAAAACTGAAGGAAAAGGCAGTGACAGAAATCAAAAAGCGTATTCCTGGCAAAACCGGTGAGTTTTTACAGAATTTATTGGGGAAATAGGCTCGTCATTGGGAAGAGGTCTGTCATTACGAGGAAACAACTGAAGTTCAGCAAGGCGGCCTTCCCCCACAGGGGGAAGGTGTCCGAAGGACGGAAGGGGGGATAAAAATGCAAAGCAATAATATCCCCCCTTCCGCCCGTTGGGCACCTTCCCCCTGTGGGGGAAGGCCGCCTTGCTGAACTTCAGTTGTTTCCTCGTAATGACAGACCTCTTCCCAATGACGGGTTTTACTTAAATGAGGCCACATGAAAATCATCACCATCAACCTGAATGGCATTCGTTCTGCTGCACGCAAGGGAATATTTGCCTGGCTTGCAGAGCAACATGCCGATGTCATTTGCATGCAGGAATTAAAAGCCCAGGAAAATGACTTGCAGCATCCTTCATTGCAATTGCCAGGCTATCAGACATTTTTTCATTGCGCAGAAAAAAAAGGTTACAGCGGTGTGGGTATTTACACACGGCATCAGCCAAAAAAAGTGATCAGGGGTCTTGGATGGGAAACAGCAGATAGTGAAGGACGATATGTTGCCATTGAATTGGAAAATGTCATTATCGCATCCCTGTATTTGCCTTCAGGTACTTCGGGTGAACATCGTCAGACCATCAAATATGATTTTCTCGATCAGTATGAAAATTACCTGAAAACGCTTAAACATCCTCACATTATTTGCGGTGATTTAAATATCGCACACAAAAATATTGATCTTAAAAACTGGCGCTCCAATCAAAAAAATTCAGGATTTCTTCCGGAAGAACGCGCATGGATGGATAAATTATTTGGTGAAATGGGTTTTACGGATGCTTTCAGGGAAGTGAATCAGGAAGCTGATCAATACACCTGGTGGTCACAGCGCAGCAAGCAGGCAAGGCTGAATAATGTGGGATGGAGAATTGATTATCAAGTCCTGACACCTGGTTTTAAACCGGCAATCAAATCAGCCATGATTTACACGAAACAGCAATTTTCAGATCATGCGCCACTTGCAATTGAGTATGATTTGACGAGGCTCTGATCCCCTCTCCCAAAACGTCCTGAGCTTGTCGAAGGATCAGTTTTGGGAGAGGGGTAGGGCCTGCCCCGGCATGTTTTTAGCCGGGGGTGAGGGTCTAAGGGATAACCCTTAAGTTAAGGATTTCTTAATACAGGCATCATAGACTGAAATATGTCAGTCACGATAAATACCTGGATCGCCATGCATGGAAATGAGCTTGAAATCCTGAAAAATCATCTTATTGCACAAGGACCGGAAGGATTGAGGCAGGTGCTGGATACCCTGCTGGAAAAATCCCTGCAAGATTCTGGTTTTGCTGCAGAACCTCATTTTGTGAAATATCAACTCGGTCAACAGGAATCCTTTCTCAAGGTGGACATGAGTGAAAAACCCTATTTATTCTGGTATTGCGATTTGCAGGGACGTCCTGTCACCAAGGCTATTCAAACTGTCATCGCTGATTTTTTATGGGAAAAATGTGGTGAAAAAGAAAAGTGTTTGCAGGAACTGGAGGCATAAGTCATGAACAAGCAGGAAAAAATGGAGAAAACCTATCAATTACTTCATAAAAATGTGAAGGGATTCATTCCTGATGTGAATGGTGATATTGCCGCCAAGGTTGGCCGCACAATTGAAGGGGTGCAGGATTTTCTTTCTGCAGAAGACAGGTTAATCAATTTGGTCAATGCAAAACGTGCGACGGGATTAAAATGGCTGGCGGAGCATATGCAAAAAGCACCTGCTTCAGCACCTGCATCCGCAAAGCCTGGTTTTGGTGAAAGTGTATATGGTTTTTTTCATCAGCTGTCTGAGAAACCAATAAAGGCAAAGCCTGCTGATACAGAAAAACCACCAGGACCTTCGACGAAATTGTGAAGTAGCTTCGTCATTGCGAGCCGCAGGCGAAGCAATCCAGCTTTTTCTAAATTGAATCGTAACTACTTGCTCCGTCATTGCGAGGGCGTAGCCCGTGGCAATCCAGCTTTTGCTTTTTGATTAGGCCTTAAAAGCTGGATTGCCACGGGCTACGCCCTCGCAATGACGAAGCTGCGCAAGCCCTAATTACCTGAGCACTGACTTCCACCACAATAGTAAATAATAACCGAGATATGCCCGCTCCAATCACCGCTCCTCCATTTAACGCCATACTGACACATTACTCCAATACTATACGGATCCTGTTTAACAGGATCGTAGGCCAATATTTTGTCCGCGGTCAGATTTTTTTCTATTGCTATTGAATTAAAATTCCTGGGCGAGGCATAGGGAAACTGAGGACTGTCTACTGCACCACTTGGCATCACAAATTTAACTATGTTTTGCTTTACGTTTCCTGTAGTGGAGATGAAAAAAACATCGTCATTGGGAGGGCAAGTTATTTGGGCATGCGCATTAGCTAATCCCAGAAAAAGGACAAAAGCAGATATTATTTTTTTGATCATGCTGAATTCCTCAACAATATTAGAATATTGAAAATTTAATTTGTGCATCAATTTTTATTGGCGTTGTTGCGCAAATGCGGCCTCGCAACGACGATACCGCATTTGTGCAACAACGCCATTTTTATTTAAGCTTGCGGGGTGGTGCTGGAAACTGAATATACTTGCTTTGTTTTTCAAGGGAGAATAATAAATCCTTTTTTTCTTGCTCACCAAGAGAATCCATTTTCACGCCAAAGAAAGTTTGTGTTCGGACTGCTTCTGAATAATAATCAATAATTTCTTTGTGGGTCTTGCCTTCTGATTTAAAAGATTGAACGATAGAAGCATTGTTATCGATAAGCTTTTGTGTATTTTCAATGGATGAGCGGAGTTTTGCAGGAATGCATTCTAATTTTTTTTCGGCCCTGTTCTCTTGCAGCATTTTTTGCATTGTCTGGCTGACAGCATTATACAGGCAGTTGCCATCAGGAATGGCATTGTCATTTTCATCTACATACCAGTGGTTATTATTTCTATTAAATAGATGGATGGTTGGGGCATTTTCTCCGGCGATGTAAAGATTGCGGATTAAATCTTTCTTTTCGGATTGTTTGTAGATAACAACGATATTGCATCCTAATTTTTCACCCAAAGCGGCTGCTTCATTATCCTCTGCCCATGCTCCTTCTTGCGCTTGCTTTTGCAGGTAAGCTTCATAATTTTCGATTTCTACCTGATGATTGTTTCCGACTGATTCCGCCAGGGGATCGTGAAAGTCTGCACGTTTTATCTGGCCTTTGGTTTCCTTCAAATGAGCAATGGCAGCTTTTCTTAAGTATGGAGCCAGCATGATTTGTGCAGAGTAGGTGTCGCTATTGAGAAATTGATTCATCTCAGACTCACCGAGTCCAGTGCAATTAATCAGATTATTTTTCAGCAGACGAAGCTTTTCTTTCTCTAAATCTGAATTTTCATTTTCTCTTGGCAGCATAGTTGTCGCTCACTATTAGTTCATTCCATGAATATTTTGTCTGGTTTTTAGCAATTTTCATTATTATATAACTCAATTCTTAACTTAACCTTAAATCAGCCTTCTGTATTTCCAGCAACTTGGCGATTCCCTGCCTGGCGAGACCCAGCATTTGCTGGAGTTCTGCCTCAGTAAAGGTCTCTTTTTCGGCTGTCCCCTGGATTTCGATGAATCCTCCCTGTTCGGTCATGACCACATTCATGTCGGTTTGGGCATTGGAATCTTCTTTATAATCAAGGTCTAATATCGCTTCGCCCTGATAGATGCCAACCGAAATGGATGCCACGTATTGACGAAAGGCTGTGGTGACAATCTTGCCTTCCTGCTGCAATTTCAAAATGGCGTCGCGCAAGGCGATACAGCCGCCAGTAATGGAGGCAGTCCGGGTGCCGCCATCTGCCTGAATCACATCGCAATCGATGGTCAGGGTAAAGCCATTGAGCGCGGTCAAATCCACGGCTGCCCTGAGTGAGCGGCCAATCAGGCGCTGGATTTCCTGGGTACGGCCAGTTTGCTTGCCCTTGGCGGCTTCCCGCTGCATGCGGCTATGTGTTGAGCGCGGCAGCATGCCATATTCTGCTGTCAGCCAGCCGCTGCCTGAATCCTTTAGAAAGGGGGGAACACCGGGTGTGATGCTGGCTGTACAAATAACTTTTGTTTCACCGAATTCGATTAATACCGATCCTTCCGCATGTCTGGTGTAATTTCTCATGATGCGGATATCCCGCAGCTGATCATTCGCACGCTGGCTAGGTCGCATGTGATTCATCTCCTGTTGAAAAGCGCTGGTATTCTACGCCCATCCTTGTCAGGCTTGTAAAGTATTTATCTGACCCCATATTAAAACCAAGCTAAATAACCGGAGGTATCCCTTGGCAGAATTGCATGGCACGACGATTGTATCCGTGCGTCGTAACGGAATGGTGGCAGTAGGCGGTGATGGTCAGGTGACACTGGGTCATACCGTCATGAAATCAAATGCCAAAAAAGTTCGCAGACTTTACAACGACAAGGTGCTGGCAGGTTTTGCTGGCGGTACGGCAGATGCCTTTACCCTGTTTGAACGTTTCGAATCCAAGCTGGAAACCCATCAGGGCAATCTGCTGCGAGCTGCAGTTGAATTGGCAAAGGACTGGCGTACAGATCGCATGCTAAGACGGCTGGAAGCCATGCTTATCGTTGCTGATACAAAAGCTTCGCTGATTATTTCTGGCAATGGTGATGTCATTGAACCTGAGCATGGCCTGGTTGCGATTGGTTCGGGTGGTGCTTATGCAAAAGCAGCTGCGCAAGCCATGCTTGATACTAGCGAACTGGATGCACGCAGCATTACTGAAAAAGCCCTTTCGATTGCAGCCTCAATTTGTATTTACACAAATAATCATTTCACGATTGAAACCCTGGGTGCATGACATAAATATTGTTAGCGAGGAAATTTTAAAATGGCAGCGATTCCGGTTACTCCTACTCCCAGTGAAATTGTCAATGAACTGGATAAACATATTATCGGTCAGGCTGATGCAAAACGTGCTGTTGCGGTTGCACTGAGAAATCGCTGGCGGCGTATGCAATTGCCAGCTCCCTTGCGCGATGAAATCATGCCAAAAAATATCTTGATGATTGGACCAACGGGTGTTGGCAAGACGGAAATCGCAAGACGACTGGCAAAATTGGCAGATGCACCCTTTATCAAGGTGGAAGCCACCAAGTTTACTGAAGTGGGTTATGTGGGACGCGATGTGGAATCCATCATTCGTGATCTGGCGGACATGGCCATCAAGATGATACGCAGCAGGGAAATTGAAAATGTTCAGCATGCTGCGGAAGCGGCTGCCGAAGAACGTATCCTGAATGCACTGTTGCCGCCGCCGAAAATGCCATTTGCAGGTGAGCCGCATGAACCGCCAAAGGAAGATTCAGCAGCACGGCAGCTATTTCGCAACAAATTGCGTGCCGGAGAAATTGATGATACAGAAATCGAAATAGAAATTTCTGCTTCTGCAGTGGGTGTTGAAATCATGGCGCCGCCTGGCATGGAAGAAATGACGAGTCAGTTGCAAAGCATGTTTCAGAACATGGGCAGTGATCGTAAAAAAATGCGTAAGTTTAAAATTGCTGATGCAAAAAGAATCTTGCGTGAGGAAGAAGCAGCAAAACTGATTGATGATGATAAAATCAAGGCGAGTGCCATTGAAAGTGTGGAACAAAACGGCATTGTGTTTCTCGACGAAATCGACAAGATTGCCAAACGTTCAGAATATGCAGGCGCGGATGTTTCGCGTGAAGGTGTGCAGCGTGATTTGCTGCCGCTGATTGAAGGTTCAACAGTATCCACCAAATATGGCATGGTGCGAACCGATCACATTTTATTTATTGCCTCAGGTGCATTTCATTTTGCAAAACCATCAGATCTTATTCCTGAATTGCAGGGCCGCTTGCCGATTCGTGTGGAATTAAAATCCTTGTCCACAGATGATTTTGTCCGCATTCTGACAGAACCAGAAGCAGCCTTGACTGAGCAATACACAGCATTGATGGGAACCGAAGGTGTCAAGGTCAATTTCCTGCAGGATGGCGTGCGACGCATTGCTGAAATTGCATATCATGTAAATGAACGCGTGGAAAATATTGGTGCGCGGCGTTTGCATACGGTGATGGAGCGCTTGCTGGAGGAAATTTCCTATGCTGCATCGGAAATGCAAAATCAGACGGTTGATATCAATCTGGATTATGTGAATAATCGCTTGCAAGCCTTGGTTAAGGATGAAGATTTGAGTAGTTATATCCTCTGAGGGGCGTTGTTGTGTAAATGCGGTATCGTCGTTGCGAGGCCTGTCATTGCGAGCGCTTTTCAGCGAAGCAATCGCAGGCCGAAGCAATCCATAAAACTTACTAAACTTCATAAAAAGTATTTTTATGGATTGCTTTGCCGCGCTTCGCTCGCAACCCTGAAAAACGGCCTCGCAACGACGACCCTTTTGTGTAAAAAAATGATTTACGCAACAACGCCCCTCTGAGGTATGAAAGAAATGTACCAACAAACTTAAAAGGACCATTCATGAATACAACCATCGACAAGGAAGCATTAAAAAAAGCAGCAGCGCAAGCTGCGCTGGAATATGTAAAGGATGACATGATTGTGGGTGTTGGGACTGGCTCTACAGTCGAATATTTTATTCAGGCACTGCAATCCATGAAACACAGGATTGAAGGTGCTGTTGCCAGTTCCGTGGCAACAGCCAGCAAATTAAAAGCCTTGTCCATTCCGCTGATTGATTTAAATTCCGTGACGGAATTGCCCTTGTACGTTGATGGTGCAGATGAAGTCAATGCCAATAGACAAATGATCAAAGGCGGCGGCGGTGCATTAACACGGGAGAAAATCATTGCAAGCGTTGCAAAAAAATTTGTTTGCATTGCTGACGAAAGTAAATTCGTGGATTTGCTGGGAGCATTTCCTGTCTCGGTGGAAGTGCTGCCCATGGCAAGAAGTTATGTGGCAAGGCAAATTGTATTCCTGGGTGGTGATCCTGTGTATCGCGAAGGATTTGTCACAGACAATGGCAATGTTATCCTCGATGTCTTCCATTTGAAATTGCTGGAACCAAGGGTGATGGAAGAAAAATTAAAAACCATGGTGGGTGTGGTTGAAAATGGCGTATTTGCCAAACGCACAGCAGATGTGGTGCTGCTGGCTGCGGAGAGTGGTGTGAGGAAAATGTAGGGTGGCGCGGTGCAGGTTGGGCTGAGCGATTTGTAGGTTGGGCTGAGCGTTTTTCAGCGAAGCCCAACGGTTGGCCTGTTGGGCTTCGCTGAAAAACGCTCAGCCCAACCTACAAATCGCTCAACCCAACCTGCACCGCATAGCCTCGTTTACACTTGCGGACAATAAATCATCTGCACAATATTCCCATCTGGATCTGCGAAATAAAAACTGCGCGTGCCATCGCGATGATCTTTTGGCGCGGCCTTGATATCCACTTGGTGCGCACGCAAATACTCATGCCATTGATCCACATCATCCTTTTCTACCAGAAAGAAACCAAGATGATCGAGGCGCTGATGTTTTGCTGGATTAAAATCTGCCGGTGCGCGATGCAGGGCAAGATTGTCTGAGCCGGAGCTGAAATAGTAATTATCCTCATCTGGTTTCCATACCAGTTTCATGTCCAGCAAATCCTCATAAAATTGTGCGCATTCCGCGAGATTTTTTACGTACAGGGCAAGGTGGCGAAGGCCGGTGTGAGGCTTGGGCTTTTGCATGGTTGTTGGTATCCAGGCTTGAGTCAGGCCCTAGTATAGGATGCTGTCATCAAATTGTCATAATTCCTTATTAACATAGGCTCACCGGAATAAAACGAGCGGGTTATAAAATGTTTGTTCGAGCCACAGATGAAAAAAAATTCAGCGACTATCTCTTTGAATATCTTGAAGAATCGGAATATTTAAAAAAACTTGCTGCATGGATTGGTGAATGGTTCAGTGACCTGAGGAAGCGCTACTATAACTATGAAAGAATTTTTGAACGAATTTTTAAATGGCTGGGAATAATCCTTCTCATCACATGTTTTGCACTGGGGATTGTATCCCTTCCGCTCTCAGGCGGTATAACCGCTTTGGCTGTGCCTGCCTGGCTCTACATTAGCTCATGTGTACTTGTGTTTGCCTACTATGCACCAAAATTTATCAGTGCCTATATTGCGATGGGAAGGGCGATCGGTATAGCGATTGATTATTTTCTTACAGGTAAAAAGGCTGCCAATAAAAATGAGCAGATCGCCACTATTTTCGGTTTGACTTTTGGCACAATCATCTCGACATTGCTGCTTGTTATAGGTTTCCCAATCGCCA
>Ga0207104_1203_pt1 | contig 14475 bp, 9 predicted proteins | sample Alteio_BWMinHeat_79_FD_153538 | JGI IMG/M metagenome (GOLD analysis project Ga0207104, IMG submission 153538) | Enriched cells from forest soil in Barre Woods Harvard Forest LTER site, Petersham, Massachusetts, United States -... | ecosystem: Environmental > Terrestrial > Soil > Temperate forest >...
TTTTTGATTTCCATGAGGGTTGTTTCCTTCACGGTGAGTTCAAAAGGAGGGAGAAAGATCGACTCCCCGGCCTCGGGATGATGACCGAGAGTCCTAATCATGAGGTCGGCGAGAGTGAGATCGCCATCTTGATGCAAGGCGTCTAAAATTACGCCGAATTCTTTTTCGAAGTCGGAGACCAACATATTACCTGGAAAGATGCGATCAAGCATAAACAGCGGACTGATTTTATGAGCCATTCCGCTCATTTTGCCAAAGATCTCTTCGGTTAAATCATCTAGTGTGATCATGCCGATGGCAAGGCCCTGTGCGTCGAGCACGATGGCGACATGACGGTTGTTGTGTCGGAATTCCTTGAGAATTTGGATCGCGTTTGTATTTTGAGTGATGAACCACGGCGCGCGCGCATAGTCGCGCAAGCGCCGGCTGTCTGACGCTCGAATCAGGTCACGCGCTTGCACGATTCCTACAATAGACGTTATGTCGCGGTGGTAGATGGGGACATGCTCCACCTCGCGTTCATCCAGCAAGCGACCCATCTGTCCAACAGTTGCATTTGAAGGAAGCATAGCGATTGCGCCAATCGGTTGCATCACTTGTTTAGCGTCTTTGTCTCTTAGGCTAAAGATGTTGCGCGCTACGACGTTGACCTCTTCACCCTCCGTGTCGGTGATGCGGTCTTCATCCTGGATGTCTAAAATGCGCTGAAGGTCCTCTTGATGCAGCGCCACCGGCGCCTGCGCTTCTTTTCCGCCCGCTATGCGGTTCGCCATTTTGGAGACCATCTCGAGACTCCAGAGCAGCGGAGTCAATATTTTTGCGGAAGCATAAAGAATCGGCGCGCCAAGCATCGCTGCATGTTCGGCATAGCGGCGTGCGGCGAACATGGGAGCGAGCTCTGCAAAAATAACGATAAAAACTATTTGAGTAATCGGCGCCATATCTGGATCAAGTCCCCAAGCAATATACGTTTGTCTGGCGCATTCGGAACCAATGAACATGGCGACATTGACGCTGAATAGCGTTGTGGCGAATAGTCGGGCGGGATGTTGCAGCAAGTAATGGATCCAGATTGCGCGTTTTATTCCTTTGCTGACGTAGTAATGCAGTCTGATTTTGTTGAAAGAGACGCAAGCCATCTCCTGCATAGAATAAAAGGCCAGGACGACGGCTGACAAGACATTTAGAAAGAGCCACCATAATGCTGGGTGAGCCGACATAATATTACCTTAACCTGCGGATATATAAACGGCGAATGCGGTTTGGCGTCGCGGCTAGAATCTGAAAAAGGAAATTTTCAAACTCGTAGTTCGCTCCGCTTTTAGGGATCTCTCCTAAGCGTTCCATTAGCCACCCTGCGATCGTCATCATGCCGGATTGACTTTTCAGTGAGACGCCGAAAATCTCGTTAAACTCCTTCAGCTCCAACTTGCCGCTCGCGATGATCTCATTGGGACCGGCTTTTGTATACAAACCGCTTTGATCACGACGGTCCGCAACGTCTCCAATTACAACCTCCATTAGATCTTCAAGAGAGATCAAACCCGAAATTGAACCGTACTCGTCCACGACAAGCGCCAGCGCTTGCCGCTGTTCATGGAAGCGGCGCAGCAGTAGGCGCGCCGGCGTGGATTCCGGTACGTAGAATGGCTTAACCAACACGGATTTAAGATCTTCCGGCTTAGAAAGAGTCTTCCGATGCAAGAAAAAGCATTTTGCATCAATAATTCCCAGGATATCGTCTAAGTCTTCGCTGCATATGGGAATGCGTGAACACTCTTGGTCCACAAGGAGATATGTTAACTTTGTTAGGGGATCGGCGATGTTGTAATAAAGAATCTCTTCACGCGGCCGCATCAACTCCTTGACGCTGGCGTCTTGAAGCTGAAGGTAGCCGGACATCAATTCTCCCTCATCGGCATTAAATACGCCATGTTCCTGAGAGGTTTTTAAGATGTGTTGGAGCTCCTCTTTAGAAATCTCAGGCTCTCTTTTCAAATAAAAAAAGAGGAGGCGTGAGATTGGAGCGGTGATGGCGATTGTAGCTTGACGAATTGGTTTGAGTAGATTTTGTAAAAGATTAATCAAAGGCGCAATGTGATAGGCGAGGGCTGCATTGTTTTGCAATCCTATATACTTTGGGATGATCTCCCCAAACACCAAGGTAAGGCCTAGCGGGACTCCTACCTTTAAGCTCCAGCCGGCGAGCGCGCCAAAGGCGCTTGAGGTCACGTTTTGCAGCAGAATGTTCACGAGCGTATTAAGCATGAAGATGGTCACCAGGAGGTCGCGCGGGTGCAGAACAAGGTTTGAAATCAGGCGCCGCCTGGGGTCGGAATCGTTTTGGTAGGTTTTGATGCGTGTTACCGGCAGAGAAAAGAAGGCGGCCTCGGAAGCTGAAAAGCATCCTGAGCACAGGATTAGAACGAAGATGGCGATAGTGAAAAGAACGGTTTCCATGTTTCTTATTGCTGAAAGAAAATTTTTGTTTGTTCTTCCGGGACTAGGCCGAGCTCTCGCATGAGAACGAGTTCTATCCAAGCCGGGTCGCTCTCGCTATTCATTTGCAGCGCCAGTTCTTCGTGTATTTTGAGAGCTTTGATTTTTTGGAGCTTTAATTCCACAAGGTGTTCAGACAGCTTTGCATAATCGCGATCGCGTTTTCTAACAACCTGTTCATACAACATGAAGCACAAAATAATAAAGAGCAAGACCCACCAGGAGCGAATAAAAACATTATCGAAAAGCGCAAATATAGGTCTGTTCATGATGATTACTTTACACGGCGATCGATATACGTGACAAGCGCCGTGAATAAAGAATTGGTTACATGCCCGTGCCCGCATCCTATTACCCATAAGTTAAAAAATGAGCGCTTACCCCCTCTCTGTGCGCTCTGTGGTGGATATAAAACCTTAAATTGAATCATATTAAAGCTCTTTGGCTACCACAGAGCCCACAGAGCGCACAGAGAGGGGTAAGCGCTCATTTTTTAACTTATGGGTAATAGGATGTGCCCGTGCCCGTGCTCGAAATTAATAAGCCTTTCTGCATAAACTCCCTAGCGCCCATCAAAATCTCTTTGCAAAAAAACTGTTTCTCTAGGATAAGTTATTCCACGGAATAGATGAAAAATAAATAGGGCACGGGCATGGGCGCGTAACCAATGGGAAGAAAAAAGGGAGATCGAAAATGAAAAAGAAAATGTTAGCGATGGGAATTTGGGCCGCTCTATGCATTCAAGGGACTTTATCATCGCACTGTCAAATGCCATGCGGGATTTATCACGATGAGATGGTTTATGATCAAATCGATCAGTATGTGGAGACAATGTATAAAGGCGCGACGATATTGGCTGAAAGTAAATTTGCAACGCCCAAGGAGAGAAATGAATTTATACGTTGGGTGACGCTGAAGGAAAATAATTCCAATGAATTGGCGGATCTTATCACCACCTATTTTTTGCAGCAGAAAATCAAACCAGGCGAAGATGACACCGTTAAACGTCTAACCAGCGCGCATAAGCTTCTGTTTTTGCTCATGCAAATCAAACAAAACACGAGTCGCAGTTTCGTTGATGAATTTGCCGATGAATGGGATAAATTTAAATTGATGTTTCACGTTGAAGGGTATGAATGTCAAGTGGATCTGTTAAAACAACGCAAACGAGAACAGGCTAAACAGCCGCAAACAGGCGCCATTAACAACAATCACGATCACGATCATGATCATGAGCGCCACGATCACGATCATGCAGAAACAAAACCGTGAAACATTTTTATCTCCTGATCGATCTGATAGCACGGATTTATGGCTTGAAACATTCTATAAGGGGCGCTTGCCATGCCCCAAGCGATTTCAGATTCGCATTCGATGCCAAACGCCAGAATGTGGTGGGCTAGTTGAGTCACTGTTTGGACCGCAATTTGAATCGGGAGAGTCGCCCTTTCTAAAAATCGACAAACCAGAGTGACCCTGGTATCATTGTCATGTTGTATCTCCCTTACTGACGCGTTTGAGGACTCTTTTCCCGGTTGTTTCACCTGCAATGTTTGCACGCCCTCCTCATCCATTTTTTGATTAAATTGTTTTTGCATTTTTGTTGCGCAAACTTCAGCAAGATGAGGCGATGCGGCAAAGGCAATAAGCGCTAAAATTGGAAGGGCCGCAAGCTGAACGACAATGGAGATCAGGTCAATTAATCCAAATTTTATTCTTTCCCAGTTAAAAGTCAGCATTCCAGAAGTCAACATCATTGTTCCACGGACGCCCTGTTTAACAACCATTTCGACCAATGCAACGGCTGCATGCGCCGGCAATAGAAGCCGTCTACAAATGTGGCCGCAAATACATGGACACGATGTATTCAAAATTTTCGTCCATTTATTAAATGAATGAACGCCATCAAGATGTAAGTGGTTTTTTATTTCCGACATTTTAATCCTTATTATTTTGATAATTATATTTATATAGTTGTAACAGTTATATTTAATTAATGCAAGTTATATTTATTACATTTAATTAATATATTCAATACAAAGTTCGCATGACAAAGTAAAAAACAGATGCGAAGATGGCAAAAAATAGTCTAGCTTGCAATGTAAATAATTATTTGAGAAGCTGTGATTTAAGGCGCGTTAGCTAGGAGGTGGATTATGGTGATTTCAAATGAACTTTCACAAGACATCGTTCAGCAGGCTGTAGAGCTTGCGACGCTTGAGGGCGCGATGAGACAGATGATGGGAAGTTTACATGAGGACCTCGATCAGGAAAATGGCTTGCAAGCTAAAGTGCCTGCTTTAAAAAGAGTCACGACGCAGGTCGTGAAAATTAATGAGTCCTTACAGGCCTCTTTTGAAGAGCAAAGTAAAAAAATCGTTCAAGCGAAACGTGAGTCTAAAGAGGGTGAACTTAAGACCTCGTGGTGGTTGAAAGAGAATGTATTAAGGGTGGCAAAATGGGCTAACTATGGAATTGGAACATTAAATACGGTTTCAGCAGGTACAGAAATTTACTATGCCAGTGAAAATAACTGCCCAAGCGCCTTTGCTCCTTTAATCTTGAATTTAATCACCATGATTGCGTCCGGCATTTTTGGTCTTGGATTAAAAAGAATCACTGAAGAAGAAGAGAAGGTCAGAGAACAGGTTCACGCTCAACATCACAAAGAAATGGAAGCCAGGTTTGAGAAGCATAGCAAAACACTGGAAGTGAAAATGTTTCGTACATTTTTGCGCGCTTTAACACGCTTTGAGAAAAAGAAAGAAGAAAAATCTCTAAAAAAATGTATTGTGCGCTTTAATGAATTGCCAAAAAATTATAAAAACAAACTGCCGGGACAAGATCGATTGATTTCGTCCTTAATTAGAGCGTTGCCTGATGATAACAAGCTAAAAGGTGTTGTTAAGGAGCTTTATCGTCTCGCCACCGATGAACCACTCTCGCCGATATCGTCAATGGGCGCGCAACAACCCTCATCGACAACAGCGGTGAAAGAAGAAGAAAAGCAACATAGAAGAGCCAGGAGCGGCAGCGCTGACAGAGACTTTACTCAGGCGCTTCGATTGTCTTCGTTAAAGCAGGAGACGGCTCCTACTGAGGATGAACGACGTCAATTGTATGGCAATAAATGGATTGAATTGGAAACTCGTTTGGGATATTCTGTCGGGTTTCTGTCTCTTGAAAGGAATGGAATACAATTGCAGCGTGATTTGGCGCAGAATGATTTGAAAGTCAAGGATGTCGCCATTCATATAAATGAAGAAACAAAAAAGCAAGAGGGAGAAGTTCCGCCAGAAATCGCGGCTCCCACGCCGCTCATAAAGCCGCCATCACGGAGAAAACCAAACTCTAGGAACGTGGTTCTTCACATATTACCGGAAGAGCTAGAAGAAGAGTCTAAAACATAAGGAAAATGATTATGCCCTTTACTTTACCCTTAGGATCCAAAGCATTGGATTTTTTATTGCCCGCAACGGATGGAAAGAACTATTCCCTCAAAGACTTTGACAAGGCGACGGCGTTAGTCATTTTTTTTACATGCAACCACTGCCCCTATGTCATCGGTTCAGATGAAGTCACTCGCCAAACTGCGGAACGCTTCATCCCGAAGGGAGTCGCTTTTGTTGGGATAAACTCTAATAGCAAACGGACCTATCCCGAAGATTCATTTGAACACATGGTTCAGCGCATGCAAAGGCAGAAATTTCCTTGGGTTTACCTGTATGATGAAGATCAGCAGATCGCAAAGGCGTATGGCGCCCTGCGGACTCCGCATTTTTATATTTTCGACAAGACTAGAAAATTGATTTATACGGGAAGAGGAGTGGATAAGCCTCGCGATGCGAGTAAAATGACTGTGAATAACTTGGAAAAAGCCCTCGAAGAGCATATGGCTGGAAAACCGATCTCCACGTCAGTGACAAATCCAATTGGCTGTAATGTTAAATGGGAAGGAAAGGATCCACATTGGATGCCGGTTGAAGCCTGCGATCTCGTATAGATCGGGCACGGGTGCGATAACCCTCGTCTAATTTAACCCTTCGTGAACGTGCCCGTGCCCGCGCCCGATTTAGCCTAAACCCGATTCGAGTCCGAGCTCTCGATTTTGATCTTTCCCCCGATTCAAGTCCGAGCTCTCGAGCTTGAAACGGGTTTAGGTTAAATCGAGAGCTCGGACTTGAAACCGGGAAAGGTTACAATCGGGCACGGGCACGTTCACGAAGGGTTCGAAGGGTTAAATTAGGCGAGAGTTTTAGCTTAATCTTCATTGGGATCATTATGCGTATTATTATAGCGGGTTCATCGGGATTCGTAGGCTCCGCCTTGGTCCGTTTTTTACGGGAACAAGGGCATGTCGTAAAAAGGCTGGTTCGCAGCGCTTCTCAATTATCAGACGATGCAATTCTATGTGAGTCGACATCTTTAGAAGGATGCGACGCTGTCGTTAATTTGGCGGGAGAAAATGTCGCTTCGGGGCGATGGACGATCGATAAAAAAAAGCGCATTTTAGAAAGCCGTGTAGAGGGAACGAAGCGGTTATGCCGGCAGTTGGCCAAGCTGCATCAGCCGCCTAAGATATTGATCAACGCTTCTGCGATGGGGTTTTATGGAGATCGCGGGATGGAGATTCTTACAGAAGACAGTTCTGGAGGCGATGATTTCTTGGCCGAGACATGTCGCCAGTGGGAAGCCGCCGCGGAAGAGGCGATTCCGCTGGGAATGCGAGTAGTGAAATTGCGGATTGGGCTCGTGTTGTCATCGAAGGGGGGAGCGTTGGCGAGCATGCTTACGCCTTTTAAATTAGGTTTAGGAGGTGTATTAGGATCGGGCAAACAGTATATGAGCTGGATCATGCTGGATGATCTGCTGCAAGTGATTCTGTACGTTCTCAATCATGAGACCCTATGCGGCCCTATTAATGCAGCGACGCCCAATCCTGTGACTAATGAAGAATTCACAAAAACTTTAGGACGCCTTTTGCATCGGCCTACGCTGCTTACGATTCCGGCTTTTCTGCTGCGCATTATTTTGGGAGAGATGGCTGATGCGCTCTTTCTCAGCGGCAAGCGCATGGCGCCCATGCGTTTATTAGCATCCGGATATGATTTTCTCCACCCTGAGCTTGATCAAGCGCTCAAATCGGACTTAAAACTTCATTCCGACTTCACCGCCAATATAGCCTGCTGATTTAAAAGGAAGACGATGCTTATGTTCGTAGTGACGGTTGGCGATTTTAAGCGTGCCGCCGAAGGAATAGCCGCCATGAAGATTGGCGCTGATCCATTCTTTATAATCAAAGTCCAGATCTACTTCCACGCCAGTATTGCGGTATGTGATGAGGGCTTTAGGCAATGGTTCATGGGAACCGGCGCGATTGCGCGATTCAAAGGCGCGGCCCGCTACGGAAACTGACCAGTAGTCGCAGATCGCATATTGGAGTGAAATATTAACCGGATAAACTAAATTGAGCGTCCATTTATCTGAAATCTGCCAATCGATGCCGATGATGGGGTAAAGGTGATCGATTTTCATTCCCGTTTGAATAAGCAATCCGACATTGAATCCGATGTCGCTGTGATAAGTATAGCGCCCCCAGAACATTGCATCATAATTAGCGTACTCTGATAAATTTGGATGATCAGTGTCTAAATTAATGTTGATGGACCCTAGCCAAAGCCAATTGCATATTCGATGCGTAAAAGCGCCTAATGTTAAACTTGCTGTGTGAAAATCATGTTTGTCAAAATAGGGATTTTCCTTCCATCTAAGTCGTGTGTTGTTATAGCCTACGGTCACATAAGCTCCCTCTTGATGGCGAGGATTGTAGTAATAGATAAAACGGGCGTCCACTTCCTCGTCGCTGTACTGGAGGCTTTGACCTTTTTCATCGTGTTTTTCAAATTTTGCTTTTCCCACGAAGTTTGCATTCGCTGAGATCTTGAGAGGGTTTTTCGCGTCTTCCGTTCTAGGAAGAGTTTCCGACCCGTAGGGGACTTGATCGGCATCCATCTCCATTGCTGAATCCGCCTGCAGAGCCGACCACGATAGGAGCAAGACGCCCCACACGATATATTGTGACTTATTCACGATTTTCTCCATGAAAAGGGATTTTGCAAAATCAAGTTATTTTTAGTTTAAATAAAGAATTCCGTCAACTGAGAAGTAAAGACGCAAAGAAATTAAAGGGAGTTAAGTAAAAAAATAATATCATGATAGATAGGATGATCTTGTTGCCGAAATTCATTTTTATGCCCGTGCCCGATTTAACCTTCTCTCTTTCCGTGCCCGCATCCTATCACCCATAAGTTAAAAAATGAGCGCTTACCCCTCTCTGTGGGCTCTGTGGTGGATATAAAGCCTTAAATTGAATCATTTTAACGCTCTTTGGCTACCACAGAGCCCACAGAGCGCACAGAGAGGGGTAAGCGCTCATTTTTTAACTTATGGGTGATAGGATGCGGGCACGGAAAGAGAGAAGGTTAAATCGGGCACGCGGGCAGGAAAATGAATTTCGGCAACCAGATCATCCTATCTATCCTACTTATCTTGATATTATTTTTTTTTACCTAACTCCCTTCAATTTCTTTGCGTCTCCGCGTCTCTGCGTTGAATTGCTTCATAAAAGTCAATTCTTTTTTGTAAAGTTCGTTTTTGTAAAGTATTTTTAATCAAGAAACCCTGTTCTTTAACTCTATTCTAATATTTTATTTTTTTATATTGATCTAAATAACTAGAGTTGATATTATCGTTTATCATACATCATATTTTGTTTATTTTTTATGACATTAAAAACATTACCTTTAGATCCAAATATAAATTCTTTGACGGCTAACGGCGTTGGGAATGCAGCGCCTCCTGCGCCATCCATTTCGAATAAAACTAAGACAATCAATCAAATTGCATCTACACAGTTGTTAAACGCTCCGCAACAACCCAGTAAAAGCTCCTTATCAGCGCGCTGCTGGAGTTGCCTTAAATATATTGCACAACCATTTATCGCAATATGGGAATGCTTTAAAACTTGTTTGTGCTGCTGCTGCGATCCTGATTTACCCAGCGAGAACATTGATTTAATTAAACCTATTCCTATTAAGTCGATCACATTTAACGACTTGATGGAGCGGCATCAGAAAATAGGTCTGGAGCATCAAAGTCTTTATGCGGAAATTTTCAAGTATAGCGACATTATCAATGACTTAAAACCGACTGAAAAGCCCGCGGAAACTGTAAAAGTTCTTTTTCGCCTAGCGCATTCACCCGAAAAATTCAAAAATTTGGGCGCTAACGCATCTCAATTGCTCAAAGACGTACAAGCATGTCGGAACAAATTAAATGGAGAGCAGCGGGCGATTTGCGACGTTTGGATGAAGGAGGGGGGGGGCGACGAATTTGTCACTCCTTTGTTGACGCAATTCGAGGCCTCGCAGGCTGAAGAAAGTGAAAAAGTAAGAAAAATCATAGACGACACAGGGGCTGGGATATTAGCAAATCTTCAAGCCGCCGCAAACGAAATCAACGCTGGCGGCCGAGTAAAAAAAATCGAAGATTTTCAACGATTAGTTGAGTGCGGATGCAGCGAATACTTGGCGTTAGTAAGAGCTCGGGATGACGCTGAAATTCCCGACGTCGCCGCGCAGATTCAGCAGATCTTTAGCTCCACCCAGAGTGGTTTAGTCGATCTAGTTGGTCTCCCGAATTTCAATCGGATCCATGGAACGTTGTCAAAAAACACTTGCTGGCTAAATAGCGCCTTACAGGTAATGCGTTTAAACCCAGCCGTCGTGAGACAGGCTAGGGCTCCGTTAAATCGAGAAGTCGTAGAAAAACAACTGATGGATTGTGAATTCGCCGAGCTGGCGAAGCGGAAAAGTCCAGAAAAATTGCAACTCCTAGTTGAAGAAGACTATCAATGGCGTGAAGCGTTTCGTCAGGCTATTGCAGGCGTATGGGATGCAATGGAGCAGGGATCTCAGGAAGTAATTCAAGCATTGTTTGCTCTAGATGAAATGCTTCATCCCGATTTACCGCCCGGCGATGAACCCAAAAACTGGATCGATGTTCCCGCTTGGAGGGCTTATAAAAGGATTTCAGGAGATATCGCTGATCCACAACAAAGAATGGCTTACCATGATGCAAAGGCGTTTATTAATCTTGTTTTTGATAAGCTTGGAATAACATTTTCCGATGAACTCTGGGTTAGAGAGAGCTCTAAAGGCTCCGCATTTGTAAAAAAAAAGGCGGAACTGAGATCCTCATTAGAGATCCCAATTCTTAATGAAGAGGACAAAAAGGGGAAAAAACTAGATAAAAAAAACTTTATAAAACTTTTTGAGGCTCCAGCTCGTTCCTCCGGCGTTAGTTATCGCGAGGAAAGAACCAATATTGAAAAATTATTTGATCAAGAAAGACGAATCGCCGTCCCTCCGCAAGCGCTTGTCACACAGCTTCAACGTGTGGATAGCGTGGAGGAAGGCGGGATCTCTTCTTCGCTTGTTGGAAAAGTGACAGCGTCCACTGTAGGGTATGTCTCTAAGCGCGCCGTCATGAAACTTGATGAAACGCGCGCAGAACTACTGCAAGAGAAAACTAGACAGCTTGTACGTGATTTTTTATCACCTGAGCAAGAAGGGATGCCTGATGAGGAAGTCCAGGATGTCGAAAAATATATCACGGAAGAAGCGGCGAAATTGGAGCTCCATATCCGATCAAACGTGAGTGAACAGCTTAAAAATACGACGAGACAATATGTGCAGAATTTGCTAGGCAAGCCTGCTGCATGGGTGGAGAAGAGGATAGGCGTTCCGGTCGAGTTTCCTAAAAATGGGATTTTAGATTGCACAAATACGACTTTTTTTAAGAATATCGGAAGACCGATTAAGTACCGACTGACTGGTTTCTGTGTGCAGGAGTCATTTGGCAATTCACCTAAAGACGGCCATTACATCGGTTATGCGTTAGGTCGTGATGGTCAATGGCGTTGCTATAATGACGGCGTTGTAAATACATTAGGAGAAAAAATTCCATACGGACTGCTGACAGGATCCTATCTTCAATTTTGGGAACTTATTTAAAAATTTTTAGATTTTATATTTTATTATTGTATTAAATGTTAATTTTTGATACAATCGTGATTTTAATAAACAAATAACTTATTTTATATAAAGGACTTTTTGTATGTCAACATCGCCAACACACAGTTTATCTCAATCAGCACACAGTTTATCCAATTCTTCGACGCCATTACCTCCACCGCCCAAGAAGCTCCCCCCCCCTCCTCCTGCCGCTGGCAAAGTGGTCAATGTAGCCGCTACAATTCAGCCAGGCAATCAGCAAGGCCCAACTACAGCAGCGCCTAAGAGCTGTTCAGAGCGATGCTGGAAATGCCTCACATGTTTTGCGAGTCCATTTATTGCAATATGGAACTGTTTTAGTGATTGCATGAAATTCCTTTTTTGCAATTGCGATTGTCCTGATGATCTTCAGGATCAGTCGGACACCGATAAGACTTCTGCTTCAGGTTCTCAAAACACCGATGGTAAGCGTCCTCCGGTTCCCCCGGCTCCTCCGGCAAAACCTGTAGATCCGTTTACAAAATTAAAAAATGATCATGCGGAATTGATTAAACATTATGAGAAGATTAAGGGATCTGTAAAAGGCAACGTAGACGCGATCACGAAGCTGTCGAGCGCCGCCGCTCCAGACAAAAAATCCATTGAAGCTCTATCTGAATGGGCGAGACTTCCTGAAAAAGTTCAACAATTAATTGAAAATTTTAAAGCGGAACAAACGGCGATTGAAAAATATGGCAAAACTTTAACCGACAAGGTGGCCAAATTTCCGGAGAACCTAAAAAAACAAGAAGAGGAAGTAAAAAAACGGGATGAAGCCTTGGAAAAGGCGACAAAGGCTCTTGCAGAAGCTCAAAAAAAAGGGGCTCCTTCGAAAACAAACACAGCCCAGCCGACTGATAGTGATGAGGAAGACGATGAAACGCCGGCTCCGGTAATCAGTCCTGCGGAAAAAGCGAAAAATGAAGCGACTGAGAATTTGGAAAAGGCAAGAAAAGCTCTAAACGAATTAAGATTGGATCAATCGAAACAAAACAAAGAATTGGAAAATTATAACGAATGGAAAGCAACATCCAATATTGACAGCCAGTTGAAAGAGCTTCAGGCATTACTCGATCAATTAGCAAAGCAGAGAGGAGACGCGACTGTTAAACAAAAAGTAGCTCTTATTTTAGACGGCGTCAGCAAACTGCTTCTGCCTGAGTTGGACGCTCTGAGTAAGGAAGTCGCCGCTAAAAAAACAAGCGAACAGCTTGCAAAAATACAATCTTACAGTAATGTGCTGGTTTTACTGGGAGATTTGGAGGGTCGGGGGATACTTACTCCGGAAGGGACCTCTGAAGCTGTCAGGACTATGGCAAACAGCATTATGCAAACTCGAAAGAGTCTGGCTGACATTGTTGGCTTGCCTAATTTTGGGCTAGTTTGCTGGTTCAATGGCGCTATACAGGCGATGTATCGCAATAAATCTTTTAGAAAGGTGGTAGAGGCCAAAATTGACCCAAAGGCTGTCGCAGAGAGAATTAAAGGCGCAGATGAGAGCATACCCATACGTCGTAGCTTGATGTTGGCCGAGTATCATTCAGACAGAAGCATTACTGTAGAGTCAGAGATGATGGCCGTTATAAATGAAAGACGAAAAGAAAAAAAATTGCCACTTTATCCTACGAATAATCCAGACCAATTTCGGGCTAATAAAGACGTAATTGCGTGGAGAGCGGAAAACGTCAAGGTTGCTGACGAAATTACTGAAAAAATTGCCAAAAACGAGATATCCGAGGAACTACAAAAAAAGTTTGATGAAGCAATACAAGTGGAAGTGCAAAACGAAATAGATCGCCTAACCCATTTTAGACAGCTTATCTTAAATCTCTGGCGCGAGATGGACTATGGCTCTCCAGAAGATATAGAGAGTGCTGCAAGGGCATTAGAAAATATATTACACGATGAGGATTACAGAGGCTGGTTTGGCAACGACGACCTTTTTTTAAACCAGTATGAGCAAAAGGATGCTAATCAGTTTATTCGTCTTGTGATTAAGAAATTTGATCCAAACGGCGTGGTTGAGCAAGTATTACAGCGTCAAGATGGGGAAAAGGATTTTAAGATAGTTAAAAACAAAAATGGCACTCCTGTCATAGAGGTGGCGCTTGGTGAAGGGGAGGCTAATCATGCGCCTGATAAAAAAGCTAGTTCTCCACAAAAAAAAATCGAGGACTTAATGAATGCCTTGTACCGGGCAGAAGGTAAGTCATATATTGAAAAATTTCAGGCTGAGGCTCCGCCTCGATATATAGTCACTATGATTACGCGTTCTGCAAGTAGAATGGAAGGGACGAAACCTGAAGTCTTTATTGCGACAGCAAACAAAGCGAAGGAAACTTTGATAAAAGACGATTTTTTTAAAAAAATGAATGAGAAAGAGAAGGATAAGTTCGCGGGCGCTTTAAAAGCGTTTGCTGAACGTTGGCATGGTAAACCGGTAGAAAATATAACGAGTAAACGCAATGATCCAGTCATCATTCCGGCGCATGGCATTTTGGAAGGATCTAAACTTGATTATTTTAACAATAATCCGGATGTTTTTTATAAGTTGACTGGTTTTGAAGTGCATCGAGGCGATAACCTTAAGAGTGGTCACTACATTACTTATGCACGAGGAGAGGATGGAAGGTGGCGACGATATGATGATAGCGTCGTGACGGATCTTGGAGATGAAATACCTAAGGAAGTAAGTGACGCTTATAATTATTTCTGGGAGTTGGTGACCCCGGAGGAAGCTCAACAAATTATGAAAGACGAGAATGAAAAGATAGCGCAGAGAACGATTGCTGCGAAGGCAAAGAAAGAAGCCGAAGCAAAAGCGAAGAAAGAAGCGGAAGAGAAAGCCAAGAAAGAAGCGGCG
>Ga0207104_1207_pt1 | contig 14356 bp, 10 predicted proteins | sample Alteio_BWMinHeat_79_FD_153538 | JGI IMG/M metagenome (GOLD analysis project Ga0207104, IMG submission 153538) | Enriched cells from forest soil in Barre Woods Harvard Forest LTER site, Petersham, Massachusetts, United States -... | ecosystem: Environmental > Terrestrial > Soil > Temperate forest >...
CAATCCGGATAGTTCAAACATTCTTTTTACATCGAAAATTTCACAAGAAAGGTTGTCTGTTAGACATATATGGAATACTAACAAAGTTAAAACACTAGATCTTTGAATAATGCTAGGAAGAAACCCCTCTAACTCTTCCTGCAATTTGCCTCCATAGTTTCCAGCTTTGACCGCCTTCATGACTTCAATAATATATTGCACTGTCTTGGGATAACGAAAGTCCGCATCTTCCGCTCTGTCTGCAGCGGCCTCTTGAAAGCGGCCCTCACCAAAGGCTTCAAAATCTATGTTGCTTTCATCCTTTGGAAGTCTTTTTTTAATTTTAGCGACAACTGATTGTAATAATTCCATTTCAGCATTCGCTAATGGAAGTTTTTTGCTAATTGGTTCTTTAATTTTTTCAAGCATTTTTACTATTGCCTTAAACTCAGAGCCATCGCCAATAACTTCTTTAATGGCGTAATTAACCGGAAATTTTTCTACAGCTTGTTTTATCTTTTCGATCATGGCTAAATCGCAAACAGGATCCAATGGAATTTTCTCTCGCACTTTTGCAGATAAGGTATTGATCCACGCCTCAATTCGGAGAAAATCAGGACGAATGCCCTGGAGAGGTTCTGCTGGAATGGGCGCCGCTCCAGGTGGTGGAGGCGTGTATCGGACAGGAACGTTTCTTTGATAAAAAATATGTTTGAAAGTATCGCACACTAGCTGCAACTGCTCGTCCACTACCCAACGTATGTATCCCCCTTGATTAAGAGAAAGAACTGGAACCAATATCACCTTGAAAAGAATTGCTTTCGCTAAAGTGTATACTGTGTAAGGCAGCCCAGTTGCTAGAAGCAATACACGACAAACAGCTCCCCCTATAAAACCTACAGTTTGTAAACATTTGTTCGGTTGGCGCCCAACCAGATTATCGTTTAATTCACACAAGATGGCAAATGGCACGGCAGGCAATGCAACAACTACATGATCCATATGCCAACAGATTGAATCATAAGACATAATAAACCCCAAAAAATAAATTAATAATTTAAACCATTGTAAAATACTTTTTAGTTTATTGCAAGCAATATCTTAAATATCTTCAATATTTAATTAGTAATTATTTGTTTGACGTAATATAATTAAAATAATTTTATTGCTATTTGCAGCAAAGAACGTAAATCTTGCCTTGCTTCCATTAGGTGATGCGGCCGAGAATAATCATGAATTAAAAAAAAGCTATGTTCACGAATCGACTCCAAAACAGGAGCGCCCGGCAAGAGAAGATCTTCTAAATATTTTTCAGGAGGCGGGGTCAAAGATAAAGTTCCCTGATGTAAAAAGCCGAATTTAGTGCGCCTTTGGGCGGCTCCGCCGACTTTGCGGCCTGAAATCACGACATCATACTTAGTCGGCCTAGCCATGCAAAAATGATTAACGCCAACATTTGAAGCATGTGATTCATTCACCAGCAACTGCGGCAGGAGGTTTTCGCCTGTAAAGCGATGAATCACCTCTATTACGATATTGTTAATGAACGCATAATTTTGGAGCGTATTCGTCGAATAATGCGGATGCGTGGATGGAATCAACACAGAAAAAGCCAGGTCCCAAAGATGGAAAATGATTCCCCCGCCGGTGGGACGCCGAGCCAACTGCAAACCATGACGCTGAACAGCTTCGGCGTTTAGATATAAATAAGGGTCTGTGAAATAACCGTAAGTTGCGCTGTCGCCCGTCCAGTCATAGAAATGCAAGATGGCATGCTGTTCAGTCTCCAGCCCATCCAACAAACGCTGATCGATCTCCATATTTGTTAGAGCGCTGTTGGCTCCGGTGTCTAATATCCGCCATTGCATTCATAACTCCTAGATTTCTCCTTAATGTCTTAATCATTTTTGCGTCATTTTTTCTCTCATTCTGTAGCCCACACTAAGGTGCAGCGAGCCCTAGCGAGCGGAACCGCAGGTGTGGGAACCAATGAGCGTACGACCTAACTGGGGACCAGTTCTTCATTTTTATCGTTTTTCCCTCTTTTTAAAATCGAAGGCTTAAATATTTTTCTGTAAAAAAACAAAAAAGATAAAAAAGAAGAACTGGTCCCCAGTTAGATCATGTATTCATTATGTTCCCACACCTGCGGTTTCGCTCGCTAGGGCTCGCTGCACCTTAGTGTGGGCTACAGAATGAGAGAAAAAATGACGCAAAAATGATTAAGACGTCAAGCTTTTGGTTTGCTCAGCAACGATCCTTATCGGTAGACAATTGGATTGCATTTATCGTTTAATTTATCGCCGAATGCATAGCCATATTGTTTAAGGGCATTGGCATGAGGGTCGGTGCGTTTGCAAAGATAAACGGAAGAAGTGGATGTATAAACAATCATCAAATATTGTCCCACAGACCGCTGAAAGTTCAAGGGGGCTTCAGGGTTAAAAAAAACGCCGCTTCCGGCTTGTCTCGAAAATAAAGGCGATGGCGTGCAATCCTCTTCAACAGGTTCAACAGGTTCAACAGGCGTCAATGCGCCTCGTAGACAAAGCATCAGCCCGCACTGCACCCCTTGCAGGCAACTGATCTCAAGCAAATTCTGAGAATCTCCCGGCAGGACGGCGACTGCGCCGTCGGGAAAAAATTGGTCATAACCTAAACGCAGCGTTTTTTTGTGGATCAGTTCAATAGCCAACTCGGCAAACTGGCGCTGCATCACGATCTTTTTTACCGCATTATTTGCGCGCCAAAGATCACGCCCCGCCATAAAAAGCGCATTAGACGACTGCAAGGACAGCTCGCTTGCTTGAATATTCAGACGCAGTGCTAGAGTCGAGTCAACCGCCGCAACCAGCTCCACAAGCTGTTTTGCGTTAAGCAATCCCTCGAATTCGACAGTTCCCTGCTTGTTAAAAAAATCACGATGTTCTCTAGCGACAGCAAATCTCATAAAATATCATAACTATATGTTTGAACTAATAATGTACAGTAACTATCGCAACCAACCGTCTTTTAAATCAATAAGAAAGAATCATATGCGCAGGGAATAGGCGCAATTAAAAGTGAGAGGCTAAGGAAGGTAGCCAGGGCGTTCCGCCCTGCTTTGTAGGCAAAAAAACATTGAAGATAATACACGCGACAGGGCGGGGACGCCCTGACTACCTTCCTTAGTCCCTTACTTTTAATTGCACCCGCAGGGAATCGAACGCTGGTGAAAAAATAGTGATTTGGATATTCTGTATACCATGAACGCTATTTTGAATTTGATATCCAGCGCCCCAGAGATCGAGTCGAAAATCGACTATCAATTTAAGGACCGCAACCTGCTGGCTCTAGCTTTTGTGCACTGTTCTTACGTAAATGAAAATCGCAGCATTAGCCATCACAATGAGCGACTTGAATTTTTGGGAGACTCGGTGTTAGGGATGCTGATCGCTGAATACCTCTATCTTCACTTGCCTTCCACTCCTGAAGGAGAACTTTCATACCTGCGTTCACGCCTTGTCGAAGCCAGTTCCTGCGTCGCTTATGTCATGAAATTGGACTTGGGAAAATACATCCTGCTCGGCAAGGGCGAAAAAATGAATGATGGACGCGGGCGCGACACCATTTTAGCGGATCTATTCGAGGCGATCATTGGAGCCGTCTATTTAGATGGAGGCGTCGAAGCCGCCAAACATTTCTTGTTCGGCCACTTCTCAGCGGAAATTGCAGAAACGCTTAAACAGCCCTTGCAAAATTGGAAAGCCCTTTTACAGGATTATTGCCAAAAAAAATTCCAACAAGCGCCTTTCTATAAAGTGTTGGAAGAAAGCGGACCCGACCATGTTAAAACTTTCAAAGTGGCGGTATTGCTCAATGAGCAGACGCTAGGGTATGGCGAAGGCTCCTCTAAAAAAGAAGCCCAGCAAGCCGCCGCGGAAAACGCTCTCACGCATGTCGGGAGCAAACATTGATGGCGACAAAGCAAAAAAGCGCCTGGCATTGCGCTGAATGCGGTCACAAGCAATTCAAATGGTCGGGACAGTGTTCGCAATGTTCTCAATGGAATACCCTGCATGAGGAAGTTGAAATAGCCGCCAATAGCCGCCGCTTCGAAGCGCAGGCTGTCGCGCCCAGCCGTCCCATGCGCGTCAAAGAGGTCTCTTTGGGCGAAACTCCGCGCATCCAAACACAGCTTCCGGAGTGCGATCGTCTTCTCGGCGGAGGCATCGTGCCGGGTTCACTAACCTTGATCGGTGGAGATCCAGGAATAGGCAAATCGACGCTGATGCTCCAGATTTCCAGCTCTTTAGCCAAACAGGGTTTGACCGTCTTATATGTTTGCGGTGAAGAATCGATCGAACAGACCACGATGCGCGCCCGCCGCTTAAACATCGATAGCGACAACCTTTTGCTGTTAAGTGAAACTAATTTCTCAGTGATCAAGGCGCATATCGATCAAATTAATCCCGACATCTTGATCGTCGATTCCATCCAAATTGTTTACAAAAGCGAAATTTCTTCCGCTCCAGGATCGGTTTCTCAGGTGCGTGAAACAGCCACCGAATTCATGCATCTCGCCAAAGGCCGAGGCATCGCCACTTTTCTTATTGGACACGTGACGAAGTCCGGAGAGATCGCCGGTCCGCGCGTTTTGGAACACCTGGTGGACTCTGTGCTTTACTTTGAGGGCGATAAACAGCACAACTACCGTTTGATTCGCATCATCAAAAACCGTTTCGGTCCAACCGATGAAATCGCCGTCTTCCAAATGCAATCGGCGGGTCTTATAGAAGTCCCCAATCCCTCCCAAATTTTTCTGGAAGAACGCCGCAAAGAGGTGGTGGGATCCACCGTCATTCCCGCCATCGAGGGGACTAGAGCCATTCTGATTGAAGCCCAAGCCTTGGTGACCGACACCGTCTTCAGCGCGCCGTCGCGCCGTTGCACGGGACTTGACCAGAATAGGCTGGCGCTGCTGCTGGCCGTATTGGAAAAACGAATGGGGTATCAGATCCATCGCTGCGATGTCTTTGTCTCAATCGCCGGCGGCATGCGCATTCTTGAACCTGGCATCGACCTGGGAGTGTTGTTGGCCGTAGCGTCCTCAATGCGCAACCGCATCATCGACGCCGAAACCACCATTGTGGGAGAAGTCGGCTTAGGCGGAGAAATCCGCAGCGTTCCCCGCGTGGAGAGCCGCCTCAAAGAGGCCATCAATATGGGATTCCAATGCTGCCTTATTCCCAAACGCAATCTAAAAGGCCTTTCGGAAGAAACCCGAAAAAAAATCAAGGTGGTGGGGATAGAATTTGTTGAGGAAGCCGTCGATTTGCTGCTGCAGTAACACAGAAACACAAAAAAACAAAGGAATTGAATCTATTAAAGAAATTAAGTCAGGATGGGCAGGATGAGAAGGATAATAGGATAAATTGACGCTTGTGAAGCAATTCAACGCAGAGACGCGGAGGCGCAAAGGAATTAAGTAAAAAAAATAACATCATGATGGGTAGGATAGGAAGGATGATCGGATTGCCGAAATTCATTTTGTATTTTTATTCTTCTTATCCTATCTATCCTATCCTGCCCATCCTGATATTAATTTTTTTTACTTAATTTCCTTCAATTTATCCTATTATCCTTCTTATCCTGCCTATCCTGATATTATTTTTTTACTGGGTTAAAGGTAATTTATGCGGATCGTTGTTGGAGCGCGCAATTCGCCTTTGTCTCAAGCCCAGTTGCGCGAAACGCTTCAAAATATTCAGAAACATCATCCAGACATCGTCTTTGACGCCCATCTCGTCGCGACGCGCGGAGATCACGACCAAAAAACCTCGCTTCGCAGCTTGGATAAAACGGACTTTTTCACCGCTGAAGTCGATGAACTGCTTTTATCCGGCCAATGCCGCGTCGCAATTCATTCCGCCAAAGACCTTCCTGAGCCGCTGCCGCAGGGGTTGCGAATCATCGCTCTTACACAAGGGATGGATCCTTCCGATTCCCTCGTGATGCGACCTGGTCAATATATCACTACGCTGCCGACAGGGGCTCTGGTCGCAACCTCTTCAGAACGTCGCGAAGAAGCTGTACAACAATTGCGAGATGATCTGCGCTTCATAGACATACGTGGAACCATTGCCCAACGTCTCGCAAAACTGGATTCCGGCGAAGCGGACGCCATCGTGCTGGCGGAAGCGGCCTTGATCAGACTTGGGTTGACCCATCTCAACCGAATCCGTCTGCCGGGAGCCACAACGCCGCATCAGGGCCAACTGGCCATCATGGCCCGCGAAGAAGATGAAGAGATGCAACAATTGTTTCGATGCCTTGACAGCCGCAATCAACCCGCTACGCTTTATCTAGGACTCGACCATCCCAATCATTTATCTGATAAACGGCTGATCCATTATCCGATTATCCAGATTGTTCCCCGTTCATTGGACACGCATGAAATCCAAGAGGCCATAAGCGATTTGCCGAATTACACGCATCTGCTCTTTACCAGTAAAAACGCTGTAAGAATCCTTGTGCGCTATTTAATGCGCCATCATGGCGATATCAGTCAACTGCAAGGCAAATGCTGCATCGCCGTAGGACAAGCCACAGCTAAAACTTTACAGCAATGTAATATTTCGCCGGATATTATCGCTCAAGAGGAACATGCCGAGGGAATGATTAAAAAATTGGAAACGTTGTCTTTGAAAGAAAGTTATTTTTTTTGGCCGCATTCCAGCTTATCGCGTTCCGTGCTAATAGAGTTCTTTCAAAGTCGGCGATTGCGTTATCGCCAATGCATTCTCTATGATACGCAGCCTTATTTGCCGGAGCCTTTGCCTGATCTCAATCAGATTGATGAGATCATCTTCACCAGCCCATCCACTGTCGATGCATTCATCGCCGCTTATGGCCATTTGCCAAAAAATAAAACGCTAACGCCTATCGGTCCAGTCACAAAAAATCATTTGGCGTTTTCGAATGTCTAAAAACATTGCAATCATCCATTTTTTTTATTACTTTTACCTTTGAATCATGTTTTGTAAGGAGTAATGACGATGATTCCTTCCGTATCCAACAACGTCGGTTATCAGCCAATCGGCGCATCTCTGCTTGATGAGCCGATCCCGGATCAAGAAGGGCAACAGATCTCTTACTATGAAAGAGTCACGGGGAAACGCCTGACAATCAATATAGATCCTAAACCTAACACTATACGCATCATGGGCGAATGGCTCCTTCCGCATCAACAAGAGCGAATGGCGTCCTGTTGGCAAAAAATTAAAGGAAAATGTTTAGGACTCGCCGAAAAAACTTTTAAAATCGCTCCTATACACTCAGGAGCATCCATCGGAGGAACAAAAGGCGTAATTTCATCGAGCGTGACAACATATTTTCTTGGAAAAAACGTCTTGCACATCATCATAGGAACTGGCGCAGGGGGCCTCCTCGGAACAGTGGGCGGAGCTGCGATTGGATATGGAGTAAATGCCTACCATAAAAAACATTGTCCTGGAGGGAGAGAATATTATTCTTGGAAAGAACTCCCACTGCGAACTAGACAAATAAGCTTGGTGGTGATTTTTGTCGCCACCACTCTATTATCGATACCGTTATCCCTCGCTTATAGCTACGGGATGCATGAGTGACCCTTGGGTCAGATCCCCCTAATTTTGGCGCCGTTTTTTTAAAGGCATCATACAACCACCCCCGGATGGGGGTGAGGGAAGGTAGCCCAGGGCTAGGGTGTTAATTTTGATGCCATTTTGGCTTTGAAAAATCCATGCGATTCGATTATCGAAAGTGACCCAATATTATAATATGGGGTCACTTTCGATAATCGAATCCCATGTGATTTTTCTTTGCCAAAATGGCATCAAAATTAACACCCTAGCCCAGGGCAAGCGAAAGCGCAGCCCTGGGTAATCATGTTATATGATGCACCCCTGAAAGGGGGGTGCGGGCCCATGCTTAACTATGTTCAATGCGCCCAAATCGAACGTAGAATGGATTTGCGTGTCGCTGGTAAAAAAGTAGGCCCGCACCCCTTTCAGGGGTGCATCATATAACGCGATTACCCAGGGCTGCGCTTTCGCTTGCCCTGGGCTACATGCCCTCACCCCCATCCGGGGGTGGTCGATGCAATGCAACGTGTCAAGGCGTCAAGTCTTAGCTCTTTGAGGGATGAAAAGGCTGACGACATATGCAAGGCCGGCGATCAAGGCAATGGAGGCGCCGCCTGGCCAGTCAAAATAATAGGCCGCCGCCATGCCGCTGACGCAAAAAATAGAACTCAAAAACACCGCGATAACCATCATCCTCGATAAACTTGCCGTAAAAACATTGGAGATCGCCGCAGGGATCGTCAGCATAGTCATCACCAAAATCACTCCCACCACCTGAATAAGAAGAACAATCGCCACAGCCGTCAACATCAACAGCAAAATGTAAAGAGCGTTGACATGCACGCCTTGAAGGCGCGCTTGCTCCTCGTCGAAGCAGATCGCTAAAAACCGCTTATGCAAGACGCAAACAAGCGCAAACACTAATAGATCCAATCCAAATAAAATCGAAAGATCCGTCGGCGACACCCACAAAATATTGCCAACTAAAAAGTTAGCCAGCTCCACATTGGATCCGGGCGTCTGAGAAATAAAAAGCACTCCCACAGCCATGCCTATCGACCAAAGCGCTGCAATAACCGTATCCTCGCGTTGGCGATAGTATAAATAAATCCAGCCAATGATCAACGCCGAGAGAATGGCCGCCGCCAACGCTCCGTACAATGGCGAGATCCAGGAAATCCCTTGGGAACGCTCCAGCCATAATGAAAAGCCGATTCCAGCCAAAACCGAATGCGCAATGCTGCCGCTTATAAACACAATCCGCTTAACGACGACGTAAGCTCCAATGATGCCGCTGACAATGGACGCAGCCAATCCGGCGATCACAGCGGATAAAAGCATCGGGTTTGTGAGCAGCGCTCCCCAAAAAGACATCATGACGGCGCCTGCCAATTTTTTCCGGGTTTAATAAGCGGCGGATGGTAAAGGCCAAAAGCAAAATGCTGGCATACCTCCTGCGGCTTCAATGTCATCACAGTTCGCTGCACGCAAATCACCCTCTGAACATGGTCGATGGCGATCCCTAAGTCATGCGTCACCATCAAAATCGTCATCGAACCCTGCAGCCGTTTCAACAATGCATAAATCTCATTCTGAGCTTGAGCGTCCACGCTGGCGGTGGGCTCGTCTAATAACAGGAGCGCCGGGGAGGACGCCAAAGCGCGCGCAATTAAAACGCGCTGAGCTTGTCCTCCGGATAATGTCCCGAAAGCGTTATGCTGAAATTCAAGCAAACCGACTCGTTCCAGAGCGTCCAAAGCGGCCTGTTTATCGGCATGACTGTATCGGCCATACCATGGGAGATGGGCTAACCGCCCCTGTAAAACAACCTCCAAAGCGGAGATCGGGAACTGCTTGTCAAAGCGCATCGCTTGCGGCACATAGGCGATCTGCGATAAAGCCGAGGCGGGGGGTTCTCCAAAAACGCGTATCGTTCCTGAAAGAGGCTTTAGAAATCCCAGAATAAGTTTTAATAAAGTCGTCTTTCCTCCACCGTTTGGACCAATGACGCCAATGAATTCACCTGAATGAATAGTGACCGTCACGTCCTGTAGGACAGGCAGATCCTGATAGGCAAAAGACAAGCGTTCGATCTCAACAACATCTTCCATTTTCGGGTAGTCCTAAACATGTAGCGCTTTTAAAGTAGTCGCAAAAAAGATTAATTTCAGGATAGGCAGGATAGATTGAATCCAACCTATCCTTCCTATCCTGCCTATCCTGAAATTAATTTTTAAATCATCGTTCATGTTCACCTAATGTGTTGTTGAGTCTTGTGAAGCGATGCGCTGAGCGATATCTCGCATGGCGGCGAAATAGTCCTCTGAATAGGGGTCGAGAATGACAAGCTGCGCGCCCAGTTCTTTGGCGATGAGCGCGGCGCCCTTGCTGCTATACTGCGGCTGGATAAAAATGACTTTTATATGATCTTTGCGAGCCTCATTAAGGGTTGCATTCAGCTGTTTTGGACTGGGATCTCTGCCCTCAAATTCGATAGGAAGCTGTTTCAAATGGTAATCGCGGCCAAAGTAAGCGTAGGCGGAATGAGACACCATCATCGTTCGGTTTTTTAAAGGCTTAAGCGTTTCGGCGATCTCTTTGTCTAGGTCATCCAAATCTTTGAGGAGGCTCTCCAATCGTTTTTGATACAGCTCCTTGTGTTCCGGATACGCCGCAATCAAAGCCTCCGCGATCGCTTTAGCTTGAATTTTAGCCTGCTTGGGACTCAGCCAGATATGCAAATCGGCGCCTCCAACGTGGCAGCAACCGTGATGGCCCGCCTCATCAACAGTGATCAGATCCACGCCATGGCGCAAGTCGACAATTCGCAAATGCGGATTATGGGCCTGTAAAGCGGGAAGAGCTTTAGTTTCAAACGACTCGCCGACGCGAAACCAGATATCGGCGTTGCCGGCCTGTAAGACTTGTTTAGGCGTTGGTTCAAATGTGTGAAAACTTGCGCCTGGAGGCACAAGCAGCCCCACCTTGACAGTGTCGCCCGCAATCGCATCAACAAAATACTTATAAGGAGCGATGCTTACGACAATGTTATGTGAATGCTGTTCGTCAGCAACCCCAAATGAGGCTGACATCATGCAACAAAGTAAAAATAAAAAAAAGATGCGCATTTTCCTGTACTTTTCTTTTGGGTGCAATTAAGGAAGGTAGCCAAGGCGTCCCGCCCTGCTTTGCATTGAAGATAATACACGCGACAGGGCGGGACGCCCTGGCTACCTTCCTTAGCCTCTTAATTGCACTCTTGTCTTTTAATAAACCAATCTTTATTCTACGAATCGCCTATATTAGGGGATTTTATGACACACTGCAAGCGATTACTTCTTTTTCTTTCAGCCATGATGATCTACGCCCAATGCGCAATGAGCGGAATTCCGACGCCGATTCTCGACGAAATGACTGTGGAGGAAAAGGCTGGTCAGCTGCTGATGGCGCACTTTAACGGAGAAACCCTTAATGATGACGCTCGGCAACTCATCCAACGCGCACATATTGGGAGCGTTATTTACTACAATTGGGCAAATGGATTGCACAGTCCGAAACAAGTGCAGAAACTCAGTAACGACCTTCAAAAATACGCCCGTGAACAACGCCTAGGCATTCCATTGTTGATTGCAGTCGATCAAGAAGGAGGGTTCGTCAATAGGTTGTCTAATGGTTTCACTGTTTTTGCAGGAAATTATGCGCTTGGACAGACAGGGGACCCGAAATTCGTTTTGCAGAGCGCTTTTGCAACTGGATGTGAAATGCGGGCTGTCGGAATCAATATGAATCTGGCTCCTGTTGTCGATGTAAATTCGAACCCGCTAAAATCCGCCCTCGGCATGCGCTGTTTCGGCTCTTCTCCGGAGATTGTCGCTCTGTTGGGCGGCCAAGCGTTGGAAGGCTATCGCAACGCTAAAGTCATTGCGACGCTTAAGCACTTTCCCGGCTATGGCGAAGCGGCTGTCGATCCCCACTTGGAATTGCCTGTTGTCAACAAATCCAAAGAGGAGCTGGAACGCATTGAGCTCCTGCCCTTCAAGAAACTGTGCGCCTTTGCGGATGCAATCATGTCCGCGCATGTTTTAGTTCCTGCATTGGATCCTAAAAACTGTGCGACTCTATCTTCGAGCATTATTGAAGGATTGCTGCGCAAACAATGGGAATATGAAGGGGTGATCCTCTCCGATTCATTAGTGATGCAAGGCCTGCTAAACGCATGCGGCGATATCGATGAGGCGGCCATTCGTGCAATAGAGTCGGGCCATGACATGCTTATTTTGGGAGGCAAACTGCTCAATCGTCAGCAAACTAATGAGTTGTCGGTTAAAGATATTGTGCGCATCCATCAACACATTGTAAATGCGGTGCACAGCGGCCGCATTCCTCTGCAAAGGCTTAACGCTTCAGTTCAGCGCATCTTAAAGCTCAAAGAAAAGTATGGACTGTTTGAAGCGATTTACCCTGGAGATGACGATATCGCCCTGCAAGTCAACAGTCTGGAGCATCAGCAATTGGCCAAAGATATTGCAAAGGCTTCTGTTAAAATTATTCAAAGCAACGCCTCATCGCCCTTGAAGATTGCAGATAAAAAAATCGGAGTGGTCGCCCCTGCGTTTATTCAAGAGGCTATTTTACAATCCACGATGCAAAATCATTCGAAACGGTGTTTATTTGTACAAGACCTTGCAGCTCCGACTTTAGTGGAAAAAGAACAGGCCAGTGAGATAGTGGAATATGCGGACTTATTAATTATTTTTACGCTTAACGCCTGGAGATCCCCTGAACAATCTCAATTTGTTAAATCGCTGCAAAGTCAAAACAAACCTTTTTTGATCGTTGCAATTCGCGATCCGCAGGACGCCGAACTGTTTCCGCAGGCTGACGCTGTTGCGGCGATTTTCAGTCCTACGGCTCTCTCCATTCAGACTGCGTTGGACTTGATAATAAGACCATGAAAAAAAATGGTTTTATTTCACACGCATTGATCAACTAATTTCGTTGCCAAAGCTGATGTCTCAATCATTTTTGCATCATTTTTTCTCTCATTTTGTAGCCCACACTAAGGTGTAGCGAGCCCTAGCGAGCGGAACCGCAGGTGTGGGGAATCAATGAGCATGCAAACTAACCAGGGACCTGGTTCTTCATTTTTATCTTTTTTCCCTCTTTTTAAAATCGAAAGCTTAACTATTTTTCTGTAAAAAAGCAAAAAAGACAAAAAAAGAAGAACTGGTCCCCAGTTAGGTTATGTATTCGTTGTGTTCCCACACCTGCGGTTCCGCTCGCTAGGGCTCGCTACACCTTAGTGTGGGCTACATAACGAGAAAAAAAATGATGCAAGAAAGATTAAGACATAAGCTTAAAGAAGGTTCTTTATTTTTTTTCAGCTTTCTCCAGCTTACAAACACTCGGCAGCGCACAAAGTGTGCGCATATCCGCATACGCGGCTATTTTTTGAGCAACTGCATCGGTAAATACCGGACATTTGTCTATGTAAATATTTTTAAAGATGTTTTTTACGATTGGCGCTAGATCCGCAGTGCGCTTATTATTCAGATTTATCAAGATGTTTTTTTGTTTTTCGAGGTCCAGCTCTTTAAATTTTTCAATCACTTTAATAAAACTCTTTTTTACTAAGGGATTGCGAAAAGCTATATCTTGTGCATCAGGTAGAAGAAACTTTAGGTAAAAAGCTTTAAAGAGTACAACAATAGCTTTAAAATATGCATTGGTTTTATCTGGGCATATCTCATCCATTAATGCTTGTAGGGATTTTTCCGAATTTAATTCAAATTCATTAACAAAAGCAATAAGCTGATTAAAGGGAGTTTCATAAAAACTTGCTCCTTTGGAAACCAGATATTGAGCGCATTCGAATCTCCCCATGATGATCGCCGTTGCCAAGGGGGTAACGCCATTTTTATCTTGTGCATTAAGATCAATTGGAAAGTTTTTCAAAATCAATTCAAAAGCTTTCGGATCGAGCGTCTGACCTGCCAATAATTTCATTATTAAATTGAAAAAATGGAAAGAAGGATGATTAGGATCAATAGATGTAGTTGATTTCATCGAATTAATCAATAATTGAATCCATTTAAGATCCCCACTCTTTGCAGCACGCTTCAATTGTTTCTCAAAGTTCTCAGTAGAAATATTGCATTTTGTTAAAATTAATTCCAACATTTTATAGTCAATTTTCACACTATCCTCAGATACTCCATAATCTTGAAAATTCGTTATGCGATCAATACAATCACTAATTTCATAATCTTTAAGTTTAAGGCCGTTATTAAAGGATTGATTAATTAAGTTGACATGTTCTTGGGAATGATTATTAAAATGATTTAGGTTTGCATGCACTATCGCATGCGTTCTGTAAGACATTAGCCTAGGACACAAAATATCTGGAGATTTTCCTACAATACAGAGTCCTAATCCTAGAACAGGAAAAGCGATAGAAGCAATTAAATCGATACAATAATATTTTAAATTTTTTTTTGAGTTTAGTACAGTGCAATTATTAGTCATTAACCTTATAAGAAAAACAGGAACCGCTAAAGCCAAAATAACGAGATCGAGCGCCATGCCGACCATTAAAACTGGATAAACAACAAATATTTTAAGAGCTAATGAAGCGATTTTTTCACAATTATTAAAAGTAGAATGTGGACCAAATGTTTCACCTCCAATAAGACGAAATCTGGAAAAATGAAAAATTCCCAGCTTACTCAAAAAACGTATTGAATCATCTGTAATTAAAAACTGTTTCGGTATTC
>Ga0207104_1209_pt1 | contig 14329 bp, 12 predicted proteins | sample Alteio_BWMinHeat_79_FD_153538 | JGI IMG/M metagenome (GOLD analysis project Ga0207104, IMG submission 153538) | Enriched cells from forest soil in Barre Woods Harvard Forest LTER site, Petersham, Massachusetts, United States -... | ecosystem: Environmental > Terrestrial > Soil > Temperate forest >...
GCTCGACCGTTGCCTACACAACCGGTTCAAGGCTGACTTGATATTTCATCGGGTGTATATCGACTTCGATGAAACCCTGATCGTCGGTATGCATGTTCATGACCGTGCAATGGCCTTTCTGTATCAATGCAGGAACCGCGGGATACACATCGTGCTGCTTACCAAGCATCAGTACAACGTGAAGGAGACGTTGCGTGCCTGCGGCATTTCTGAACATCTGTTCGAGGACATCATTCATATCCCTGACTCGCAGAAAAAGTGGACGTTCATCAATCCGGAAGGGGCGATCTTTATCGACAACTATTGGTTCGATCGCCGCGACGTTAAAGAAAAACTGGGTATTCCAGTGTTCGATGTCGATGGTTTTGAATGTCTGCTTCGCTAGCCCATGCTTTGGGAAAGTGAGTTGATTTGTTTTGTAAGGGGCGCACTAATGTTCAAGTGGGAAAAAGTTGGAAAGATATTTGATCCAAGGGATCAAAAAAACGAAAGCTGGATGCAAGAGTTCGCGCAATCTCCATCGGTGTTGATATATGAGAGACACGTTAGGGTCTATTTTTGCTCTAGACCGTCGCCTACCTTGGACGGGCAGTATCTAAGTTTCCTGTCCTACATCGATCTGGATAGAGAGAATCTATTTAAGATCGTGAATATTTGTAAAGAGCCCATCTTGAAATTGGGAGCATATGGAACATTCGATGAATTTGGAACGAACCCAATCTCTGTAATCCGTAATCAGGATGAAGTGCGGGTGTATTACGCCGGGTGGACCAGGTGCGAATCTGTTCCGTTCAATGGCGCCATCGGGCTTGCAATAAGCCATGACAACGGTGACTCGTTCACCAGGCTGGGAGAGGGACCAGTTCTTTCATATAGCCCAGATGAGCCATTTTTGTTAGGGAGCCCCCGAATCAGGAAATACGGTGGGAAATGGTATTTATGGTACGTATCCGGAAAAGAATGGTTGCAAACCGATGGTAAGCCAGAGCCTGTTTACAAGATTCGCATGGCATCTTCTGGGGACGGCATCAACTGGGTAAAATTCGGGAAGGATTTGATCGAAAGCAAGTTAGGTGAGCATGAGTGCCAAGCATGCCCGGATGTGATTTTCCATGACGGGAAATACCATATGTTCTTTTCTTATAGGTACAGCCATAACTACAAGGGCAAGGAAGGTGGTTACCGGATCGGGTACGCATCCTCTGTTGATATGATCAATTGGAGCAGGCTTGATGAGATGGCCGGAATGAGCGTTTCTGAACATGGGTGGGATTCAGAAATGGTCTCCTATCCGCATGTATTCATGCTTGATGCGCAAACGTACATGCTGTATCAGGGCAATGAGATGGGACGTTCTGGTATCGGGTTGGCGAAATTGGATAGCCCCAAGAATTGGATTGCTAAATGAAGTGGTCGAAACTGGGAAAGAAATTCGATCCGAGGGAGTACGCCCTTCCGAATAACTGCGGTGAGTTTGCACAGTCGCCACAAGCGCTGGTCATAAGCGATCGGGTGAGGGTGTATTTCTCCACAAGGGAGAAGGATAGTGTCGGGAAATATATAAGTCGCATTGCCTTCGTCGATTTCGATAAAATCATGCAGAATATCATTGGTATCTCGAACCACACCGTAATCGAATTAGGTAAATTGGGTTGCTTTGATGAACACGGGATATTTCCGATCAATGTGGTAAGAGACAGGAATAGGGTGCTCGCCTATACGACTGGCTGGAACAGAAAAGTATCTGTGTCCGCAGATGCTTCCATTGGCTTAGCAATCAGTCATGATGACGGATTGACCTTTCAAAAGCAGGGGAAAGGCCCGATATTATCGGCCTCGCTAAATGAGCCTTTTTTGATTGGTGATGCATATGTGGCCTTGCATGGGGGGCTTTATCACATGTGGTACATATACGGCACGAAGTGGAAAAAATTCGTGGAATCCGATCCACCGGACCGCATATATAAGATTGCCCATGCAACGTCTGAGGACGGACTAAATTGGCATAGGGATGGCCGACAAATAATCGCTGATAGGCTGAATGCTGACGAATGCCAAGCGTTACCGACGGTTTTTCATCGAGACGGTAAATACCATATGTATTTCTGCTATAGACAAGCGCATGGTTTCAGGAAACAGAGCAACAATGCTTATAGGATTGGATATGCCTATTCAAATGACCTGATTAATTGGGAGCGGGACGATAGCAAGGCAGGGATAGACGTTTCCGAAGATGGATGGGATTCGGAGATGCAATGTTATCCGCACACCTTCCAGTTAGATGGGAAAGTTTACATGCTCTATAACGGGAATGAATTCGGCCGATTTGGATTTGGTCTTGCCGTGTTGCAGGAATAGTGAAAGCGGTTGACTGCATCGCAGATGTTTTTGGTTGAATGACCTTATAGATAGGGAAAAGAATGACCACAGCAAGGAACTATAATAACGAGTTGGATGATTCGGAGAATTCCGAGAGAGAGAAGTATGCCTACAGCTACGATTTCGATGTGATGCATCCTTATATGATCAGATCGTTCGAGCCCTTCTTCAACAAGGGAAGCCTGCTGGAACTCGGAAGCTACAAGGGCAACTTCACTACAAGATTCTTGCCGTATTTCAATGATGTCACCTGTGTTGAAGCATCGGATGTTGCTATAGAGGAAGCCAGAAAGAAACTGGGCAACAAGGTGATATTCGTCAACTCGCTCTTTGAGAAGGCAACCCTGCTCAAACGCTATGACAATATTGTGCTGACCCATGTGCTGGAACATTTGGATGATCCTGTGCTGGTGTTGAAGCGTGTCAACGAGGAGTGGTTGGCCGAAGGCGGCAGGTTCTTCCTGGTGTGCCCGAATGCGAATGCACCTTCCCGACAGATCGCCGTCAAGATGGGATTGATCTCTCATAATACGGCAGTCACGCCGGCAGAGGCCGAGCATGGTCACCGATGCACCTATTCATTGGATACCCTGGAACGTGATGCTGTGGCGGCAGGGCTGAAGGTGGTTCATCGATCTGGGATATTCTTCAAGGCGCTGGCGAACTTCCAATGGGACCGTCTGCTGAAAACGGACATCATCTCCAAAGAATACCTGGAGGGGTGTTACAAACTGGGGCAACACTATCCCGACTTGTGTTCCAGCATCTTCCTGCTGTGTGAACGAGGCGACAACAAATGACAATATCATTTGTGGGCTCGGTGTATCGTAATGGAGGGCCAACGTTCCTTTTGGGTTAACAGTATTACAGAATGGCCCTTACCCCGATACGCACAAGCTCCCCTAAATTCAATGGTGGTTGGCTCAGCATGAGGTTCCCTTGGTGTTTCGTCTTACAGAGCAGACCTCGTGGCACCAGTTTTTCCACAAGCTGAACCTGTGAAATCTTCCTAAAATGGCAGGCAGTCTTCAACACAAGACGGTTCGTGCCCTCTTATGGAGTTTTCTCCAGAGTGTTGTGCAGAAGGGGTTACAGCTCGTCATCGGAATCATTTTAGCGAGGCTATTGTTTCCTGAGCAGTTTGGTCTGATCGGGATGCTGGCGATCTTCATGGCGGTCATTCAGGCCTTCCTCGATAGCGGATTCGGAGCCGCCTTGATTCAAAAACGAGAAGTCACGAGAACCGACACCTGTTCGGTATTTTACTTCAACATCCTGGTGGGTTTGCTGGCGGCCGGTTTCTTGAGCCTCGTTGCTCCCTGGATCGCTGCCTTCTATAACCAGCCGATCCTGGCTCCTCTCACGCGCGCCTTGTCGCTCACCCTGGTGATCAATTCATTTGGCATGGTTCAGAGAACCATGCTGACCAAGCAGATCGACTTCAAGGCCCAAACCCAGGTCGGGCTGATTGCCGGGGCGCTCTCGGGGATCGCCGGCATTACGTTGGCGGTGATGAATTTTGGCGTCTGGAGTCTAGTGGCGCAGCAGATATCCGCTGCGTTCGTCTCAACGGTTTGTCTTTGGGCATTCAGTCCGTGGAGGCCTGCGCTGATTTTCAGTTTCAAAGCCCTTGGGGACATGTTCGGTTTCGGGTCGCGTTTGTTGCTTTCAAGCGTCCTGAACCAGATTTTCGAAAACATCTATCTCGTGGTGATCGGTAAGCTGTTTTCGGTCACTGATGTGGGGTTTTTTGCACGTGCCAAGACCTTAAATGACATTCCCTCGCAAACGTTGTCGGAAATGGCAGGACGGGTCATGTTTCCTGTGTTCTCTACCATCCAGGATGATCCGGCCCGATTAAAAGTCGGATTCAAAAAGGCCTTGACCTTTCTCGGGTTGGTGAATTTTCCGATGATGATCGGCTTAGCAGTGGTCGCTCATCCATTGGTGTTAGTACTGTTGACGGACAAGTGGGTTCCGTGTGTAGAGTATTTTCAGTTACTGTGCGTCGGCGGTGTGTTGTATCCGTTACACGCGATGAACTTGAATATGCTACAGGCCCTCGGGAGATCCGACCTATTTTTACGTCTCGAAATCATCAAAAAGGTGTTGCTTGTGGTCAGTATTGTCCTCACCTGGCAGTGGGGTATATCCGCAATGATTGCTGGGATGATCGGGGTGTCAATCATTGCTTGTTATTTGAATAGTTACTACAGCGGCGTTCTGGTGAATTACCCGATCACAGAGCAGGGAAGTGCCGTGCTCCCATACCTGATCGTGTCTGGTTCAATGGGCAGTGCGATGTACGCCATAGGCCTGCTGACGTTCCCTAACCAGTGGTCCCTGCTGCTGGTTCAATTTGCGGGAGGAAGCATCTTGTATGTCTGCCTGTGCCGCGCATTTCGTCTGGCCGCTTTTATGGAAGTCTGGCAAGCGATGTCGAATAGGATGCCATTTGTGGCGGCTGGAACCAGCCGATAAGCAACATGGACTGTAGGACTCACGCGAGATGAACGAGCCACTAGTCAGCATCGGCATGGTCACCTATAATCACGCCCCCTATATAGCCCAGGCGATCGAGGGAGTGTTACAGCAACAAACAAACTTCCCCTTCGAGCTGGTCATCGGGGAGGATTGCTCGCCGGATGGCACGCGCGAGATTGTTTCTGAATATCACAAAAAGCACCCGGATATCATTCGATTGATCATGTCGGATGAAAATATCGGAGGATTAAGAAACTTCCTCAGGATCGTATATGCCTGTCAAGGAAAGTACCTTGCCTTTTGTGAGGGCGATGACTATTGGCATCATCCAAACAAACTGCAAAAACAAGTCGATTACCTTGAGCATCACCCGGAATGCGGGTTAGTATTTACTGACTATGATTTTTATTTTAATAGTACAAGAAAACTTGTCAGCATGGTTAATCATAGCAAGGGATTCCGTTTGCCGATGAATTTGACAATTGAACAAGCCATTGGCCCTGAAGGAGGAGTTATACGGACTTCCACCATCATGGTTAGGAAACAGTTACTCGATCAAGTGATAGAAGGAGATCCTTATCTCCATCAAAATGAAAAGTTGTTAGTGGGCGATCTTCAACTCTTTGCAGAGATAACATTAATATCTAGGGTGTCATATTTTCCGGAGAGTATGGCGACATATCGCATATTGGAGGAATCCGCCTCGAGAAGTAGAGATCCAATAAAGACAGCACGGTTTTACAAGTCTGCATGTGAAGTTAAGTTGTATCTATGTGATAAACATAAACTCTCGGAAAATATCCGAAGAACAGTAGAGTCAGATTGGTGCAATTTCTCTTTACGACTTGCATTTCATACAAGAAATAGGGAATTGGCTGATGAGGTACGAAGGAGGAAAAAGACATTCACGTGGAAAGAATGGTTTCAATATCATGGAGCTAAACAGCCGATGTTTAATCCTCCTTTACGCCTAGCAGCTTTAGTCCGTAGGCGCTTCTTGGTTTAGCGTGGGTATAGATCAAGCCCGCCGCAGTGGAAGTAGATCGCCGTCTTAAAGTACTTGGTATTGCGGAAACCACAGGCCATGGTCTTGATCTTTTGAATCTGGCTGTCCCTCGCACATTGTGGTGGTCGCCGGGTGCTGATAGTAAGTCAGGATGTTATCGATGTGCCGGCGTATCGTCTCCGCCGCCTTCCGACCATCAACGACATGACCCGGAATCAAGAACTCGGGGAGCGCTTATCCTCGAACGCGATAGTCTTTGTCTCCGACTTCACCTGGGACAAAAGAGAAAAAGAATATCTTTCTCTTGTCGACCGTCTTGTCGGTCAGAGGGTAGACTAATCATGCCTCGCCTCGATCGCCTCCTCACTCTTTATGCCTTCAGCGCTTTGCGTAAAGTTGTCTCCGCAAAGAACCCGTCCATCCCGATCCTGATGTACCACAGCATTTCCGACGAACCGGAATCCGGCCATCCTTACTTCTGGATCAACACCTCGAGGAATCGCTTTGCCGAGCAGATGCAATTTCTGAAAGAAAACGCTTACACCGTTATTTCGCTCACTGAGGCGGTAGACGTCCTCGAAACCGGCCAAGATAAGATAATTTCTTCTCGTCGTTATGTTGTGTTGACGTTTGACGACGGATACCACGATTTTTTGGAACACGCCTGGCCTGTTCTTGCGGGGAATGGCTTTACTGCGACGATGTTTGTTTCGACGGCTTTTATCGGCGACAGGCGAATGCTGTTCAACGGCCGGGAGTCTCTTACCTGGTCCGAAGTTCGAAAATTACGCGGCCAGGGTGTTTCCTTCGGCTCGCACACGATGAGCCATCCAAAACTCTACGGGCTGCCGTGGAAAGATGTCCGTCGCGAATTGCTCGATTCCCGGCTGCGATTGGAAGACGAGCTGCAGACAGCCGCGCCCTGTTTTGCCTATCCACACGCGTTCCCGCAGGAGGACCGGAGTTTTGTTGCGCGTTTCAGGCAAGAACTTATCGATCAGGGCTATCGTACTGCGGTCACGACCGCGATCGGCCTCGCACAACAAGGGAGCGATCCGCTTTGCCTGAAACGATTGCCCGTCAACGAAGGCGACGATGAGCGGCTCTTGAGGGCCAAACTCGCCGGTGCCTATGATTGGCTGTACGGAGCGCAATATCTTTCAAGAAGAATTAAATCGAAAGTGAATGCGAAAATGCAAAATGAAGACTTAGAGTGGTATTGAGTAGCGTGTCGTATGGTTAAGTACATCATTATAACACCCGCAAAAAATGAGGCTACGTATATAGAGCAGACAATCAATTCGATCAAAAAACAGATCCTTCAGCCGAAGAAATGGATTATCGTCAATGATGGTTCATCCGATGCAACCCAAGAAATCGTAGAGAGACACATGATTGAGTATGATCGCATTGTGTTGGTCAACAAGAAAAAGACATCGGCGAATCGTAGAAGGGGCCAAGGGGTCGTCGAGGCATTTTACGAGGGATATAACCTGTGCACCAACGAAGATCACGATTACGTTGTTAAACTAGATTCAGATCTGCTCCTCGACGCTGATTATTTTAAGACGATCTTCGAAAGATTTGAAAAGGAGCCTAAGCTCGGCATAGCAAGCGGCGTTAGTTATATTGAAAAAGACGGATCATGGATCCCGGAGTGGGACAAAACAAAGGGGTTTACATTCGGGGAGAGTAAGGTTTATCGCCGGCAATGCTTTGAGCAGATCGGCGGCTTGGTTCCGTATATGGGCTGGGACGGAATCGATCACTTAAAGGCTGTGATGTTGGGCTGGAAAGCGAGCAGCTTTGAAGACGTGATTTTTTATCATTTGAGGCATGAGGGCACCGGCACGGGATTAATAAAGTCATCGTATGAAGAGGGAATCTGCTGTCATTTCATGGGATATCATCCACTCTTTTTTATAGCGCGGTGTCTTAACATGATGCTGAGATTTCCTTTTGCATTAAGAGGCGTCGCAATGTTCGCAGGATATTTCGTCAGTATCATTAAAAGAAAAGAACGACTGAATGATAGGCCATTGATCACGTTTCTGAGAAAAAACCAAATCAAGCGGCTCTTTTTAAGGGAAAAGACATTCATTGTAAACCAATATTAGGGTTTTCAATGGCTTTCGCACGTTAATATTATGTGTGGAATTTGCGGCATATTTGATCGATCCGGGTCTCCCATCGACGGGAATCTTTTGGGGAGAATGACCTCCGCCATAAGTCATCGAGGTCCGGATGGCCAAGGTCGATTTGTCGATCGCGAGGTCGGTCTGGGACACCGTCGGCTGAGCATTATCGATGTGGAAGGGGGCGCACAGCCTATCGGCAATGAAGACGGAAGTCTGCAGATTGTATTTAACGGTGAGATTTATAATTTTGTAGAGCTGCGTAAAGAACTGGAGGGCGCCGGGCACACATTTAAAACCAGATCCGACACGGAGGTCATCGTCCATGCCTACGAGCAGTGGGGTAAAGGGTGCGTCGAGCGCTTCAACGGGATGTTTGCCTTTGCCCTGTGGGACTCGAACAAGCGCGAGCTGTTTCTTGCCCGGGATCATCTCGGCATTAAACCATTGTATTATGTCGATTTGGGGGGTCGTATTTTGTTCGGCTCCGAGATCAAGGCCCTGCTCCAAGACTCGGAGTGCGTTCGGGATGTGGATGTCGAATCTCTGGCTGAACTTTTTACATACCGATACGTGCCCTCCCCGAAAACGCTCTTTAAAGGCATCCGCAAGTTGCCGGCAGGGCATAGAATGACCCTGTCTGCGAGGGGCTTTGAGGTGGAGCGGTTCTGGGGCTGGACCCCCCGGCTCCGGGAGAGCTGGAACGAGAAGGCTTTAATAGAAGAGTATTGCGCATTGTTGGAGGACGCCGTGCGGCTGCAGCTCCGGAGCGATGTGCCTTTGGGACTTTTCCTAAGCTCAGGCGTCGACTCGGGCGCTCTTCTCGCCATCATGAGCCAGTATTCTTCCGGGCCTGTTCAGGCATTTACCATCGGATTTGAAGGGGGAGAGAAGACCAATGAGGTCGAGGACGCGAGGTCTCTGGCCCGAATGTTCGGAGCGGAACATTACTTTATGGAGGTAACGCCGGAAGACTACCTGAAGTACTATGAAAACTACCTCTGGGATCTAGAGGAACCGGTAGGAAATGAAACCGCCGCCGCGTTCTACTTCGTCAGTAAGATCACCCGCGAAAAGGTCAAGGTAACTCTGGCCGGGCAGGGGGCTGACGAACCGTGGGCGGGTTATGATCGCTACTTGGGCGCAAAACTATCGACTTTTTATAGCCGTCTACCCTCCATGGTGACAGGTCCCCTCGCCTTGTTCGTTAATAGAATCCCGGGCCGGTTTGAACGATTGAAGCGAGGCGTGAGTTCCCTCAGTGAGCCGGATATGCTGACGCGGTTTACCAAGATGTATTCATTCTTTAGCGCCGAGATGAAGCAGCAGCTTTTTAAAGGACCGCTGATGGCCCAGATTGCCAATGAGGCATACCGGGCGAGGGAGGCTCTTCGTCGCCTCCAAAGCGATGTGAAACATTTGGATCCGGTGACGCAGATGCTCTACATCGACACGCGGGCCAATCTGCCGGATGATCTCCTGATGGTCGGAGATAAAATGTCTATGGCAAACTCTCTTGAGGTCCGGGTTCCGTTCCTGGACTATCGCCTGGTTGAATTTATCGAGAGCCTTCCCCTGAAGCTAAAGTTGAACGGGCTGACGGGGAAATACCTCCATAAGAAATCGATGGTAAAATGGCTGCCGAAGGAAGTGGTTTACCGCAAGAAAAAGGGATTCGCGAACCCGGTAGAAGACTGGTTTCGGACCAAGATGCGGCCGTTTGTAGAAGAGTGTCTGTTTAACCCCCACTCCGGTGTCAACCGTTTCTTCGACCAGCAATATATCCGCCACATGCTGGACCAGGATCGGAAAGGTAAAGAGCAGCTCCGCCGCCATATCTACCTCCTCGTTTCGTTCGAATTGTGGCATCGCGCATTTATGAGAAGCTAATGCTGGAAACCCACGAGAGTACGGATCTGTCCATTATCATCGTCAACTGGAACTCCAAAGAGTATCTCCGGAACTGTATTGAATCGGTCCTCCTCTGGACGAGTGATATCACTTATGAAATCTTGGTCATCGACGGCGCATCGTTCGACGGCTGCGGCGAGATGCTTCAGCGGCGCTTCCCGCAAGTTCGATTCATCCAGAGCCAGAAAAATATCGGGTTTGCGAAGGCGAACAACGTCGCCTTTCGAGAGTCCAGGGGTAGGTACATTTTGTTCTTGAATCCCGACACCGAACTCATCACTCCGGCCATCAACATCATGTTTGACTACATTCAAAAGGTGCCGAACTCCGGGGCAATCGGCTGTAAGCTGCTCAACGCGGATAAGACGGTTCAGACCAGTTGTCTCCAGGCCTTTCCAACGCTCCTGAACCAGTTCCTCGATTCAGAGGTTTTGCGAACGCTATGGCCAAAGTCGTCTCTTTGGGGGAACGCCCATCTTTTCGGCACCCAGATTATAGCGGGGGAAGTGGAAGGGATTGTGGGCGCTTGCATCATGGTGGAGCGCTCACTTTTCGAGAAGGTAGGGCTCTTCAGTGAGGATTACTTCATGTACGCCGAGGATTTGGATCTCTGCTATAAAATAATACAGGCGGGTTATATGAATTACTACCTCCCCGATGCGAGTATCATCCACTTCGGCGGCGGGAGCACGGAGAAGTCGCCCAGCGACTTCTCCGTCGTGATGATGCGTGAGTCCGTTTGGCGAATGATGAGAAAAACCCGGGGGAACGTTTACAGTTTTGCCTATCGGGTTTCTACGATGATCTCGTCGATCGGTCGTTTGATATTTCTGATGGCTGTATTGCCACTGCATCTAATCCGAAGAGGCAGGGAATCGTGGAATGGATCGTTCAGGAAGTGGAAGGCGATCCTGACCTGGAGTTTGGGCCTCAAAGACCTGGGATATTAGACGACTCATGGAACCAATCAAAAACGGCCGACCCGCCGGAGAACGATCCTTGGGCCGGAGATCCGGTCTTTAGAGATGTGTGGTATTGCTGGAAAATTCTATCTTGTCGGCCAACAGCCCGTCGACCCCTATCTCGTCCAAAGGATGATGGACGCGGTGGAGTAGTCCTCTCCTGAAATCAAGCCACCTGGGTTACTTGTTGAACACGAGGTCTCGCCCTTGAGGAGGCTGACCACCAAGGTCATCCGCCGTTTGGCCGTCCATCGTTCGATTAGATCTGCCGATTCTGATGCCATATCCACCTCCTCGCTCCACTCAGAACCATGTCGTAGAGGTGGTCTCACTCTCAAGAGGAGCAAGATAGTGGCGCATCGCGGCCAGGATGGAGAAGGGCAAGGGCCAGATTACGAAACGCCGGTAAGGTTGCGACGAGGGGTTCGGCGGCTATTGGGTCTATCGAAATCTCCTTCTGCTCGAGGGATTGAACTATGGATGAGAGATCGTTAGAAACGAAGCAGGCTTTTCAGAACCCACAGTGGTATTTCCAAAAGCTGGGTTATCACGTCCGGGTCCGCATCGAAACTGTCACGGAGTTTTTGAACGGAGCGAAGTTTGACCGGATCCTGGATATCGGCTGTGGCGATGGATCTATTTCGTTGCCGCTCCTGACGAAAGAAAACCGACTTACGCTGCTGGATATGTCAGAGGGGATGTTGGCTCGGGCGCGATCGCGGATCCCGGCCAGCCAGTCGGATCGCGTGGAAATTGTAACGGGCGATTTCATGAGCACCCGACTTGACAGGTACTTTTATGATTTGATCATCTGCATTGGTGTGCTGGCGTACATCGATCCTGTGAAGCCTTTCCTCGAGAAACTAGCGTCCCTTTTAAAACCCGGGGGCAAGCTTATTATCGAGTGGACCGATGGTTTTCATTTCGTGAATCGTCTGTTCCGTCCTTATCACAAGTTGAGGAACGTGCTTGTTACGCCGAAAGTCCGATTGGCGCTTCAAAGCAGTGACGACATTGTTCACAGGCTCACAAAGTTGGGATTCGAAATAGACGGTTCGTATCGATACTGTTCACCTCTGCCGGTTGTACGCAGGCTACTCAGCGAGGATATTAATTACCGATTGATACGGACGATGCACGGAAATGTGCAGCGTAATCGCGCAGCGTGGTTAGGAGAAGAGTGCATCTTTCATTTCCATAAGACGTCCACTCATGCATCACCAAAATGAGCCTCTAAAAAAAGCAGCAAACACGTCTCACATAGATAAAATATATTTGGTCTGCACGGTGGCGACGAGACATTTTTGTCCTGCTGGAAGACTTGGAGTCAGCCTTCGGACCGGCAAAGGGAATCCTGCGTTTCGGGCTTCAGTTCATGCGCCAGATTGGATTGAAACGCTTCAGACGATACACCAACCATGTTCGTTAATGATCGCTCTCGGCCTCAGGGCGTTCACTGAAAGCACTCTTGCATATTGAGTTCAAAATAACGTTGCAAAATTGTGCGTTATCCTTCCATTACGTTTAACGGAGGGACCCGATGTCATTTCCAGGTCAAAAAGCGAAACTGGAGTTGACGCAGGAAGTAAAAGAAGTAAAAGAGGAGTTGGAACGAAGCAGTCGTTCTCATTGTAGAGTAATAAGGTGAATCGGCTATAGCCATTGAGGCGTTTATCATCGCAATGGTCTGAAGAACGCATCCGTAAATGATAATCAGAACATTAAGAAACCCCCAAGATTTGGAAACTGTGCGGGCATGCTGGGAAGAGTGGCAGAATCATCCTAACAACGATTTTGAGCACTTCAAGCTTGTCTGTCAACTTCGTAGAGAGGTCATTTCTCCCTATGTTACGGCAATGGAATGTGACGGCCGACCACGCGCCTTGTTGGTTGGGCGACTGGAGCGAACTCAATTTGTGCCGTCAATTGGATATTTCAAACCGGCCAGGATTCCGGCGAAGGTCCTGACAGTGCTACACGAAGGATTGCTTGGCCGGGTAGACGAAGAGATCTGTAAAATGTATGTCTGGCATCTTTGGTCCTTGCTTGCCTCAGGGGAAGCGGATGCCGTGGTCTTTCATAAGCTTTCCGAGGATTCGCCGCTTCTAAGGGCTTTGCAAAGTTATGGACCAAGATTGTGGTGTGAAAAGAGACTTGTCTGGTACGCACACTGGCAGACGGTCCTGTCCGGTGAGGAGGGGCTTCTGATGAAAAATATGAAACCCAAGCACCGTGCTCTGATACGGAAAAAACAACGCAGTCTGGAATCCGTCTTTCGGGGTAAGGTAACTTGGCGTTGGGTGAGCCGCGTTGATGATGTGCCTAGACTTTGTGCTCGGCTTGAGGAAGTAGCGGCGGGCACCTATCAACGGGGATTGGAATCTGGCTTTATGGACAATGAGGAGCATCGCCAGCGTTATGCACTGTTTGCGAGCCGAGGACAATTGCGCGCACAGTTGCTTGAGATTGATGGGAGGGTTCGGGCGTTTGATATCGGAATTGTCTACAATGATATTTTCTTTGGGGCAGAGACTGGGTATAACCCAGACTTGCGTGAGTTCGCTCCAGGTACCTTGGTCATGTTGCGCATGGTCGATGAGTTGGTGCAGGAGGGTGTCCGGAAAGTCGATTGGGGGCTGGGGGATGCTGATTACAAACAACAGTTCGGAGACCAGTCCTGGCGGGAAGCGACAGTCAGGCTGTTTGCACCCACCGCAAAAGGGATAGCCCTTCGAACCAGTATGGGATTGTTCTCGACTATAGATAGCTTCGGCCGGGGCTTAGTGCAAAAGATTGGAATCCTGCATCGATTGAAGACCGGATGGCGTCGTCGTCTAACACATACCAAACCATCAGGGAGGTAACTGGTAACAGAGAGACTATGAATAGCCTTGCCATAGTATTTCTTTTCATAAGCGCTGCGATGCTTCTTCTTTTGCCGAGTCGGTGGGCCCCTCTTCCGCTTCTGGTGGGGGCCTGTTACATGACTCTTGGTTCGGGAATCGAGGTAGGGTCGTTTCACTTCCCCATCATTCGAATATTGATTCTTGCTGGGATAGTGAGAGTAATGATGCGTGGGGAAAGGGTGTCCGGGGGCATGAACGGCTTGGACGGGCTCATGTTGGTTTGGTCCGGCTGGGTGTTGCTCAGCAGTGTATTTCACAAGGAACCGGCGGAAGCGTTCAAATCCGGGCTTGGCCTTGTTTACAATGCCTGCGGCATCTATTTCCTTCTCCGTATTTTCTGCCAGTCCATTGACGATGTGATGAGGCTCTGTCGTTGCACGGCTGTCCTGCTGGTTCCCCTGGCTATTGAGATGCTCTACGAAAAACTGTCGTTACATAATCTTTTTTCCGTGCTGGGCGATGTCGGGGAAATCCCGGCCATTCGCGAAGGCAGAGTTCGTGCACAGGGGCCCTTTGCCCATCCCATCATAGCTGGGACGATTGGCG
>Ga0207104_1210_pt1 | contig 14311 bp, 11 predicted proteins | sample Alteio_BWMinHeat_79_FD_153538 | JGI IMG/M metagenome (GOLD analysis project Ga0207104, IMG submission 153538) | Enriched cells from forest soil in Barre Woods Harvard Forest LTER site, Petersham, Massachusetts, United States -... | ecosystem: Environmental > Terrestrial > Soil > Temperate forest >...
CTGTCGAAGATAAACTAGCATCTTTTCCACCCCTTGTCAGTGTTGATGAAGTTGAAAGTTTGAAAAAAGAATTAGCGCAAGTCTGCTACGGTAGCGCATTCTTATTACAAGGCGGCGATTGCGCCGAAAGCTTCGTCGAATTTAATCACAATAATATCAGAAGCTTTTTCAAAACCATTTTACAAATGACCATCGCTTTAATGTACGGCACAAAAAAGCCGATCGTTAAAGTTGGCCGAATTTCCGGTCAATATGCTAAACCAAGATCCAGCGATATCGAAACCCTTGATGGCGTTACTTTGCCAGCCTATAAAGGCGATAATGTTAACTCCATTGAATTCACCAAAGAAGGCCGAGTTGCCGATCCAAAAAGATTAATTGACGGCTATTTTTACTCAGCCACAACTTTGAATTACATCCGTTCTCTAGCTCTTGGTGGCTTTTCCAGCTTGAAAAATATCAACCGTTGGAACGAAAATTTCGCTCATAGCCTAACTTCCGGCAAAAATATTGAAGAATTGATTGCGAAAATTGATAATTCAATTGCTTTCATGAAAGCTTGCGGAATGAGTCTGGACGATACTCTGCAACTAAACAGCGCCAAATTTTACACTTCTCACGAAGCTTTACTTTTAAATTACGAACAAGCTTTCACCAGAAATAATCACAGCAATCAAAATCCGGGATATTACGATCTGAGCGCCCATATGCTTTGGATCGGTGATAGAACAAGAGATCCGAAAGAAGCTCATGTTGAGTTTATGCGCGGAATTAATAATCCAATCGCCTTCAAAGTCGGCCCATCAATTACCAAAGATGCGTTGATCGAACTTTTGGATATTCTAAATCCAGAAAATACGGCTGGAAGAGTTACTTTAATTGCTAGAATGGGCGCCGGAAATGTTGAAAAATTGCTGCCACCTTTAGTTGAATTAGTCAGACAAGAAGGTCGCAATGTCGTTTGGTCTTGCGATCCAATGCACGGCAACACAATTAAAGCGACGAACGGCTATAAAACTCGTAAATTTGACGATATCTTAAGCGAAATTAAATCTTTCTTCGATGTCCACAAAGCCATGGGAACTTACGCCGGTGGGATTCATTTTGAAATGACTGGGCAAAATGTCACTGAATGTATCGGCGGAAATCAACAAATTTCGGAAGGCAATTTGCAAGAAAGATATCACACGCACTGCGATCCGCGCTTAAATTCTTCGCAAAGTTTGGAATTAGCTTTTTTAATTTCTGAAAAATTACAGTCAATTTTAAAAAATTAATGGATAATCAAGAACAAAAATGCGGAATCATCGCTTTAATTGGCCCGCCCAATGCTGGAAAATCAACCTTAAGCAATTATTTGGTTGGCCAAAAAGTTTCCATTATTTCGCCAAAAGTTCAAACCACGCGAAATACGATCAAAGCCATATTTGTTGAAGGCGAAACGCAAATTGTCTTTTTAGATACGCCGGGAATTTTCATTCCCAATAAAAATCGAATTTTGGAAAGAGTCATCGTTAAATCAGCCTGGCAGGCTATAAAAGATGCCGACCAAGTTTGTTTATTATTGGACGCATCAAACGGCTGCGATAATCATATCAAAGGCATAATCGCTGATTTACATAAACATGAAATTACGCCGATTATTGTCATTAATAAAATAGATTTGGTTAAAAAAGCTAAATTATTGACGGTAATTCATGAATTAATTCAGGTTTTAAATGTTGATGAGCCCCAAATCTTCATGATCAACGCCAATAACGGCGATGGCGTTGAGCCGTTGAAAAATCACTTGTTAAACATCACTAAAAAATCACCATGGATTTTTCCGGGTGAAGAAATCACCGACGCGCCGGTTAAATATATGGCCTGCGAAATCACGCGCGAAAAACTATTCCTAAAATTGCACGAAGATTTGCCTTATTCCATCCATGTCGTCAATGATTCATGGCAAAATTTGGATAATGGCGATGTCAAAATTTACCAAACAATTTATGTTTTGCGCGAGAGCCAAAAGCCGATTGTTGTAGGAAAAGGTGGCTCGATGATTAAAGAAATCGGCGAATTATCTCGCGCTGATATTGCTAAAATGCTGGGTGTAAGAAAAGTACATTTATTTTTGGTAGTTAAGGTTAAAAACTGGATGGATAGCGAATTTAAATCGTCTCCATACGCTAATTAAATTTATTTATGTCGAATTCAACGATTAACGAAGAAGAAGTCAAAAAATTTTCCGATATTGCCGATCAATGGTGGGATCCAAAGGGTAAATTCAAGCCTTTGCACAAATTTAATCCGATTCGGATTTTATTTATCAAAGAAAAAATCGCCCAATATTTTTCTTTGGATAAAGATCGCGATAAACCTTTAGAAAAATTAAAAATCGCCGATATTGGTTGCGGTGGAGGCTTGATTTCCGAGCCTTTAGCACAGTTAGGAGCAAAAATGACGGGAATTGATGCTTCAGCTAAAAATATCGAAGTTGCCAAAATTCATGCGGAAAAAAGCGGTTTAGAAATTAATTATCAAAATATTTCGGCCGAAGATTTATCGCAAAAAAAAGAAAAATTCGATGTAGTTTTAGCTTTAGAAGTTGTTGAACATGTGGAAAATATTCAACTTTTCATTGATGCAACAGCAAATTGTCTGAAAAAGGACGGAATTTTATTCATCGCCACTTTAAATCGCACGCCGATTTCTTATATTAAATCTATAATCGGCGCCGAATATCTTTTGCGTTGGCTGCCGATCGGAACGCATGATTTCCAAAAATTTCTAAAACCGCACGAAGTCAATGAAATGGCGGAAAAATCCGGTTTAAAACTTTTGGAAGAAAAAGGTTTCGATTATAATTTAATCCAAGATAGTTGGAAAATTACCACTAATTTGGATGTGAATTACATAATGATTTTCAAGAAAAAATAATGAAAAAAATTACTTACATAATTCCATTAATAATTCTAGTTCTAATCACAGCTGTCGGGTCTTTTGCTATTTATAGAATTGAAAAAAGCAAGCATTTAGAACAAAATTTCGAGAGTAAAAAAATCATCGAATTGCCCCAAATTTCCTTCCAAAATTTGTTTGATGCTAATGATTCTATCACTAATTTAGATTTTGCTCAAAGCGAATATTCTTTGCTCAATGTTTTTGCCTCTTGGTGCATGAGCTGTGTTGAGGAAAACGGAATTTTGCTGAAATTAGCGAAAAATAAAAATATCAATATTTACGGAATCGCGTACCACGATATTGATGAAAATACCAAAAAATATTTGGGGGAAAATCAAAATCCGTATAAAAAAGTTGGAGTTGATCGCAAAGGAGAATTGGCAAATGCGCTTTTAGTTGAGGCTGTTCCAGAAACTTTTTTGATTAATAAAAAAGGCCAGATTCTGCGCCGCTATCAAGGGCCTTTGGATGAGAAATTCATTGACTTTATCAATCAATTGCCAATTGCTAAATAGATCGTTTTGTGATATTATTATTGTGTTAAAAACCATTTTAATTGAAATATGAGTTATTATTCTTATTTGGAAGAATTATTTAAGGAAATGCAATCCAAGAAAAATCTTGAGCCGCATAAATCCTACACTGCCTATTTATCTGGTTTGAGCAGCGAAGCAGTAAGTAAAAAATTCATGGAAGAGGCTTTTGAATTATCGATCGCTAATATCGAAATGGTTGATGGCAAAGGCAAAGCAGAGTTGATTGGCGAGGCTTCCGATGTGATTTATCATTTGATGGCGTTGTTAATTAGCAAGAATTTGGATTTCAAAGATGTCGTTGAAGAGCTGGAAAAAAGAGGCGGAATTAAAAAATTGGATGCGATTAATTTTAAGAAAAATTAAATGGAAAAAGAAATTATAAATAATCAAAAAACAGAGATTTTAAGTGGCGGCGGCGAAGGATTTAAAGTAATGCCGAATGCTTTAAAAAGAATTTTAGAAATCAAAGCCAGACCGGAAAATTTAAAAAAACATCTAAGAATTAAAGTTTTGGGCGGCGGCTGTAGCGGTTTCCAATATAATTTTAATTTGGAAGAAGAACTAAATAATGATGATTTAAAAATCGAAGAAAATGGCAAATTAATTGTTGTAATTGATGAAGTTTCAATGCAATTTCTAAGTGGCTGTTCGATTGATTTCGTGCAAACTTTAGGAAGTACATATTTTAAAATCGACAACCCACACGCCACGGCGAATTGCGGCTGCGGAAATTCTTTTTCAGTTTAATGCGATGCTTTTTAAGCGTGCTAAAAAATAAATTCGAAATTATATAAAATGAGAGATAAATCTTTCCAAAATATTATCCTGACATTGCAGAACTATTGGGCGGAATGGGGCTGTGCCATTTTGCAACCATTTGATAATGAAGTTGGCGCGGGAACTTTACATCCGGCCACTGTTTTGCGCGCGATTGGCGATAAATCTTGGAATGTGGCCTATGCTCAACCTTGCAGAAGGCCAGCTGATGCTCGTTACGGCCAAAATCCGAACCGTTTGGGGCATTATTATCAATATCAAGTTTTGTTAAAACCAGCGCCGGAAAATATTCAGGATTTATATTTGGAAAGTTTAAGAAAAATCGGTATTGATACCAAAAATAACGACATCAGATTTGTCGAAGATGATTGGGAAAACCCGACAGTCGGGGCTAGCGGGCTTGGTTGGGAAGTTTGGTTTAACGGAATGGAAATTTCGCAATTCACTTATATGCAACAAGTCGGTGGCATTGATTGCAGCCCAATTCCGGGTGAAATAACTTACGGTTTGGAACGAATTGCCATGCATATTCAAAATGTCGATAATATTTTCGATATTAATTGGAATGGCGAGACAGGAACCAAGAAAATCCTATATCGCGATGTGTTTTTGGAAAATGAAAAACAAACTAGCGCTTATATTATGGAACATTCCAATTTGGATAATCTGCTGCGCGATTTTGATGATGCCGAAAAACAATCGCAACTTTTAAGCGAGAAAAATTTACCAATTCCGGCTTATGAACAAGCTTTAAAAGCCAGCCATCTATTGAATTTACTGGATGCAAGAGGTGTTGTTTCACCAACACAAAGAGCTTCTTATATTTCTCGAGTTCGGGATTTGGTAAAAAAATCTTGTCAATTAATGATAGAAACTAATTAAGAATTAAACTTATGCACCGAGAATTCTGAAATTCCCGGTTTTAATAATTATAATATAGAATTTATATGAACGAAATTTATATTTTTATTTCCAGTCATTTACTATGTTTTAATTTAACAATATTGGCAATAGCCTTTATTCTGGCCTATCGCGGCGTTTCGATTTATTACTTTCTCGGCCTGATTTTCTTTTTCATTTTGCAATTCGATCCGCAAACTACCTTTTTATTATGGTACATCGCCATTCCCGCCGTTATTGGCTTCCGCTCAATTCGGAGAAGGATAATAACTCGTCCGATTGTTTCTTTAATTCGCAAATTAAAATTATTACCAAAAATTTCTGATACCGAAAGAACAGCCTTGAGATCAGGAAATGTCTGGGTTGATGCCGAATTATTTTCTGGAAGACCAAATTTCAAATGGATTTTCAGCCAAAAATATCCGCATTTAACCAAAGAAGAACAAAGTTTCCTAGACAATGAAGTCGAGGAATTATGCGCCATGTGCAATGATTACGAAGTTTCGCGCGAAAAAGATTTATCAAAAGAAGTTTGGACTTTCATCAAAAAGAAAAAGTTTTTCGGTATGATAATTCCGAAGAAATACGGCGGGCTTGGCTTCTCGGCCTTTGCACACAGTTCCGTCATTCAAAAATTAGCTTCAAGATCAGTTCCGTTATCAATCACAGTTATGGTTCCGAATTCCTTAGGGCCAGCTGAATTATTATTACATTATGGAACCAAAGAACAAAAAGATTATTATTTGCCAAGATTGGCTGACGGTAAGGAAATCCCGTGCTTTGGCTTGACCGAGCCAAATGCCGGAAGCGACGCCAATTCTATCGAATCCACTGGTTTTATTTTCAAAGATAAAAGCAAAATCAAAATTAAATTAAATTGGAATAAGCGCTACATCACGCTAGGCGCGGCTTCAACCGTTATTGGTTTGGCTTTCAAATTGCGCGATCCAGAAAATATTTTGGGCAAAGGCGAAAATTTAGGCATCACTTGCGCTTTGATTAAAAGCGATACCAAAGGCGTCAAACTTGGGCGCAGACATGATCCACTTTCAACTCCTTTCATTAATTCGCCAATCAACGGTAAAGATGTAATTATCGATATTGACGATATAATTGGCGGTGAAAAAGGTGCCGGACATGGTTGGAAAATGTTGATGGAATGTTTGGCAGCCGGAAGAGGAATTTCTCTGCCTTCAACCGCAGCCGGCGGCGCTAAATTAGTAACGCGCTACATCACAGCTTATGCTAATATCAGAAAACAATTCGGTTTGAGCATTGGTAAATTTGAAGGAATTGAAGAAGTTTTAGCGCGAATTGTGGCCAATAATTATTCCATCGAAGCCGTGCGCTCCTTTACTGCTGGCGGTGTGGATTTGGGTTTGAAACCAGCAGTTGTTACGGCAATTGCCAAATATCACGCTACTGAAATGTTCCGTACTACGATAAATGATGGCATGGATATTGCTGGTGGAGCCGGAATTATCAAGGGTCGTCGCAATTTATTATCCAATGCTTATTTTTCAGCGCCAATTTCGATCACGGTTGAAGGTGCAAATATTATGACTCGCGCCTTAATTCACTTCGGTCAAGGCTCGATAATGTGCCATCCTTACGCTTACAAAGAAATGGAAGCTTTGGAAAATAATAATATCCGCGCTTTTGACCAAATATTTTTCGCGCATTTCGGTCATTTAGTTAGAAATAAACTGCGTGCCGGCGCTTTGAGCTTGACTCGCGGGCGTTTATTTTGGCCACATAATTCCGGATTTGTTGGAAAATATGAAAGAAAATTAGCCTGGGCCAGCGCCACTTTCGCTTATTTGGCCGATGTCGCGATGCTTTTAAATGGCGGAAATCTAAAAAGAAAAGAAAAAATCAACGGCCGTTTTGGCGATATTTTATCAGCAATGTATATCGCTGTTTGCGTCTTGAAAAAATATCAGGAAGATGGCTCAACCAAGGAAGATAAAGTGGTCGTGACTTATATAATGAAAGAATTATTCGTCAAAATGCAAATCGCTTTTGATGGGTTGTACGATAATTTATTCGAAAATCCGATCTTAAGAATTTTAACTTATCCAATGAAAATAGTGTGCCGAATCAATCAATTCGACAAAAAACCGAGAGATAAATTAACGCATTTAATCTCTAAAATTGCGTTGGATAATGAGGAATTTAGAGAAAAAATCACCAAAGGAATGTATGTTCCGAAAGATAAAAATGAAGCTTTGGGCAGAATTGAAAACGCTCTGGCTTTGTTTAGAGAATCATCGGACGCGATTGCTCGAATCAATAAAAATATTCATTCTAAAAACTTGCCGAAAGCCGATTTAATAGATGTTTTGGACGAAGCTTTGAGCAAAAATATCATCGATAAAGAAGAGTTCAAAATTATAAAACTAGCTCGTGAAGCCATAAATGACGCGGTTCAAGTTGATGAATATGATTTAAAAGAATATAAGAATTTATAATGAAACCAGATAGCGGCAAACATCGGATAATCCGGAAAATTAAAACTCATCGAAGAATCAATAGATTTATTACCTTTATCTGTTTCATGGCCATTGTTTCTGGCTTGATGTCATTTTTGCTTTTCGGTTTTTATGCTAGTAGCGGTATCATTAAATTTGTCGCGAAATATAAAAATGATCCGAATTTGCACATCGAAAAAGTCATGATCAATCCTCACATTAAATTTGAACATGTGAAAAATGATTATTATACCGTCAAAGCGCAAAAAGCGATTCACAAAAATAACGATCAAATCCTTTTAATCGGCGTGGAAGCTGACGGTTCATCGGCCAATATCAAGGCTGGAAAGTTAGTTATATCCGAAAATGGTGATAATTTAACCTTCACTGAAAATCCCGTTTTAATAATTAAGAAGAAACCTAACTAGACCCAGCTTCTTGAAGCTAATGAAATAATTTAATTTTAAAGTACAATGACTAACAAATTCGGCAATCTATTTTCCTTCACCAGCTGGGGCGAAAGCCATGGCGAGGCGATTGGCTGCGTCGTCGATGGCTGCCCATCAATGATTGATTTAACTGAAGATGATATTCAAAATTATTTGGATAAAAGAAAACCTGGGCAATCGAAATTTACGACACAAAGGCAAGAGGGCGATCGTGTCAAAATTTTATCGGGAGTTTTTGAAGGCAAAACTACGGGAACGCCGATTTCGTTGATTATTTACAATGAAGATCAGCGCAGCCACGATTATGGCGATATTAAAGATAAATTCCGTCCGAGCCACGGCGATTATACTTATTTCAAAAAATATGGCATTCGTGATTATCGTGGAGGAGGGCGATCTTCAGCGCGTGAAACCGCGATGCGTGTGGCGGCGGGAGCGATTGCGCTGAAAGTTTTGCAACAAGAAAATATCAATATTTACGCTTATTTAGCGCAAATGGGCGAAAAAAAAATTGATGAAAATAATTTTGATTTGGCGCAAATCGACCAAAATGATTTTTTCTGTCCAGATGAAAAATTAGTTCCGGAATTGGAAAAATATTTGATGCAAATTCGCAAAAATGGCAGCTCAATTGGCGCGAAAATCAAGGTTGTAGCACAAAATGTTCCAGTCGGTTTAGGTCAGCCGATTTATAATAAATTGGATGCTAATATTGCTGCGGCTTTCATGGGAATTAATGCGGTGAAAGCTGTTGAAATCGGCGTTGGTGAGGCTGCTGTTGTGTTAACTGGCGAAGAAAATTCTGATGAAATGTGGATTAATGATAAAGGTGAATTGGAATTTTCTGCCAACCATTCCGGTGGAATTTTAGCGGGAATTTCTTCGGGTCAAGATATCGTCGCGAGTTTTACTGTAAAGCCTACCAGCTCAATTTTAACACCAAGAAAAACTATCGATATTCACGACAAAAATACCGAAATCATCACCAAAGGTCGTCATGATCCTTGTGTCGGAATTCGCGCCGTTCCAGTTGGACAAGCAATGATGGCTTGCGTAATTCTGGATCATTTATTGATGTTCAAAGCCTATTCAAAATAACGCCTCCGAACGCCCAGTCTAATTGACTAAACTTGATTAATGTGATATAATTACTTCGGTAATTTAAAAATATATATAATTTATGCCAAACAGCCAAAAGTCTGAAAAAGAACAAAATTTAGGCAAATTTAAAACCGTCATTTTTATTGGTGATGAAATAAAAATCGGTACCAAAATCATAAAAAGCGCGTCGGAAGGCGATGAATCGGTTAAAATTATCAATAAAAAAATCCAAGATATAGTTGATTTCTCCGATTTAAAAGGCCGAACTGATGAAAATACTTTATTTTTAGTAATTGCTCATGGCGCAAATTTATTAAACCGCCATTTCATTGACAAAAAACCCACTAATGAATTTTTTAATGAGCTAAAAAATGGTTTAGATCAACCGATCGAAGCTGTTTTATTTTCCTGTTATGATGGCAGCGCTTTAAGAATGGGCGGCGTTATCGATCAAGATATTACTCTTATGATTGTAACCAGCGCTCGACATGTCACTTTAGTAAATGAGGGCGTCAATGGCATATTAAAAATATTGAAATGGAAAGAAAATGGTCTTTTCAATAAGGAAATCGAGGTCAGGCTTTTGAAAGAAGACATCGAAACTTTTTATTATAGCAATAATATCACCGGCCAAATCGCTAAATTTCCGCATATTGGTAAATTTGACTTGGAAGAGGTGAAAAATTTGCTTAAGGCTAGCAAATTTTCGTTAGAACAGCAAGAGCAGATATTTCAGTCTTTCGAGATGGATTTTAATGAAAAGAATAAAAAAAGATTCAGTGTCAGAGCTATAAAAGGCAAAATTGATAGTTTGATTTTTCATCTTGATCAAAAAGATTACTATGAGTTTCTGAAAATTCTGGAAATGAAGCTTCAGGAAAAATTATCTCCGGACACTATCGGAATTATGTTGCAGAATCATACTCCTGATGCTTTGGAAGCTCAACTCGAAAGTGCAAAATTAGAAGTTGATCCGTTTGAAATATTATGTTTGGCCGCTTCCCGCCAAGATGTTGATATGGTTCGGGCTTTGATTGCGCAATATCCGAGCATAATTAATAAATGCGATGCATCAGGACATACTCCGCTGGCTTTAATGTTCATCGCCAATAATCTCAATAAATTACCGATTACTAAACAAGATCGCGCCATGGAAATTATTTGGATGCTTATTGCAAAAGGCGCGGAGGTTGATATTAAAGATAATGAAGGCAAAACAGTTTTGGATCATGTTGATATTTCGGAACGAGAAGAAATCATTGAATTTATCAAACGAATCAAACATATTTTGAATAATGAGGTCACAGATTTTGATTATCAGAAATTGAAAGATTATCAAGTAAAATTGCTGGCCGAACTGCTGGCGGAAAGCCGCACTGTAACAAGTATTGGTTTTGATAATAGACCGATTAATACCGAAAGTGTCATGGCTTTGTCTTATATTTTGGAGAAAAACAAATCCATCACCGAAATTAATTTAAGCTATGCACTCATTGGTGATGATGGGTTGAGAATCATTACTGAAGCTTTAAAACAGAATGCGACTTTAAACAACATTAACCTCAGCAATAATAATATTGGTTATAAAGGCGCGGTTTATTTTGCCGATAATTTAATCAGGGGAAATAATTCGCTGACGAACATAGATTTGGGCAATAATCATATCGGTTCGAGCGGCGTGGAATATATTGCCGAAGCTCTGGAAGAAAACCAATATCTTACCCATCTTGATATAAGCCGCAATAATATTGATGTTCATGGCATAATGGCACTCTCGAAAGTTCTGCAGGGAGATACGGTTTTGACTAATCTCGATTTGAGCCATAATCATATGGATTTACATGAAGCGATATATTTGGGGCAAGTTTTAAAGGAAAATAAATCTATAACCAACATCAATTTAGGTGGAATAGGTAGCGATGCTATTAAGGTCATTAAAACTGCATTGAAACAAAGCGGCAAGGTTGGAATCATGCGTTTAAAATAAGACTAAAATATAACAATTTTTTTCTAGCAAAATGGCCAAGGTCAATTTAAGAAAAGTAATTTTGATAGTTGCGATCGCAAATCTTAGTTATTTTTTTATCGAATTTTTCTTCGGGCTTCGCATCCATTCAGTCTCACTATTCGCTGATTCAATTGATTTTTTGGAAGATTCATCAATCAATTTTTTAATATTTTTTGCTTTAGGATGGAGCCTTCTTGCTCGCTCACGGCTTGGTATGGTTTTGGCTGGAATTATTTTTGTTCCATCTCTTGCAACTCTTTGGGAAGTATGGCAACAGATTACTTTTCATAAGCCACCACAACCAATTTCCTTGTCTTTAGTTGGCTTGGGTGCGCTAATTGTTAATTATAGCTGCGCCTTGCTTTTGGAGGAATTTCGCCATCATCACGGCAGTATTGTTCATGCTGCGTTTTTGTCAGCCAGAAATGATGCTGCAGCCAATATCAGCATTATTCTTGCTGGATTTATTACTTTGATTTATCCGTCAATTTGGCCAGATGTTATTGTTGGTTTAGCCATAGCCGCGCTCAATGCTAATGCGGCACGAGAAGTTTATCAGAAAGCTCTAGAAGAGCGGAAATTATCGAAAGGAATTGCGTAATTTCGGATGATTTAATTCAGAAAATCTAATTTTAGGAAATTTATGACAGGTGAAAATATCGAAAAACTCAAAGCTGTAGTTATCCTTGGCCCTGAACTTAGGGAATTTATCAAACCTATAAATGCCAAATTAAGAGAATATGGCGCGCCGTTGATAGTTCATGGCATAAAGGAAGATGGTGATTATGGCGAATATTTGCAGGATAAAACTAATGCCGAAACTGTATTTATAGTTTTCGCTCATGGTAATAATATTGATAATACTCACCAAATTGACAGCGTAGCAACTGACAAATTCTTTAATAATCTTCAAGCAAAATTAGGACATGTTTTAAATGGCATATTATTTTCCTGCCATGGAGGTGGCGCTTTAAAGACTGGCAAGGTTAATGATAATGTTGGTTTAATAATTCGATCAAGTAGTAAATATAAAACTGATGCTTATGAAAATGAAGCGCAAATATTGAAGGTATTAAATTGGATTTTTAAAGATGATCTTTCTTACGAACAAATTTGTGAATTACTGCCTCAAAAAGATACGGAAGGATTTTATTATAAACCTAAATTGGTTGATGAAAAAGGCGATAAACTTCCTAAAGATCCAAAAGCAATTAAGCTTCCTAGAATCGGCAAATTCGATTTAGAAGAATTAAAAAATTTATTGGCCACAAAAAAATTAATAAATGGAGAAGAAAAGCCAATATTTACAGCAGAGCAACAGCAAGAAATATATGATCTTTTCTATGCTGATTTTAAAGATAAAAATAAAGCTAGTTTCAGTCTTGCTGCTATAAGAAGAAAAATTATCGATCCGAATTTAGGTCTTGATAAAGCTACACAAAATAGTTTTATCAAAATATTAGAAGCCGAATTGCGTCATAAAGTTTCTCCTGAAGGAATTAAAAAATTTTCAGAAAATCGTCGTTTAGAAAATAAGGAAAATGAAACTAAAATTCCTAATGTCGATTCGCACGAAATTAATATTCTTGAAACATTGATGAGAGCAATTCGCAGAAAAGATCCTGATTTAACGCGCGCCATTCTTTTAGAATATCCGGAACTTATTAATAAACGCGATGCTATATATGGTGATACTCCATTAACTGCTGCATTGCATTTTGGATTTAGTTTTCATAATAAACCAATGGAGTTTTTTAAAGCTATTTTTGAAAGCACAGTATTGGATCAGCTTAATGGACATTATCGTCAAAGAGTACCAGTAAATGATATTAAATTGATTGATGAGCTAAAAGAAATTCTTGCTAGTTTAAAACAAGGTTCAACTATTCGCATTAGTAATAAAAGTTTAGAATATTATCCGGTTATTTCGCAACTTCTGCAGCAAAATCAAGAGAAATCATGCTCTATCGCTTGTGTTGGAGAAGTTAATGCTGAAGGAATAAAAGCTTTTTCTGAAATTCTAAAAGAAAATCCACAGATTACTGTTTTTGAATATATAGAGAATGAAGATCCAGCTACACAAAAGGCAATTATTAAAGTTATCAAAGAAAGTAAAACTATAAAAACTGTTAAATTGGGCAATAGGGAAATTGCATTGGAAGATTTCGCCAGAAACGCTAAAAATTTTAAGAACTTCAATGATCCCATTGCAATTGCTAGTAAATTCGCCTTAAAAGATATAAAGAATTTATTGAACAAAAAGGAATTAATTAACGGACAGGAAAAGCCCATATTTACAGAAGCTCAGCAACGCCAAATATACGATGTTTTCTATGGCGCTTTCAAAGAAAAAAATAAAACGACTTTCAGTATTACCAATATAAAAAGGCAACTCGCCAATCCGGCTTTAGGGCTTGACGAAGAAACTCATGATAATTTTGTTAAATTATTAGAAGCAGAACTGCAACAAAAAATTTCGGCTGAAGGAATTAGAATTTTTCTAGAAAAGCGTAATTTCACCGATAGTAAAAAGCCGGAAATAAAAGGTCAAATTCAAGATTTGGCAGAGGTTGATTTATATAAAACATTAATCAGAGCAGCTCGCAAACAAGATACTGATTTAATAAGCGCCATACTTTTACAATATCCTGAATTTATTCAATCTAATCAAGCTCTTAATCTATTAACTTTTGCCATTGATATTGATTCAATCACAGTTGTAGAAACTCTTGTTGAATGCGGAATATTAAATCATGTTGATGAAAATTATCTAAGAGATAAAAGATATCGTTCAGAAGTCATAGTTGGATTTATTGAAGAAATGAAAGATTTTCTGTATAGATTAAATAAAGCTCAAACTGTCGCTCTTAAGAGTGTACATTTACAGCATTATCAAACTGCTTCAAAACTTATTCAAAGAAATAGTCGTTCTTCCGCCATTTTTTGTTATAATAAAATTAATAATGATGACGAAATAAAAGCTTGCTCTAAAATTTTAAAACAAAATCCGCAGATAACTGAATTTAAATATCAACATAAAGATGATTCAGCTACAAAAAGAGCAATTATTGAAGTTCTAAAAACCAATAAAACTATAACTACTCTTAGATGTGAATATTCTTC
>Ga0207104_1211_pt1 | contig 14308 bp, 10 predicted proteins | sample Alteio_BWMinHeat_79_FD_153538 | JGI IMG/M metagenome (GOLD analysis project Ga0207104, IMG submission 153538) | Enriched cells from forest soil in Barre Woods Harvard Forest LTER site, Petersham, Massachusetts, United States -... | ecosystem: Environmental > Terrestrial > Soil > Temperate forest >...
GAGAAAGTAGTCGCTCAAGGAAGTTTTGAGCTGCGCGGGGAAGCCGCCCGTATCTATTCGGGCTAATTGTCCCAAACTCCCCATCTAACCCACCGCCTCCCAAGATTAGTTGAAAATTAAGGCGATCCTCTTAAAGCCAAACTGTCTCTAACGGATAAATTCAAATCGAGCAATAATATATCAAATTCGCCCAATTTGCATATTTGCCTGATCAGTAATAAGTCAGCGATAAAATTCAATAGTTTGCGCCAGCCCTGCCAAACAAAATATGAAAACCTTGGCAAGAGGGCGACAAAAGCCGATAATATACTTAACTTCACACAAATTGCACATTAAAGCGCAAAATTTATAAGTAGTAGGAAAGGCAAAATATGTCGGTAAAAACTTCAATAAGATCGTACTTTTATCCCTTTGCTCGTTTAAAAGCTCTGGCAATGGTTGTTTTGCTCATCTTTAATTGTCTCTTCTGCCCAGCTATTCTAGCTAGCGCTAGTAGCGATCTTGATTATTCAGATTTGACCAAACTTGCTAATCTAGAAACAATTGTTTATGGCCATTCTTATCAAAATCTTCCTAGTGAAAAGCGCATTGATTCACTGGAGAAAATTATCTTTGGCAAAATGCATAAGGGACCAATGCATACCCGCATTTATGCTTTAGTCACAACAGTCAATGGTAAACAAAACAATCTGCTAGCCCCACCAATAGCCCCGGAGCTGGATCGCTCAAATACAGGCATCGACAATGCTACACCACCTCTAGCACCGGGTGTGGTTTCCTCTCACGCGCAAGAGGCCGCCTCGCCTTCGCAAGCCCAGGAAGATCGTGTCAAAACCATGTTACAACAAGCCATGCAATTATATGGACGAGGACAAACACCACAAGCTGAATCCGTATTTAAAAATGTGCTCAAGCTTGACAGTCAAAACAGTGATGCCAATTTTAATCTTGGTGCCATTGCCGAAGGAAGATCTGATTGGCAAGGCGCCTTGCATTACTACGAAGCAGCATTAACGACAAACCCTGGCGATGATGAGATTAAAAATGCTATCGCCAGTATGCAAACTAAAATTGCTACAATAAATAAAAATACAAACAAAGCAAACAAAATGTCTCCAGAAGAGCTTAGTACCTTAAGAGAAAAAATAAATCAAGCAGCAAATGATTACGAAAAGGGCAATTACGATTCCGCCATAAATAATCTAAGATCAGTTCTAGCTCAAGCTCCGGATCAAGCTGATGTCTATTATGCCCTTGCTCAAGCATACAAGGCAAAAGGGATGCTTCGTGAAGCTAACCTGGCTCTCAATCAAGCAACAAAATTGGCTCCGGAAAATACGCAATATAAAAATGCTCTCTTTGAACTTTCCGAACAGACTCCTAATAGAGCTAATGATACATTCGCCAGTAATAATCCCGATCTTGCTTATAGCTCGGACGAAAACCCACCTAAACAACATAGCTCAAGACAAGACCGCTTAGCCAACCAAGATATTTCTAGTGCTTCGGGCCCTACCGGACAGATTACCCCCTTTAGCGACGAGGGTAATACTCAATTAGGCTGGCAACCAACCTCTCCAACTGGATATTATTCTGCGGGTAGTAGTTATTATCTTCCCAGCATCACGTCCGGTTATATGCCAGGTTATGCTTACAGTAATTATATTCCAAGCAATATGAGCTACAGGATAGAAAGAGCGGCAATTTATGGTTTAGCTGGCGCTGCAATTATGGGAGGAATGTTTAGTCTGATGAATCATGGTCATGGTCGTCATTGGTAATCCCGTCTATTTGACCGCAACGATACTCTAGATAAGGTAAATAATGTATGAGACCAGCAAATGTAATCCCAATGAAATTAGTGAAATTGCAATCAATTTTTGCAATTTGCATATTTTTCTCTGCTTATTTTCCACTATCCACACAAGCAGAAAGTGAAGTACTGCAGGGGTCAGTAGAAGAAAACGATGCGCTTACTCGCCTGGCAAGACCAAATCTCAATTCCGGAGTGGGGAAGAGCGATTCATTACGCCTGGGTAGACCAGGTAATGCTTCACCATTAAAAGGGTTGGTAGATACAAGTAAATTTTCTGGTCCGCTGAAGGGTAATCTTAAGTCTGATACGGGGAGCCTTGGTCTTGTACAACCAGATGAATTCAAGAATTTATCGGCAGATAAATTTGATCTAGGTGCCGATCGCGGTTCAAAAGAACTAACGATTGCCTGGGAACTCTGGTACAAACAACTTTCTGGAGCAATATATAGACGCTGGAGCCAAGTTGCCGATATTCCTGGACATGCTATTGTGCGCGTCACAGTGACAAGAGAGCGTTCGCTAAGCGCTGTTATGGTGAAATCTAGTGGCAATCGGGAATTCGATAGCGGCTTACTTAGAGCCATTCTTAGCCTGGATGGCAATCCTGGTCTCAACTTTCCCAGTCAGTCAGAAAGAAAAGTCGTCGCACTTGAATCTGATTATATAGCCGGTACCGATATAGAACCCGGTTATAGCTGGATCAAAAACGATTACGAAAGAGTGAGCGAGTCTTACTAGAATCAAACGATTTCAACAATTGAACGCTTGTTTTCATTTTATTCAGGCAGAAAGGATCTTTAAAAAGTCTTTACTAGTCCAGTCGCCTAATCGGCGCAGCTGCACCAACATTGGAGCAATTAGAAGCAATACCGCCCGAGCTGCTTCCATATTGATGGGATTATACTCTGGTCTGATACTTCCTTTCTTCAAAAAAGATTCCTCAGTCAATCGATGCGATTTTAATAACGGACGTATAGCAGCAGCCGAAAAAACCATGCAAGACCTACTATCGGCAAACCATAAACTAAAATAGCGGCTTGGATCACCGGCTAATTTACAAATATCAAAAACTTTTGTCTGGCAAAATAATTGCTCCAACGATTTGCCAAACTTGTCTTCTAACCATTCTCTGGCACTGTCGGAGATATTCAAAATCTGACTCAACGAATCTTCTTGCGCTATGGATGCAAGCACAATCCGCTCACCATCCTTATGTGATATTAGTTTTGCCACCAAGGCGACAAGTACCTTAGAGGCAAATAGCTTAGAGTCAATAGCAGGCGGTTGGCTCTTTTTAGCAGATAGATAATTTCTGCTGTTCTGAAAAAACTTTTCTTCTTCATCGCTCAAGATACCCAATTGCTTGATGCCAGCTGGCACTTCATAATCTATTGTCTTTTGCAAACTCTCTAATTCTTCTATCAAGGTCCTATTTTCAGTCACATATTTGTCGAATAACAAATCGAGTCCCCGAGCCGAACATACATCATCTTGGACAAGATCAAACTTTTGTAGTTGCAAAAGCTTTTGCTTTACTTCAAAAGCTCTCCGCCCTAAAGTCGACAATTTATCCTTGACTGTCTGAGGGAAAGGGAATACTGGTATCTTTTTTAAATCACCAACCTGAAGATTTATAGTTTGATTTATAGATTTAGCCAAAATGCTAACCAATGTAGAGTTTAAATAAGCTAGTAAAAAATCCTCTTCTTCTGCGGGAGCAAAAATAGCTGAGCTAGCTACATCAAAAATTGCCCCTGCAGGCAATCGCCTTACAGCCAAGCCAGCCTTATTGATAAAAGAGAAACACAGACCGGGTCTAAAATAAAACTCTTCATTTTTGACCACCCATGCCGTTTTCCCTTTTAAATAAGGATACGCTTTTGCTACCGCTTCTTTTATTTCTTTACCTTTGTTGCCCCATTTCACTACAAAGGGATTATTGCTAGCGAATCGTTCACCGCCAGCACCTTTGATATATGGCACCCACTCACTGCCGATAAGTTCGTCTGCTACGTCAAAATGGTAACGCACAAAGCGAGCATTATCCGTTGTAGCAAGACCTTGCCTTATTTCAGCAATATCTCCTAGTTTAGGTATAGCAGCTATCCTAGTGTAGAAATTAGACGATAGTTTCGAGAATAAATCATTTGATGTGCGCAACTCAGACTTATCTTTGTATACAACATATTCATTGTCTCCCCGGGCTGCAGCATTCGTAACAGCTCTCAATTGCCGACTCTTGTACTTTTCTTGTGTCAGATCAATAAGAAAAGTCCTGATATCAATATTTTTGCTGGTTTTATCTAGAGGTGCCCGAGCAACGAGCAAAATACTGTCGATTTTTTCGCCACTGCATAAAGGGAAGACTCCTGGACCACAGCGAACAATAATGTCCGTGGAATAATTGACCATTAAATAGTTACGCAAATCCTGATAACTAGGAATTGACAACATAGAAGACTGGGTGATTACCCCGTATGACCCACCGGGCTTCAACATCTTTAAACAGCGCTCGAAAAATGCTGTTGATAAGTCAGCGCTGCTATTTGGATATTGTTCCTTAAGCGCAGTTTTAAGCTCACGGCTCAAACATTTACGACCGAGATATGGCGGATTAGTAACAATGATTTGATAAGACCCTTTAAGGAGATGATCTGCTGACAAACGACTATCAATACTGCCCAAAAAGCTGCTGTCACTTACCTCGGCCTTGGATTTTTGATCTGAGTTTTCACATGTATGCTTGCTGCCCTTATCTATATCTTTGACTGTGATCCAAGCTAAATTGAGTAAATTGTCGGGGATAAAATTGCCAGCGACCAAAGACTGGCTTAGCAAGCCAAGTCCAGCCACCCAAAGTGCTTTCTCATCAATGTCAGCCCCAAATATGTTTTGAGCGAGAATGGATTTTGCTGCTTCTTCTTTACTAAAGTCTTTTTGTTTATGTAATTCCAGCAATAAATCAAAAGCAGAGAATAAAAATTGGCCAGCTCCGCAAGCCGGATCCAAAACAGTTAGATCATTCAATTCAATTTTATTGTCACATCGATCTTTGTCTAGTAACCATTGCGAATATCTTTGAGAAACTTTCTCTTTGGGACAATTTGGCAATATCGCATTGGCCACTAAGAAATCCACTACCCAACTGGGGGTATAAAGCTGGGTAAAAGCGATTAACTCTTGGCGGCTAATTTTCTTATCAGCTCTTTGCAGTGCCGGCAATGCTCGAGCTTTTCTCGCCGCCAGACCAAATATTTGGTACGCAAAGCCTAGATTTGCTATCTCTGAAAATATATCATCATCGTTGTGTTTCGCATAAAACAATCCTGCCTTTTGCCATGATACTATATTTGGTACTACCATCACATCCCTGAGATTCGCTGGTAGTACTTGTTTTAGAGCGTGAAACAAATCATTTCCCAGCGAAACAAGTTCGCTCTCCATTAGCTCGGTTATTGTTTTGCCTTTAAGTCGTGAAGCAGCAACTAACTCCTGCAAGCCATTGCCCTTTTCAAGAAAACGTAAAGCGAAATAGAGCAGCAGGGCTGTTAAATCTTCAGCAGCTAATTCTTGATTGTTAACACTAGAATGTTTGAGAAAATTGTTTCTTAGAAAACGTAATTGTGCTGCCGATTTTTTATCGTCGGCGGGTTCTCGAATTTGGCAAAGGTTAGGCTTTTGTTTTAGCGAGATCAAAGGTAATTGCCTGTTGCTTCATTCTATCCATGGCTTCCTGTAGGCGCTCCTTTGGTAAACACAAAGACAGGCGAAAAAATCCTTCTCCACTGGGACCATAAGCCGGTCCTGGAGTTACCAAGACACCTGTTTTTTCTAGCAACATATAAGTAAAATCCCAGGAATTAAAACCGACAGGTACCTTGAGCCAGAGGTAGAAAGTACCTTTACTCGGTTCAATTTGCCAACCTAATTCATTCATTGAATGACTAACTAGATCTCGTCTTTCTCTATATAAGTTATTACAGTGATTAATATGATCAAGCGGTCCTTGCAAAGCCGCAATAGCTGCTATTTGTATAGCGCGAAATATATCGGTATCCACATTAGATTTAATTTGAGCAAGTGCCTGGATAGCTTGCGCATTACCCACAGCAAAGCCAATCCGCCAGCCAGTCATATTGAATGTTTTAGAAAGAGTATGCAATTCAATACATATATCTTTAGCCCCTGGAATTTCAAGCGCAGATGGCGCCTTATAACCATCAAAAGTCATATCCGGATAAGATAAATCATGACAAAAAAGCAAATCATGTTTCTTGGCAAAGTGAACGACTTTTTCAAAGAAGCCTAAATCTGCTACTGCCGCCGTTGGGTTATTGGGATAATTGAGCATCAAAAGCTTCGATTTGCGCAATACAGTTGCAGGTATTGCTTCTAGATCTGGCAAAAAATTATTCTTCTGCGTCAATGGCAAATAATAAGGTATACCGCCAGCCAGGATAGTTGAAGTTTGATAAACAGGATAGGCCGGATCAGGAATTAAATTATAATCGCCAACATCAATAAAGGCTAGTATCGTATGATGTAATCCTTCTTTGGCACCAATAAGCGACACCACCTCAGACGCAGGATTTATTTTCACCCGGTAACGCTTTTCCATCCAATCTGCCGCTGCTTGTTTGTATTCCGGGATGCCACCGTAGGGTGGGTAATGGTGATTAACAGGATCAAGCACAGCGTTACGCATAGCTTCAACTATATGAGCAGGAGTGGGTTGGTCGGGATCCCCGCGTCCTAAATTAATTACATCAATGCCCTTGAGCGCTACAGACTGCACCCTCTTATTTAATTCTATAAATACATAAGGAGGGATTGACTTAACTCTTTGGGACACTTCCATAACTATATATTTCCTTGGGATCACCTGTATATTTGTCGCTATGCTGGCGACAAATACATGCTATTTAGCTTGATATTGTGTACACATTACCATGTTTTTATATACAACCCATACTGCTAAACTTGTTTTGATGCTTTAGTTAACGATTGTCTGCATTTCAAAACCCTTGGAAAACTGCTTTTTGAAAACTGCGTTGAGAACCACTTTGAAAAATCCTTCAACATCTAATGCGTTATGGATAGAGATATTTCCTATTGCGCTTATTGGCGTCCTGGCTGCTTTGGTCTTGTTTATTCATTTGGGCGATTTTTCACTCTTCAACCCTGATGAGGGCTTATACGCGGAACCCGCTCGCGAAATGTTGGATACGGGACAATACATCACAACCACACTTAATTATGTCGTGCGTTTCACCAAGCCGCCGCTAGTAATTTGGGTTATGGCTCTCTGTTATAAAATTTTTGGTGTCAATGAATTTGGTGCTCGTATTTTTTGTGCAAGCAGCGCTTTTCTTTTGACCATCATTACTTATCTCTTTGCCAATAAATATTTAGGACGTCGTGTGGCTATTTTTTCTGCATTTTTGCTTTTGACTTCTCCATTATTTATTGGTGTTGGGCGTATGGCCATAGTTGATATGCCGCTGTCTCTTTTTATAGCCGGCAGTTTATTTTCCTTCTTTCACGCCTGGAAACAAAAACAACTTTCATGGCTCATTCTTGGCTATGTTTTGGTAGCACTGGCCATAATGACTAAAGGACCAGTTGGATTATTGTTGCCAGCAATAATTTTATCGACCTTTTTCATCATGCTCGGACAAGCAAAAGCCGCGTTGAGTTTTTTCCGTCTTCCTCTAGGAATCTTGATTGTGGCTATCATTGCTTTGCCATGGTTTGTAATTGAGATTGCGCAAACACAAGGTGCCTATTTTCAAGAATTCATTATGAGAGAAAACTTTGCTCGTTTTACAACTGTTGTTGATGCTCACAAAGGACCATGGTGGTATCACCTAGCGGCTGTGTTTGGCGGACTATTCCCATGGTCAATTCTGCTGCCACAGTCTATAGTAACAATTCTAAAGGATATATCAAAGCCAACATCTATCAACCCGACAAATTCAAACACTGCAAGAACCCAGTCGTCAAGCCAGTTCGCACTGCCCGAGTGGCTCAAGAGTTGTCAGAATCTAACCGACTGTGCCGAAGTGTTGTTATTTGCCTTCATTTGGTCGGCCGTTATTATTGTCTTCTTTAGTGTGAGTGTCTCGAAATTATTGCCATATACATTGCCAGCTTTCCCGGCTTTGGTAATTATAATTGCTAATCAATGGCAAGAGTTTATAAATTCCAAACAAAGCAAAAGCATATTGATCTACACGTTAATACTAGGTTTGTTCTATATAGCTGCAGTTTTTCTCTGTCCAGTGGGACTCAAATATTTACGTAATGCCCCAAGCAATCTAATAGCTCTTATTATTCGCTATTCTATTTTAATGAGCATCGCTCTTTTGCTAGCTTTCTTAATGGCAATGAGAAAATATTTGGCGCTGAGCACAATTGTATTGTTTGGCGCAAGCATCGCCGCGGCAATTGTATTTACGCCCAAATTCTTATCTGTGATTAGCAAATATTGGGAAGGGGACATCCCACATTATGCTAGATTTGCCGGCCATGCCCATCAACCTCTGATTGTTTATAAATTGAGAAAGCCAGCCATCCCCTTTTATTTTGGTAACAGGGTTATCCAATTAACCGAGAAAAACGATATAGCTCATGCTGTAAAGAATTTAGGACAATCATATTTGATTACAAAGAATCAGTATCTTCATGATCTGGATTCGACTGGCTACAAAACGATTGATAAACAGAACAATTTTGCTTTAGTGCTCTTATCAAAATAATTATTCGAACATCCCAAGAAGTGCCCCTGGTCTTGCACCTTTTTCACTCTCATGTATAGTATTTACGGGTTAATTTTTTAAAAATAGCCTACACCAACTTTAGTATCAATCGTTAAATAAGTAATTATCCAATTTACACCAGGAGAGACTATGCGACCGATATTTACCCGGCAGTCGGATAACAATACATCAGACAAAATTAGCTCTTTGGTTTTTTGTCTTACCCTCATAGCAATTGCCATTTCAGGCTGCGCAAATATCACGCTTCAACCCAAAGATCCAGAATTAATTGCTTTGCGCAATTTTGCCGATCAAGCAACTACCCACTTATTTGAGCAAAATCCATTGACATATGAAAAATACCAAAACATGCTTGATAGAGATATTGCTCCTAATCTACTAGTTCAGCTTAAAGCTAAAGGGACTTGTGCAAAATCCAAAGATGAAATTAAGTCAACAGTAAAAAGCCTGGATAAAACCAACAATCGCCGCCTTATCCTTGTTCAATCAATTACCTTTCCCAGTAAGACAACCCCGCAAAACTTGGTCCCCATTGAGGTACAAGGCACATGTGTCAAAACAACTAACGACATCAGCACTGCCTCAAAGTTTGACGTGCTTTATCTCATAGGCACCAATGTTAAAACCAAGCAACCGATAATAGCTTCGCTAGAAATAAAGAAGTTTGATTAAATTAGGGTTTCTGCGTACATTTCCCACTTCCCATAAGCCCCAAAGCTCATTACAATTATCTTAACAATTTCTCAGAAACAGCTTTCCAGCTTCTATCGTTAAGAACAAATTTTAATGGGCTAGCTTAAAGAAACGGGCAATATGGATACCAGCCAACTATCAAAAAATAAAGGGCTAAATTTATCAGCCACAAGCAAAGAGCAAAAAAATACTGTCAGCATGGATAGGCACCCTAATAGCGCCGGACAAAGCAAATCCAGAACAAATCGCTGCAATACACTCCATAAACTGTCAGCCTGTTCCGGCGGGGTTTGCGGTGTTAACTGGAAACCACTTCATCATATTGCCTAATTTAAATTGAATTACTAACCTTTGCCTAAAGCCAGTACCGGAAGTGGTATGAGCGTTATAGAATGAATTCTAGGAAGCTAATTTATAGGCCCCTTGGTACATAGCCTATATGAACGAATAAATTAAGCAAAAATGTCGCAAGATAATCACGTCAAATTTATCACCTTATTTTTGTGCCTTTTAATCAATACCGTCTGCTTTTCCTTGCCGGCTAAATCAGTCGGAGATAATACAGGCTCTACCGGTTCAATTACAATTACCAAGCACGCAAATGCTGCTGCCAGAGCCTTTGCTGCTCATGATTATAAGAAAGCAAAGGAAGAATATCGGATAGCTATAGGATTGAGTCCGGAGACTCTAGAGTTTTATTATGGACTCTATGACGTTTGTGTACATACAGAAGAATGGGATCAAGTAGTATTTGCTTTAGAAAAGATCTTTGAAATCGATGCCAGTAAAAAGAGACCATTATTAGCTCAATATGGTGAGGCTTTGTTTCGCTTAGGTCATTATGACGATGCCGTACCAGTACTAAAGCAAGCTTTAAAGGAGGCCGACTTGCCAGCGCCAAAAATTGCTCTAGTCGTACAGCCCCCTGTTCCAATCCCAGAAGAAGAGAAACCTGTAGATCCTAATGCCCCCGGTGGTGCTGCTTCTTCCACACCAGACCTTACCGTGGCCCCTGTAAACGGCAACCTTCCTAGCACCGGTCCTATTCCTTCTCACCCAACTCTTTTGGCTAAAGATACAACCAAGTTCAAGCTATCCTTTCAAAATGCGGCGCATTCCGAGTGCATTTTAATAGCCGAATATCTTGACTATCAACACAACCCAGACATACAGTTTTTTCACCCGCCTATAGCTAATTACCACATCACAAAAATCCTCAAAGGACCACCCCTCAATAGCGAATTACCTGTTCGCTATGAATTTTATGATCGTATAAACAACGCTCTTCCAGAAGGATGGAAATTTGGTCCAGACAAAATGCCAAAAAAAGGAAGTTCATGGATTATTTTTATCATGAACGCTGTCCCTAGAGATGGCGCTTTCGACACTTACCAGGGATCCTATGGCAGACAGCCAGCTAACGACGAAAATCTCAATCAAATATATGCCTTGTTAGAAAATTCAGCTAACCGATAGAACAATCATAAGCCAGTGGAGGTGAGTAGACTCGTGCTTTCAAAAAGATCAATAGTTCTTATACTGATAATAGCTTTTGCCTCATTTCTCTGCCAAAAGCAGGCTTTAGGCATGGATCCAGAAGTATTAGCCAAAAAGGCACTCTGCCATACCTGTTTAGCAAAAATCTATGCTAGCCAAGGGAAAATTCCTGCAGCAATTCTTGAGTATCAGGAGCTGCTTAAATTGACACCGAATGATGCTGCTGTTCATTTTGAATTCGCCACCTTGCTCGCTCACAATAACAAGCCCGATCTAGCAGCACCCCAATATACCCAAGCAGCTAAATTGAAACCTGCTGTCGCTGAATATCAGGCAGGCTTGGGTTATGCCCTTATGTGCCAGAAAAACCCTGATGCGGCTGTTGCTGCTTATACTAAAGCCTGTTCATTGGGCGGCAAATATCAAACCCAATTACAAAACGCCCAACAATACCAAGCTCAACAAAAGCTCTTAGACCGCTATAAAAAGAAGCTGGAGCAGCAAAATAACGAATAATAAATTTGAGCTATTTCTTCAACTTACGCGGATTTTCCCAATTAAGCTCAACTATCGCCTCATCAAAGTCAACCCGACTACGACTGCAATAATTAATAATCATCACACATTGCTCTAGTTTTAAGGACCCTTCTTTTTCAAGAGTATTACAAATCCTGGCTGCTTCCAGTGTTTTGTCGTCTAGTTTTTGGGCCGCCATTAATATAGACACCACGTCACCACCATGCTTATGACTTACATCTTCAGCCGTTTTTATATCGTCGGCAGACAATAAACCTGCCTGCTCGAATAATTTTAAGGCAGCAAGAACTTCTTTCTCTTCTGGCTTCTTTGCTACTACAGGTTTTGAAGGAGTTCTATTGCTGGGCGAAGAAATGCCAGAAGAATAAATATAGTCCTCAATTGTCACACCTTTGTGATGGTGATGTTTCAAAATTTCCACCGCCTTTTCAAGGTTCAATTTTTCCGCTCGCACGAAATCTTGTATTTTTAAAGCGGCTGCCAAAACCGGTTCTGTAAGTAATTCAGCCTTCACTAACAAATCAAGTAATGAAATATCAACCTGTTTGTTCACCAGACTGCTGTCGATCGGTAAAGCTGAAAAACCGCCAGCATGAGATGCCGCACCAGCTACTGGTGCCATAAACACATTCGGAGTTACCCCAGGGGCTGGGGCATATACCCAGCTATTAGTAGCCGGATCTATGTTTGCTGGGTACGGCACAGGCATTGCTGCCATATTGGGAGGCATGTTGTACATTGGCAGAGGGGAGGGCATGCCGGGGTTGATTGGCATTCCTACTACTCCCGGAAAAGCATAACCCGGAATAGCTCCAGCATTAGGATCATTGGCAGGAGCAGGAGCGGGGGCAGCACCGGGAACTGGCGAAGAATTAGGATTAAAAGCAGGACCAGAGGTAGGGGTGCTAGAGGCAGCGGAATTAGAATTTAAGCTAGGCAGAGAACTACTGGTAGAAGGCTTGCTTGGTGAAGACTTATTATGCTCTTCTTTAGCGGAATTTGGCTGCAACTTCAAAATATCGGACAAATTTTTTGTTTTATCTACGCCCCCACAAGTCATAATCAATACATCATAGAGAAGTTCAATATCAGCAGCAGCAAAAGATTGGTTCCATACTTGTTTTGACAAACCGGCATTCGCCTCATACAAAGTCCAAAAGGGATCATCCATATTAGGGTCCCATTGAACAGCCAAAACAAAAACCTGCCCAGGTACTTTTGTGGTCCAGGACAATTCAATCTGACTACCACGCGGCGACTCAGCCATCGCCTGCAGTTCTTTAATACCGGCAAGCGAGCGGATCGCCGACTCCTGAGGTAATTTAGTTCTACTTACAGAAGGTATTGATTCTTCCTGAGACTTTCTAAGCATATACAACCATGATCGTCCGAGCTCCCCACCCTAGTAATATAAACAAAGCCGCCCTTTATTCACTTACCCAAACATTGTGCCCACAAACAACTTATAGACATATTTTTATTATCTTTGATTTGCACCATGGATTTTGCCTTCCCAGTGATGCCATCTATTTAAGAGTTTAAAAGCTCTTGGGCACGTTCAGCAGCTTTTACAACCGCCTTTACCAGAGTCACTCTCAATTTGCCTTCTTCTAATTCCATCAAACCATCTATTGTACAGCCGGCTGGCGTAGTGACAGAGTCCTTCAACAAGGCTGGATGAGCACCAGTTTCCAAAATCATTTTAGCCGTACCAAGCATAGTTTGCGCAACCAATAAAGTGGCAATGTCTCTCGACATACCGAGCTTTACACCCGCTTCTGCTAATGATTCAATTACGACATATAAATAAGCTGGACCGCTGGCGGATAAAGCAGTAAGAGCATTAAAGAGCTTTTCTTCCAGAAAGACAACTTTGCCAACGCTCTCAAATATTATTTTCGCCAACTGTTTATGCTCTTCTTTTACCTGTTTTCCGCCCACTAGCCCAGTCATACCCGCGCCAGTTAAAACACAGGTATTAGGCATTGCTCGTATTACCGGCATCTCAGGAGCGAGCCTTTGTTCTAAGTACTTAAGCGGGCAAGCAGCAGCAACAGAAATAACTAGTTGACTCTTGTTTAATCCTGGCGCAATTTCTTCTAAAAGAGAAGCCATATTTTGCGGCTTGACGGTGAGAATGACAATAGCTGCGTTTTTAACGGCCAAAACATTATCAATTGAAATCTTAATATCTGAATTGAAACCTAGTCTATCTTCGGTCGGCTTGATAGCCTCAGCACTATGAACCGTACCAGTTATTTGTGTCGGTTTAATAGTCTTTGACTTGAGCATGCCGCCAATTAAGGCAGTACCCAAGGTACCCACTCCTAAAATTGCAATATTTTTACCTGTCAGCGTGCCCATAAGTATCAAATATCTACTTAGTTGTAAACAAACAATTTCTTATCCTTAATTATGGTAACTTTATGGAAATAATTAGATGGGCTAGATATCATGAAGACTATTAATCATGTTTCGTCCTAAAAAATACGTAAAGCTAGACTTATTAAAATCAGTGCCTAGTATAGACGATCTTAGGCAAGTATTAGCCCGGGTTAGCAAAATCCGTAGCTGCACGATCGAATTGCCATTTCATCTAGAACATATGAGGCGCTGGTTTGCCTTGGCTGTCCGCATGGAGTTAGGGGCGGAAGAGCCATTTTGGACTTTATATGAAGGTGAAGGAAATAAGTCACATGTTATCTGGAGTGCTCCGTTTAGCGACATGGTTTTATTAAGAGAGGTCCTTTTGCTTTCTGTGGTCGAAATAACTGGAATAGATCAGTTTCAAACAACAGCCATGCGTCCTGCTACAGGAGCCGGACCGGCAGGATCGCGCATTGATTATCCTACAAATGAATACACACTAAAGGAAGATTATGCGGCCACCTCCCCATCGATAGACCACTTAACAGAGAACACATCAATTAATGAAGCACCTGTTTCTTTGCCAGGTGGTTTAGATCAATATACCTACAGAGCGAAA
>Ga0207104_1204_pt2 | contig 14117 bp, 15 predicted proteins | sample Alteio_BWMinHeat_79_FD_153538 | JGI IMG/M metagenome (GOLD analysis project Ga0207104, IMG submission 153538) | Enriched cells from forest soil in Barre Woods Harvard Forest LTER site, Petersham, Massachusetts, United States -... | ecosystem: Environmental > Terrestrial > Soil > Temperate forest >...
CGGACAAAAAATCGCAGCTACACTGGATCCATTGCAATTTGGCTTGCCGCGATGCAGCATTGCAGATTTGCAGGGTGGTGATGCCGAAACGAATGCAAGCTTGTTAATGGAAGCTTTTCAGGGGAAAAATACTGCCATTGCAAATACCCTGATATTGAATGCAGGAGTAGCACTGTATTTGTATGGTGTATCTCCATCGATTGAAATGGGCATCCTGATGGCAAATGAAAATTTGTATAAAGGTTCCGTACTCACATTATTAAATAACTGGATTGAATTATCGCATGCACAATAAATTACAAACGATATTATTAAAAAAACTGCGCGAAGTGAATGAGCTTCATCATCAATTGCAGCAAAATCCAGATCATCCAGTCGCAGCAATCCTGCAAGGAGAATTGCTGGATAGGCAATTTCCCTCATTTGGAAAAAATCTGCAATCATCTGGATTGTCTGTGATTGCAGAAATCAAGCGTAAATCGCCAAGCAAGGGAGAGCTTGCTGCCATCAGCAATCCTCTGCAACTTGCCAAACGCTATGTCTCAGGCGGTGCGAATGCATTATCCATTCTGACAGACAGGGAATTTTTTAATGGCTCACTGGATGATTTGAATCAGGTTTCATTGAACCTGAATAATATTCCCATTATTCGCAAGGATTTTATTCTTGATCAGGCACAGATTGCAGAAGCTTATGTTGCAGGTGCGAGTGCTGTTTTATTAATTGTGGCCGCCCTGCATGAAAAAACTGCAAAATTACTTGAATTCGCGCACTCCCTGCGCATGGATGTTCTGGTTGAAGTGCATGATGCTGATGAATTGAAACTGGCACTGGATGCAGGTGCTGACATCATTGGAATTAATAACCGGAATTTAACGACATTTGAAGTTGATACAAAATGTGCGCTTCAACTGCTGCCATTCATCCCTGATTCTGTCATCAAGGTTGCAGAATCTGGCATTACTGAGCCTGCACTGGCACGGGAATATCATCGGGCAGGATTTGATGCGGTATTAATAGGTGAGGCCCTGGTGAAATCAGATGATCCAGAGCAATTTATTCGGGAATGTTGTCATGACTAGTATAAAAATCTGTGGAATTTCTTGTCCAGACATGGCAAGGGAAGCAGTTCATGCCGGTGCAAACATGATTGGTCTTGTATTTCATCCTGCTTCACCAAGATATGTCACAGTTGATGCGGCAAGGGAAATTGCAAGAGTAACAAGGGAAAATGGCGGCATTCCTGTTGGCATATTTGTCAATCACTCAGCGGATGAAATGATTGAAATTTGCGAAATGACTGAAATACAAACCCTGCAATTGCATGGTGATACCGCAAGGGCACAACAGCATTTGCTGCCAGATCATTATCAGCGAATTTATGTGCAGGCGGTTTTAGAAAATGGTGAATTGCAACATGATGCCAGCTTGCACACATTAAATCCTGAACGGGATTTTATTCTCTTTGATCATTGTGATCCTGGATCAGGAAAGCCCTTTCCCTGGGGAACATTTCACCATGATTTGCCTTTTCGCTGGCTGCTTGCTGGTGGATTAAATGCAGCGAATGTTGTGTCTGCCATTCAGCAATTGCAGCCAGATGGTGTGGATGTGTCAAGCGGAGTTGAGAGGGAAAGAGGAAAGAAGGATATTGGTTTAATCCGGAAATTTATTGATGCGGTACATGAAGAAAGCCTTCCCCCACCGGGGGAAGGTGCCCAACGGGCGGAAGGGGGAATTTAAAATGCAATCAAAGCGAGCGGAGGGGAAGGCCTCCTTAAATGGCCGTTACGGTGAATTTGGCGGCATGTACATTCCCGAAATTTTAATGGAAGCAGTGAATGAACTTATTCAATTCTGGAATCAGGCAAAAATTAATGAGGATTTCAAAAATGAATTTTCACGACTATTAAAAACCTATGCAGGCAGGCCTACTGCATTCACGGAAATCCCCTCATTTGCAAAAAAAATCAATGGTCCCAGAATTTTTTTGAAGCGTGAAGACTTGCTGCATACGGGTGCACATAAACTGAATAATGCATTGGGACAATGCTTGCTTGCCAAAAAAATGGGAAAAACCCGCATTATCGCAGAAACAGGTGCAGGCCAGCATGGGGTGGCAACTGCTGCTGCCTGTGCACATCTTGGATTAAATTGCGTGATTTACATGGGTGAAACTGACATGAAACGTCAGGCACCGAATGTATTGCGCATGCGACTCATGGGTGCAAGTGTCATTCCAGTCAGTCAGGGATCAGCAACATTAAAAGATGCAGTGAATGAAGCATTGCGTGACTGGTCAGAATCATTTGACACGACACATTACTGTCTTGGCTCAGCACTCGGACCACATCCTTTTCCTGAAATGGTCGCGCAGTTTCAATCCATTATCGGCAGCGAATGTGTACAGCAATGCCAGGAATATCTGGGCAAACAGCCGGATGCTGTCGTGGCATGTGTTGGCGGCGGATCCAATGCGATTGGGATATTTTCAGGATTTTTGCACCAGCCAGTACGCCTGATTGGTGTTGAGGCAGGTGGTCATGGAAATAAGCTGGGAGAACATGCTGCAAGATTTAATCTGCTGGCAAAAGGAGTGCTGCATGGTTGTTATACCTATGTATTGCAGGATGAGAATGGACAAATTGCAGCGACAGCTTCCATTTCTGCCGGGCTTGATTATCCAGCAGTTGGTCCGCAGCATGCACAATTATTTCATGAGAAACGTGTTGAATATGTTTCTGCTAAAGACGATGAAGCCTTGCAAGCCCTGATGTTACTGGCAAAGACAGAAGGCATTATTTGTGCCCTGGAGTCCGCACATGCATTGGCACATGTCATTAAAATTGCAGCTGAATTTTCAAAGGATCAATGTATTGTTGTTAACTTGTCTGGACGGGGAGACAAGGATTTGCCGCAGTTGATGGAGCGGGAGGTAATCAAATGAATCGCATTGAGAAATTATTTTCACAGGGAAAATCATACACAGCTTATTTGACAGCAGGCGATGGCGGTATTCAAAAAACACTGGATGCAGCACTTGCCCTGATAAAAGGCGGAGTGAACATGCTTGAAATTGGCATGCCCTTTTCTGATCCTGTTGCAGATGGTCCAGTGATCCAGCGTGCAGCAGCAAGGGCATTGCATGAAGGGACAAGCCTGCAGGATGTATTATGGCTGGCACAGGAAATTAGAAAGCAAAGTGATATTCCACTGATTTTGTTCAGTTATCTGAATCCAGTTTTGTCAGCATTGCCATCCGGATTTCTGCAGAAAGCGAAAAATGCGGGAATTGATGGTTTGCTACTGGTGGATTGCCCACTCGAAGAATCACATGAAATACGCAAGCTTTGTGAAGGACAGGATCTCGCCATGATTTATGTCATTACTTCAGCCACTTCCCTGTCACGTATTCAGAAAATCAGTCAGTATGCGAAAGGATTTTTGTATTATGCTTGCCGCAAGGGAACAACAGGAATGAAAAATGCCTTGCCGGCGGATTTTTCTGACAAAATGCAGGCGATAAAATCTCTTGTGAAAATACCAGTGATTGTGGGTTTTGGTATTTCCACCCAGGAAATGGCGCAGCAGGTTTATGATCAGGCAGATGGCGTGGTGGTGGGATCATTTTTTGTGAAGGCACTGGAAGATGGGATATTACCTTCATCCCTGACTGGACTTGCAGATTCATTATTGTGATAGGATAGGCGTTTTTGGCGGGGGGGAATGTTCCATGAACCAGACAGGCTGGCGGCGTTTTATCAAAATATGTCTTGCAGCGAAAAATGACAAAACTCTTTCCTCCCTGTTTGATCTATTGCTAACACATGAAGAGCGGGAAAGTATCGCCATGCGCTATCTCATCATTGAAGCCTTGCTTAGACAGGAAAAATCGCAGCGGGAAATGGCAGATAATTTGCACGTCAGCATTGCAAAAATTACACGCGGATCCAATGAATTGAAGCGTATGCCAGAAAAATTAATCGCATTCCTGAAAGAAAATCTGGACTAATAATAAAAATCATCCCTGCAGTGTCTGATCAGGTCTCCATTTGTAAAGACGCTTGATTAACTCACTTTCAATCAATGCCAGTGAAGGTCCATAGACATACCATGGACCTTCCGTCCTTAGTTTGTTGATCATGATGGAATCATTGCTTTGCAGGCAGATCCAGTTCATCCCGGCAGCCTGGGCCAGTTGTGCATCATGATTTGCTTCCGCTGTTTCACAAGGGCCGGCATAACCTAATTTTTTGATACTTCTTTCAGCAAGGTAATCCCTGAATTCTGCTTCATTGGGTTGTGGGCCAATGGCTACATTGGGTGCAATGATTTTAACTTCACCCTCATGCATGGGGATACCGCGGAAAATATTTTTTGGCAGGGCAGGAAGATGGCTGAACCAGGAAATCATGAAAGCAGAGATGGCAGTTGATTGCGGCGGCATATACAAGGAATAAACCAGTACGCCGTCTGGAAGGGATTTGACCTGGTCCACAATTTTTAATACGGCCTGTGGATCATAAGGATAAATCCGGATGGGCAGATTATACCAGGCAATATGATGAGCCTTGAGCAAGGCGATCATTTCAGCGGATTCCGCCGCATCTTCATCTGGGTTCAGCGAAATGACAGTACGAATGGAAGTGTTGATGAAATATTTTTTTAATTCTTCCAGTGTAGGTTTGGGAGAGACAATAACATGATGATCAAGTTGTATCGCTGCTCCACGTTCAAGATGAAGGACAGTTTTCATGCTGGTGAGGGAATTTCCAGCTACAGCTGTAGCCGCAGCCGATGCAGAATGAGCCTGATTCACGTGATTGATAAACAGGGAGACACGTTCTGATTCACCATAGCCATGTACATAATATTTTTGATTGGCGAAACTTTTTGCCACTTCGTCCATGCGCCTGCTGGTTTCAATGGAATCGGTTTTGCCAGTCAGCATGGGAATATGGATCAGGCTGAGACCAAGCCTGGCAGCATTCGTTTCTTCCCTGTCAATCAGAAATACTTCCTGCGGTAATGCCCATGGATCCAGCAGTGAAATAATGGTGGTATAACCTTGTTTTTTTAATTTGGCCAGTGTGCTTGCATCTGGATAAGGTCCTCCAGTAAAGCGCAGGTCATTGGAAATAACATGGCTGCCAAAGTCGATTTCCTTTGCCGGTATCCAGTAGGCGAGGTTAATGCTGAGTATGGCCGCGGTCAGCATGAAAAAAAACCAGGTGAAAATTTTTTTGATTAAAAAAGAATTAGTCATTCTGTTTTCCATTAATTTCATTTTAAACCTGTCAAATGAATCTGGTCTTGAAGATCAAGCAGCTTTTTTCTTTGCTGCAATAACACCTTGTCATTGGGGTGATACTGCAATCCATTTTCAACCACAGCCAGTGCTCGCCTGTTATTGCTGGTTCGGAGTTCAACATTCGCCAAGGCTTTTGCTGCCTCCAGGGAGTGTGGATTTTTCTTCAGCACAGCTTCAAATTGTGTTCTCGCTTCATCATATTGACCTTCAAAGGACAGCATGAGGCCGAGCAGAATGCGAATATCACTTTTTTCGCGTTTGCTTAATGATGTTTCTGCCACTTGAATCGCCTTATCGAGCCGGCGGGCCATGGATATTTTTGTTTTTTGCATGATGGGGGAGTCATGCGACTTCAGCCAGGTTTCAGCGATTTGCATGGCCTGGTCATGAGGAGCTTGCGCGACTTGCATTTTTGCAAGGATGAATTCCTGTTTTTCCAGCAGTATTTCATTACCGGGATTAAATTTGAGTGCATTGGCGAGAATGCTGAGAGCACGCTGGTAATTGCCTTGCGACATTTCAATATCTGATAGGCAATCGCTTGCATCATAATCACCAGGATGCTTGCTGAGGACAAAATATAATTGCTCCCTTGCAGCATCAAATTGCCTGTTCCAGGCAAGCATTTGCGCCAGCAAAACACGAATGACGGAATTTTCATGAATTTTCAAATAATCCTGCGCCAATTTGATGGCCTGGTCTGATTGTCCAGCATTTGCCATGCCTTTCAGGGTATCGCGGGAGATGATTGCTGCTGTTGGCAGGGTAGCAGCTTCTGCCCAGGCAGCGGGAATGGTGATGATATATCCGGCCACCAAGGCAAAAAGCCAGATATTAAGGGTCCCAGGGAAACTTCTGTCATCATCCATGCTGACAATCCTTACCGTCATTCCGCTAATGGCCATTGTATATGGGATGAGAGCTAATGACAAAATTTAATGATAAATTTAATGATAAAATCGGAATTGATTCCTGCCAGCTTCCTTGGCAGCATACATGGCGAGATCTGACTTTTTCATCAGCTCAGAAATATCGTCGCTATCCTTTGGATAAAGTGTAATGCCTATACTGCAGCTGATATGCAGTTCATGTCCATGAACCAGAAAGCGGTTATTCATGATTTCAATGATTTTGTTTGCAATGATGCCCGCTTCATTAGCGCTGGATAATTCATTCAGGATAATGACAAATTCATCCCCGCTGATTCTTGCAATAGTATCCACGCTTCGTAATGCCGTATTTAACCTGACCGCAACTGCTTTCAGTAATTCATCCCCCACATCATGCCCCAGGCTGTCATTGATTTCCTTGAACCGGTCCAGATCAAGAAACATGAGTGCCATCAGATTGTGATGGCGTTTGGCAAAATCCATGGCAAGGTGCAGGCGATCCAGCAATAATCGCCGATTAGGCAGATTGGTCAGGCTGTCATGATAGGCAAGATGGAGTATTCTTTCTTCCGTGAGCTTGCGATCAGTAATATCTTCCACCTGGGCAATAAAGTACAAGGGATCATTGGTGGTCGTATCCCTTAATACGGATGCAATCAATTGTACCCAGATAATCTCGCCATTTTTTCGAATATATCGTTTTTCTATCTGGTTCAGGCGGATTTTGCCTTCAATCAATTTTTGCGCATTTTCAACGTCAATATCAACATCATCCGGGTGAGTGATTTGCTGAAATGTCATTTGCAATAATTCTTCCTTGCTGTAACCAAGGAGCTGGCACAGTGCCTGATTGACTTCAACATATTTTCCATCCAGGGAAACAATGGCCATGCCGATGGGTGCGGTATCCATGGCATTATAAAAACGTTCCTCACTTGCCCGTAATTCCTGCTCAATCCGATGGAATTCATCATTCGATTGCTGCAATTTTGCTTCTGTATCCAGGCGCTTGAGATCAGCTGTCATCAGCATGCTGCAGATGAACCAGGTTACCATGATCAGGGTGGCAATGATGCAGGTGGAATAAAATTCCACACCGCTGCTGGGAATATAAAGATTGTAATATTGTCCAAGTAATCGAAAATACCCAAGCAGAATGGGGACAAGAATGACAAGGGGAATCAATCTTCTTGCTACGCTTCCTCCATTTGTTTCACTGATAAAAACGGACATGATGCCTTTTGCCGGGCGTGAAAACAGCAGGGAAAGTGAGGTGAGGACAAAACAAAAGCCAGTGTAAATGGAGGAGTGTGAATATGTCTGAATGAAAATTTCAGGATGAAAACTGAAAATATAACCCGTTAAAATCAGTAATCCGATGAGACCGATGACAAAAGCGAGGAATTGACCAATAGGGATTACATGGCGTACATCGAAAAAAAGCAGGGCGAGACCAATCAGAATAAAATTCAAGGCGGCTAACTGTGCAGGCCTCGCCTGCAGGGGAAGTGCTGCTGTATCATCCGTAAGCAAAAATGATGTCAGGTGAAAATTTATTCCCAGAATAAATTCAATCAGGCTTATGATTCCAAACAAACTGATGATGATACCGAGGATTTTTCCCAGCATCAGTATTCGCGTGTCTGCCTTCGGAGAATGTTGCAGTAATAATGAAATGCCAATCAGGATGAAGCACAAGGCAGAATTTGGTTTCATGGGGATATAGTTTGGAAAAAGACTTTTGAACAAGCTGATGTCGAAGATCCAGCCAAGCACTACCATCACTCCGATCAGGGGGATGATGATGCTCATGATAAGTGAGGCTGATTTAAATGATGAAATTAATTTCAAATCATTATGTTTGCTCACATACTCTCCAGTCGAGGCTGTTCCCTTAGGGCCTGGATAACATACTATACCATTCCAAAGTTCAGTTAACAGTGTTATTCTTGCGGTTCCTCAGGGTTATTCCATGGAATACACAATGAGGTTTTATCATTAATTTATTAATTTTTTAAGGTACTGAAAATGGCAGACGCACGTGAAAGAGGAACCGTTAAATGGTTCAACAATGACAAGGGCTTTGGTTTTATCGAACGTGAAAATGGACCGGATGTATTCGTTCATTTCCGCGCAATCATAGCCAAGAATAATGGTTTCCGCTCCCTGACAGAAGGACAGCGCGTGGAATTCAAGGTTAGCCAGGGACAAAAAGGTCCGCAAGCCGAAGAAGTTACTGTTATCGAGTAATCGTGTCATTCCCAAGCAAAAGCTGGAACAAAAGCTGGCCCATCCACGATGGGCCGCTTTTTCATTTTCTGTAACTATTTGATAATCCTGATCGCATAAAGGTTTGGCCAATATTTCCCTGTTACATATATCAGATTTTCCTGCTGGTTCCAGGCAATGCCGTTTGCTACACAGTCAGCACAGGCAGGGGGTTTTTCCTTAAGACTGAACCAGGCCTGAATTTCGCCAGTCTGTGGAGAAATAATCACAATGATGGAAGTCGGCCAGATATTTGCATAAATCATGCCTTCAATATATTCCAGTTCATTGATGGAAGAAATTTGTGTTGCTCCGGCAGTGACGGGAATTGTTCGTACTATTTTAAAGGATTGAGGATCACGAAATGCAAGAGTGGCTGAACCATTACTCATGATGAGATATTTGCCATCGCTTGTTAAGCCCCATCCCTGTTTTGCATATAAAAAATTTTTTTTAGGCGCAAATGAATTTTTATCGTAAACAAAAGCTTTTCCCTCATGCCAGGTCAACTGATACATGTCCTCATTCAGTACTGTCATGCCTTCACCAAAAAATCTGGATTCCAGAAAGGGGGTTTTCCTTACCACTTCCCCAGTGCTCAAAACCGTTTTGAACACCCTGGATTTTCCATACAATCCAGTGCTTTCATACATATATCCATCCTGAAAAAATAATCCTTCAGTAAAATGGTGATTATCATGCGAATAAGTATTGATGATTTGATATTGATATTCTGGAAGATGGGCATTCCTGAGTAGTTGTACAAGGGATCCAGCTGTCTCCTCGCAAAAAGCGCGCGGCAAAAATATTACCCAGATAAAAGCGAGAATGAAAAATCTTGTCATCTTGAGCATTCCAAAAGGCGATTGTAGCATCGTGAAAAGAATTATATGATACTTTGGCTTGTCAAAGTATCCAAAGCATTAATGCCGGGCCAGGGAGGCGTAATGAAACAGTATTTCAGACTTGTTCCTGTCATTGTCAGCAGCTTGCTTGTCTGCACTGCTCATTCAGGCACTATTCCAAATACTGATCACCCCGTAAGCTTTGTCGGCCCCACACTGGAGGCTCGTCTGACCAATCGCCTGGTTGAAGACAAGGCTTACTCCCTTGAAGGAGAAGCGGCATCCAGGAATCTTCGCGTGAGTGGTACCTATGCATGGAAACTTACTGAATGCCAGCGCCTGAAAATTACCGCGGAATATTTATGGCAGAATATTGCCTATCCTTACTTTTCTGGTAATTCCGATGTATGGGTCAATCAGCTTGCGGCAGGATTTGATTATCAGATCGATCTTTCGAACAGTTTTATGTACCCTCAATTGGGTCTCAATGCCTATATTTCACATGTACCCAGCAAATCTTTGGGTTCCACCTTGGGTTCTTATGTGAATTCACATGGCATGCCCCTGTTTTTTGATGATGCAAGACGTGTTGCCGGTTCAAATGCTGGAGGAATAAGTCCTTATTATGCCCTTGGCTTTTGGCAGGGCAGCAGGCTTACTGTCGCACTCAATTATGACAAGGTTTATTACAATACCAAGTATGCGGTAAATGATGAAGATACTGCTGGATTTGGCGCTACGCTTGAATTCAGCCAGGTGTTTGGCAGATATCTTGCGGCGGGATTCATGGCAGCCGTACGCCAGCCTTTCAACAATTATGATATTAACCTGACATTCACACGTCTTCCTTATCTTGATGCCTGGACGATTGGTCTCTTTGGTGATTATGTGGTTGGCAAAAATACAATGCCGAATACCTATGATATTGGCATTACTGCAAATTATTATCTGGATCAGAGCCGTGATGACAGCATTTGTAATAATGGCAGTTATTGCAGGCAGGGAAGATCCCGGGCATTCGTCAATGACAAAATGCTGGCAGCTGCGGCAGTTCCTGCTGTGTATATGCCGCAAGTACTTGCTATTCCAGATAATAGGACGATGCTAGTGTAAAAAGGATCCATTAAAATTTGTTGCGGGCGATTTTGCCAAAAAAAATATTTTATTTTGATGAATTCATTGTCACTGATATTGCAGATGCCATGTTGCTTGCCAAATTGTAAGTCTTCATTATAATTATCCACGGCAGGAATTGATCGAAGCCCTACAAGCATAGTCCGGGGAGGTCAGAGAGTTAATGCTGTGTGCAGGCCTTTTATAAAGGAAGCCTAATGCATTACCGAGACATCCACTTACACATCCGGGCCTTCGATCAATCCTGTCATTTAATCTTTTTTTGTATCTGTTCACCACTATCGCAGGTAAAACAGCCCATTAATTGTCTTCACGCATAAAATCCGGCATTTCTCCTTTAAATAACATTTTAAGCGCGGTGGTGACTGCCATACCATGCTTGCGGCACGTTGAAATATAGCTTCGAATCCGGCAGAAAATATAAGCACCCTCCATAGAGCGAAAGCAGCCAGATATTTTTTGCTGTACTTTTGTCATTCTTATATTGTTTTCAGCTAAATTATTCGTGAACGGAACATCAACGTCTTTCATAAATCGCAGCGTATCTTTTTCAAATGAAGCTAGTCGCTCAAGGAGATTACGTGCCTTTGATTTTTTGATACGCCCCCGCTTCTTTTTACCGTCGATTATTTGTTTTGCTTCAGGTAGTGGGCATTCAATTTCACCAGCAGCAATGATCGCCCTATATTTTTTACAAAACTTATGAGCAGCATTTTCTGAGAGAGAGCCACCTGCATCATTGGTAGCGCCATTGATTTCAATCAATAATACCTTCATTGCCAACGCCCATTTTTGATTATCTTGCTCATAAGCTCTTTGTAGTTCTCTTAAGTGATGCGCATTACAAAGAGCATGAATGCATTGATAAATGAAATACGGTTTCCAGTGGTCGTGAATTAACGTACCTTTAAAGAATGGCAATATGCCAATCTCATCCATCGCAATGCTACCCCGTTTTTTATGGGGGAAAAAATAAGTCCATAATTCGTTGGCCGCCAAATGAATCCATGCATTTTTACCATTCACATTGATTCCAGTTTCATCAACGTGCATCACGGTAGCAGCAATAAGTTTTAACTTGGCAATCCCATCGAATTTTTCTAAAAGGTTGTAAGCTTCCTTGTTGAAGTTAAAAATTGAACCCGAGCTAACAGGAACACTTATTTCTTTAGAGAAGTAATCATCTATCCTGTTGTACGGCAACAATTGAAACTGAGACAAATAAACCGAGTGAGCTTTTAAATCCTGGCCGTATTGCACTGGCCGCGTAACATGGGTAGGGAATGGTGCGACAAATTGATTTCCATTCTGATCTTCAAGAATTTGTGCGCGATACTCGATAACAAATCTTGATATGCGAATATCAATTACTTGTCTGGCATCGTAGCCAGCATCACGATACTTGCCTTTAGGCAGGGTTCGTTTATCAATAGGAATAAGGGTGATCTCATCAGGATTTTCAACGGGATGAAGATTTTTTCCAATATGACCATTTTGACCACCTTGTTTTTTACCCGCATCATTCTTTTTACTTTTCTTGTTTCGATTTGGATCGGCAGAGGGTGGCTTGCTGCTGTTTTTGCTATTAAGATTAAAACGATTCATTAGTAAAGTGATCACAAGAAATAAAACTTCCATGATGGATTTAAAAGCAGGAGAAATATTTTTCTCCTTTGCTAATAACGTGCGTGCATCTTCAAGCGTTTTATTAATATCAATATGTTCTATCTTCATTGCAACATCCAGGGTGGCAGTGCGATGATCATATCATGGGTTTTAAATTTGAATTTTCAGCTCCATATGCGTGATATAACGAGTTTTAATTTTGAGTCCTCTATTTGATACTCGGCAGTAAGATTATATCCATATACGCGCTGAATTGGCTTTATAGAGAGGCAAATATTAGAATGGGGTTGATGGGAATAAAGTTGAGAAAAATATAAAAAAATCGTGTCAAGCATTATTTATGCTGAACAGATACCTTTTTTTAAGCTTTTTTCCGTGTTTTTTATGAGCAAAAAATCCGTATTAATACTGGCTTAAGCTTATAAATATTTAGAATATATATAAAAATAAAATTGCAAGTCTAAAATTATGCTCTCATGGGTTTTCGAAGCAGTCACTTTTCTGTAAGATGGCGCGATGCAATCAATCATCAACTATTCAAAATATCTCGTTCTTGTCACTCTGGCTTGCAGTTTACTGACAACCTGGTTTAGAACGGAAACTGAAGTAATCAGTTTGATGCCTGCTTACACAGACAGTAAGAAGAGCACAACGGTGGCCTCAGATGAATCTACTATCTGGAAAAGCATGAGTCGTGAATTCAAGCTGGATACGCGAGTGCAATCTGCGCAAGTCCAGGCTGAAATACGAAAAATGCTTGCTGATGGCAGACTGGAATCCATTCTGAAATCTGCTGTTCCCTATATTTATTTTATTTACAAGCAAACAGAGGCGCGTGGCCTGCCTGCAGAACTTGCATTAATTCCTGTCATTGAAAGTGAATTTAACCCATATGACCGTTCAAGCGTTGGTGCAACAGGACTCTGGCAATTAATGTCTGCAACAGCACATGATCTCGGCGTAAAAGTTCGTTCAGGTTATGATGGCCGCCGCAACATTATTGCTTCAACAAAGGCAGCACTGGCATATTTCGATGATCTTGGTGTTATGTTCAAGGGTAATTGGTATCTGGCGATTGCTGCATATAATTGCGGACAGGTAAGAGTACAATCTGCAATGAAAAAATCGGGTAATAAAAGTTTCTGGGGTTTGCCGCTACCGCAGGAAACAAAATATTATGTACCGCGATTACTGGCAGTTGCTGCCATTATCAAGAATCCAGAAAAATACGGAATTAAATTACCGCCAGTGAATAACAAGCCATACTTTGAAACTGTGGAAATATCAAAACCTGTGAATCTTGAAAAGGTGGCTAAAAATTCTGGTGTCAGCATTAATACACTGCAACAGTTAAATCCCGATTATCATCGTGGCTCAAATCCAGGCAGCAAGGAAGCAAAAACCATTTTGGTGCCTGTGACCAAGGCTTCTGAAGTCAAGGCTGCAGTTGGCATGTCACAATAATCTTCAACAGCCTGCATCATTCATTTCATCCTGGTAATGAGCATTTTCAAATAAGGCTCTGTAAAAAAATAACTTTCATTTTTAACAAAGCCTAATAGCTTGATTTTCATTGCATAACTTTTCCTGCATTTTTTTGGGGTAAAATTAAATTATAAAAACCAGGAGAGGAGTGCGATATGCGTAGCAACTATATAGTCCTCATCATTAGTCTTTTGTCCTTGTTGTCATTACCACTTGTTTCATTTAGCCATAATGCATATACATATCGTTCACATCAGTCTCAGCGCGGCGGTTCCATGCCAAGTCATATTTCACCGCGTGGCGAGAAAGTCATTATCATTGATCCAGTCATTCATTCATTTGGTGCCTATGATGCAGATGGAGAGCTGTTACGCTCAGGATTGACAACAGCAGGCGGTTCCTGGTGTCGGGATATCCATCGTTCCTGTCGTACAAGATCGGGCAGTTTTCGCATTTACACCCTGGGTGGTCCAGGCTGCATCTCACATAAATATCCCTTGCCGCGTGGTGGTGCCCCCATGCCATACTGCATGTTTTTTAATGGTCGCCAGGGATTAC
>Ga0207104_1047_pt2 | contig 13976 bp, 13 predicted proteins | sample Alteio_BWMinHeat_79_FD_153538 | JGI IMG/M metagenome (GOLD analysis project Ga0207104, IMG submission 153538) | Enriched cells from forest soil in Barre Woods Harvard Forest LTER site, Petersham, Massachusetts, United States -... | ecosystem: Environmental > Terrestrial > Soil > Temperate forest >...
TCAATCACATAACCAGACAGACCAACCAAACAATGGTCTTCTAATGCCGGCGGGTTCAGCATCGTGCTTGAATCGCGGGGCATCTTAGCATGCGAATGGTGACCTCTCAAGGCGAAGCGAGGGACATTCTCAGCTTGAGGGGTGTAGAGCCGTATGCTATACAGACCCGACAAGGCGAGGGCGAGGGGCTCGTTCCGCTTCCACTTTTTACAGTTTGGAGAGACTATGGCCACAGGGCGTGAAAAAGACCGTAAGACGAGAAAGAAGCATCGAAAGAATGTCGCGCGGGTGAAGGCACTGACGACGGCCAGACGGAGTAAGGCGAAGAAGACCAAAAAGGGGTAAGTCGGAACGGAGGCGAAAGTCTTACGCGGCTTTTGTGAGGCGTGTGATCTCTGCTTTGATCTGCGCTTCGGCCAGGTCCGGCACGAGTCGCTGAACAGTCTGTTCGACCTGTTCTTTGGCCGTCGTCCGGACGAGTCCTTCGACTGTTTCTGACGTCTGCTTGGCGGCGGCCTGTTGAATCTCTTCCTTCACAAGTCCCTCGATCGATTTGAGTTCTCCCTGAACCATATCGGACAGCGCGGTGCGAACGGCGTTGAGTTCTTCGCGGACGAATTGATCGATGCGCTCCTTGATCAGGGGACTCGCGATTTCGGAAACGCTGGTTCGAATGATGGGTTTGAGGAGGGATATTTCCTGCGAGAGGATCTTCGGGAGTGCGGTCATGAGTAACGGTTCAATCGCCTGAGTCAACCGCTCTTGCGAGAGGGATGTCCCCAACTGTGTGCGCACCTCTGTTTCCACTGATTTGGCCACGAGAGTTGCCAGGTCTTTTCCCACCATCCGGGGGAGCAGCTCGACGATCTTTTTTTCCGTCCGCTCCGACATGGAGTGGAGGAGTTGCCCGAAGAGGCCCTTCATCGCCTCCTCCGGTTCGGCTGTCGATGATTGCGCGGTTCTGGTGGTCACAGAAGAGTCTTTCAGTTGGGGGTTGGGTGCGGTCGCCTGGTCCTCATCTTCATCGGTTAGGCTGTCATCATCGAGAGCATCATCATCGGAGTCTGTTGCGCTTGAGACCGGAGGCCAGGATCGAGACTTCTTCTTTGCTCCGTTCGTCCTGGAGGCCTGCTGTGCTTCCAAGTCCTTGATCACGTCAATGAGGTTCTCGGACTGAAAGGGTTTGTTGAGAAAGGCCTTCACTCCCAGCGAACGCAAGTGGTTTTCATCCACATGGTCCGCAGGGCTGACCAGGGAGACAATGTAGGTTTCTGCCAGATTGTCCAGCTTGTGGACTTCTTTGCAGAACCCCGAGAAGGTCATATTCTCCAAATGATAGTCTGCGATGATGAGATTGGGGCTCAATCTGCGTGCGGCTTCCAAGGCTGCAGGGCCATCCTGGAATCCCACGACGTCACACCCCTCCGGTTTCGAGATCTGCTCGACCAGCCGGCGGACGGCGGGGCTACTATCGACGACAAAAATGCTCGAAGCCACCTAACCCTCCAATGTTATTGAACTATGTCGAAGCTAGCAGTGGGGGTATTCTTTGTCAAGAAACCGCACGATCGGTGCACGAGTTGACTTCGGGTTTTTGAACTGACGACAATTCCAGCGCAGCAGGATTCGTAGAACCCATGAAGACCCCCATTCACGTCATCTTTTTTGATGCAGCCGAGACGTTGTTTCATATTAATGGCTCCGTGGCGGAGATGTACCTGAAACATGCAGTTCAGCACGGGTTTCGGCAGACTCCCGACTCGCAGGCATTGATCGCACAAGCCTTTCAACGTGCGTTTCGCGATGCGTCGCCCCCGGTTTTTGCCGCAACGGATCCGGTCAAGTTGAAGCAAAGCGAGAGGCTCTGGTGGTTCGACATTGTGCACAACGTGTTTTATCGCGTGGGGATGTTCGAGCGCTTCGATGACTTCTTCGAGCAGGTCTTTCAGGTGTTTGAAGATCCTCGCTCCTGGGCGTTGTTTCCTGAAACGCATGCTGTGCTGACCAAGCTGCGGGAAGAGGGGTTCGAGCTTGGGGTTGTGTCCAACTTTGACTCACGTCTCTTTTCTGTGATGCGGGGGCTCGGGATCGAGGGACTCTTCGATACGGTGACGATTTCCAGTCTGGCACAGGCTGCCAAGCCGGCGTCAAAGATTTTCGAGATCGCCCTTGAGAAACATGCGATGGATCCGGGCGAAGCGATGCATGTGGGTGACAGTGTCCGTGACGATATGGAGGGCGCGACGAAGGCCGGCCTGATCGGCGTGTTGCTGGATCGAACAGGGCGCGTTCGGGTGTCGGGCGGGCATGTCATCCGGACGTTGGAGGAACTGCTGCCGCTCGTAGGATGCTAAAAGACCGTTATCTGGTTTGTGTAGTTTGTCTGGTGTTTTGGTTGAACGAAAGAAACCAGACGAGCGAGATTAACCAGATAGACCGGGTTAGAGAAGTAGCGGCATCAGGTCTTTCGCACGACCTTGCAGCGAGAGGTCAACCAGGTCTGACTGCGGGGTACTCTCGAGATTGATCTCTATGACCAGGGCGCCGACGTGCTTCGCGACCGACGCAAAGCCTGCAGCGGGATAGACGAGTCCCGATGTTCCGATGACAAGGAGGAGGTCGCAGGCCCGGAGGGCCTCGTCACAGCGGCGCAGGTCTTCCTCCCAGAGCGATTCCCCAAACCAGACGATATGTGGCCGGAGCAGTGCCTGACACAGTCGGCATGTCGGCAGGATGGAAATGGGGATCTCCAGATTTTCAGAGATGACGCCGCAGCCCGTACAGCGAACCTTCCAGATATTGCCGTGAATCTCAGAGAGGCGTTGTGATCCGGCGGCACGGTGGAGCCCGTCAACATTTTGCGTGATCAGCCACATGCGATCGGTCCATCGCTGTTCCAGCTTCACGAGCGTGGTGTGGGCGGGATTCGGCGATTTCCTGGCAATCAATTCACGCCGCCAGTTGTACCATTCCCAGACCAGCTGTGGGTCCCGCTCAAAGGCCTCCGGAGTTGCGAGATCCTCCGCGCGAAAGTTGCGCCACAAGCCGTCTACTCCGCGAAAGGTCGGCACGCCGCTGTCGGCAGAAATGCCGGCTCCCGTGAGGATAGTGACATTCTGAGCGGAGGCGAGATGGGTGCGGGCGAGGAGAATCTGATTGTCGGTGGCCATGATCGAATGTGCGGATTGTATCGCATTTTGGCCAGCTGAATCAGCATGATATAGTACGCGTCCGCCATCTTTGTGAGGTGCATGATGAAACAGATTCTCATGGTGGGGGCTGGATCAGTCGGTGGGTTCTTCGGTGCACAATTGGCGAAAGCGAATCTCCTCGTATCTTTCCTGCTGCGGCCCAAGACGCTCGCAGCCGTGAAGCAGAATGGCCTCACGATTCGCAGTGCCCAGCGCTCCTTCACCGTGCATCCACCAGCGGCCGCAGATCCGCGAGAGCTTCCGAAGCCGGACCTGATTATTCTCTCCGTCAAAGCCTACGATTTGGATGAGGTGCTGACTCAAATCGAACCGGTCATGACCAATCGGACCGTCATCTTGACCCTGCAGAACGGGGTCGATACCGAAGACCGTATCGTCGCGCGCTTTCATCGGGATTGTGTCGTGGGTGGTATCGCATATATCTACTCCAAGATCGCTGAACCTGGTGTCATCGATCACTATAAAAGAGGAACTGTGGCGATCGGGGAGCTGATGGGGTATCAAAGCGCTCGTCTGCTGGCCATCGCGGATCTGTTCAAGCAGGCCGGGATTCCTTGTCAACTGACCGAGGATGTCCGGCGCAGCAAGTGGGAGAAGATGTGTTGGAATTGCGTCTTCAATCCCTTAACCGTCCTGATCGACGACAAAGTTGCCAAGGCGCTGGACCATCCTGAGATGTTGCGGGTCATCCATCAGATCGTGGGTGAAGTCGTGGCGGTGGCGGCCACGGTGAAGGTACCGTTAGCTGCCGATATGGCGGACAAGGTGGTGCGCTGGACCCAAGAGATTCGGGATATCCATACCTCGATGTATGACGATTGGAAGGCCGGTCGACCAACCGAGATCGATTTTTTGAATGGATACGTCGCAAAGATCGGACGGGAATTCGGCATTCCGACGCCACTGAACGACATGCTAACGGCGGTGATCAAGGCCGTCACTGAGCGGGATCGAACCGGCCCCGGGGTCGTGCGAATCGAGGGGGCAGTGGTTCAGCCTGTCTCGCTTGATCGTGCCGCGATCGCATCGTTGTCGGCCGAACAGCAGCTCGAGATTTCCACGGTGATGCCCGGTATGCAGGGCAAAGGCATTCGCCTCAAGGCCCTGCTGGATGTACCGGCCTTGGCGATCAAGGCCGACCATGTGACGATACATTCGGAAGACGGCAACTATTCAGCCTGTCTCACGCTGGAGCAAGCCAAGGCATTCGGGGTGTTGGTGTATGAGCTCGATGGCGCGCCAATTCCGGAATCGAAAGGCGGGCCGTTTCGACTAATCACCCCCGGGCTGGGCGATCTGTGCGCCAATGTGAAGGGTGTTGCGAGAATCGAGGTGACCATCGGAACGGGGAAGGACACGCGCCCAACAAATTGCTAGGTCTGTCTGGTCCATCTGGTCTATCTGGTTCAACCAAATAATCGAGCAAGACCAGATAGACCGTGCTGACCCCTCGCCAGTCCGGCTATATGGATATCGTTGAGAAGTCTTTAAGCAGACGCGACAATCACAGAGGAATTTACGGATCTGTTTCGCGTGATATCTCGGTCAATATCCTCAATATTTATGTGGCGGACGTAGATGCGCGATATTCCCCAGATAGATAACCGGAAGACGCCTCTCCAGCCATTAAACATCGTCCACTTCATCTGGCTGCCGAGCAGCACTCCGTATGGAAATCTTCTTCTTAAGGGAATGGATATCGTTCGAAGAATTGACCGGGTGAATTTGGAAATAGGTCAAGTATTCACATCGTATGTTCATCCCAGCAAAGAGGACGTCAATAATCCACAACAGGACTTACTCGAACACTAATTCCAAGAAGAACAAGTGGTCTATTGGTTACGCAAGACTGCTGACGAACTCATATCCCTCGCATATGTCATTGATGAATGGAATCAAACCGGAAAGTGGCCAGTGTCTGTAAAAATTGATTCGATTGCTGGTTTGAAGGAGAGTCCTTCCGAAGAGCTGCGTCAACTTTTTGCTTCACATGATGCGTTCCTCACAACACTGAATGAAATTTCTAACGCCTTTAAGCACTCATTTATAAATACTGACATGACAGTGGCAGGGTCTGAATATCCGGTGGTGTATGTCTTGGCCTTAAAACGAAACAAACTGTCAGAGCCTCCACAATTTTATTCAGTTAATCTCGCGGAGATGGTCGAGGCGTTTTCGAGGCTCTACAAAGAGGTTGTTGCCATAATCCAGCAATGGGCTAACTCTGGAAAGGCCAAGAATGAACAAGCCGCCAAATAATATGGTGCTTAATCTACCTTGGTATGTTGGCGCATTGCGCCTCGAAGGTTAGCTTTCTGTTGGGCGTAAAACAGGGGGCGTGTCGTGAGACACGCCCCCTGTTCATGAGCCTTCAGTTGTCAGTCAGGGTTACTTCAAGGCGTCAATACCGGCACCGAAGTTGATGTGAAATGCCGCGCCATTCATCACGAGGGCCGGGACAGACTTGACCCCGGCGGCTTCCGCTTCTTTCACCCGCGACTTGCTCGTGCCGAGATGGACGCTTTCCACGGTGTATTTTGCCGGATCGAGGGCGTTGGCGACGCTATGCTCGGCCGCGACACAGACTGGACAGCCCGCGTGGTAGAAAATTGCTTTCGTTTTCATCATAATCTCCCTTCAAATGTGGTGGTTCTGGGTACCGCCGTTGTCGTCTAGACAGAATAGTAACCAGGCTCGCCTCTGGCTAGCAGGCACTGCTCTGTGCCCTGTTAAATGATGGAGTAACTTACCACAAGGAAGGCGATAAAAAAACCCCCCGCCCGTGGGCGTGGCTTCTCGAAGATGCTCGAAGATGTGAGCGAGACAAGCGAGACTGGTTCATCTCGTTCAACCACACACACCAAATAGACTAGAGAAAGAAATCTGTTCGTGCATGTCTCGCGAGTCTCGTGCGTTTCAGGGAATGACCTGAATGGCTTTCCACCGTTCCGAACGGTAGCGCCAAAGCAGGAGTCCCATTCGAACTGTCCAGTCTGCAATCATCGCGGTCCATACGAAGAGCACATCGAGCGCAAGCCACGGACCTGCAATGATCGCAAGGGGCAGGCGGACTCCCCACATACCGATCGTCGTCGTGAACATGATGAACCGGGTATCGCCGGCTCCGCGCAATGATCCAGCCAGAACCATGGTGAGGGCGAGCGGAATTTGTAAGATCGCGACGATGCGCAGAAATACCGTTCCGAGTTCGATGACCGCCGCGTCATTGGTAAAGGCGCGCAGGAGCATGTAGGGGAAGAAAAAAAAGAGCACTCCCATCGCGGCCATGGTGATGGAGGCTAGCCGATTGGCTTCCCAGTTTTCCAGTTTGGCCCGGACATATTTCCCCGCGCCGATACTTTGTCCCACCAACGTGGCTGCCGCGATCGCGAAGCCATATCCCGGCAGGAACGACAAGGACTCGATCGACAGGCCGACTTGATGTGCGGCGTAGGTGACCGTGCCATATACGAGGACGATCTTTGTATAGAGGAGAATACCCGCTTGCTGAAACATCCGTTCTCCGGAGACCGACGCTCCGATTTGCCAGGTGGAGCGCAGAAGATCTCGTCGGACGTGGAGAGATGGTCGAAAGAGTGTTCGGCAGGCCCAGAGAAGGTAGGCCACGCCGATTCCTTCTGCCAGACCCGTTGCCACGGCTGCTCCGGTGATGCCCAAGGCAGGGAAGCCCCAGAGTCCGTAGATCAGCGGGTAGGCGAGTGCCAGATACAAGAGATTCACCGCAATCAAGGCGTACATCGGAGTTCTGGTGTCTCCGGTGCCTTGCATAATAGATGACAGGACCTGCAGGAAGATCGCGCAGGGAATGACCAGGAAGATGAGGTTCGAATAGGGAAGGGCCAATGTGATGACGTCGTTCTCCGCGCCTAACAGTTCCATGATGACACGATTCAGGGACCAGCCAAGTGCCATGAGCGTGCAGGACACGATGGCGGCCAATCCGAGGAGATGCGTGGCGGCTTCCCCGACGTCTTTGGTGCGGCGAGCGCCCCAGAGTTGGGCCACGAGGACGTTTGCACCCACCGATAATCCGGAGACGAGGGTGGTGGCCATGAATGCCAGCAACTGGCCAAGCCCGACGGCCGCGATGGATGTGGCGCCGAGACCACCGACAAGAAAGACGGCAACAATGCCTTCGGTACGTTGGAGCAGGCTGCTGACCGTGACTGGTAAGGCAAGGGTCAGGACGGACTTTCTGATCTGTGCGATGCGGGACGCCATGAGTTGGCCATCCTAACAGGATGCTGAGCACGTCCACCAGCATAAGACGCTCGTTATGTGATGTATCTGATCTGTCTGGGTTTTTGGTTGAACGAAACGAACCGGATAAACCAGATGAGTCAAATCAACTCGTCCATACAGTCCTGCGCAGCTATACTGCTGGACAAAGGCATGTCTGTCCGATTAGGGTCGTCTCACCATGACTGAACATAGCGACCTCTCACCGGTTCCTGTTGCGAAGACCCCGCGTCTGTCAAAATCAAAATTCCTGTCCGGTCTTCAATGTCACAAGCGCTTGTACCTCGAAGTCCATCAACCTGTTCTCGCGACCAAGCCTGATGCGGCGACTCAGGCAATGTTTGATATGGGAACAGAAGTCGGGGAGTTGGCACGGAGTCGGTTTCCTGGCGGTGTATTGGTGACAGCAGGCCATCGTCAAACCGAGGCCGCGCTTGCGCAGACGGCGGCACTGATCCAGGACCTCACCGTGCCGGCCATTTACGAAGGAGCGTTTTTGCACGGTGGGGTGCTGGTTCGCGCGGATATTTTGGAACGTGTCCCGACCGAGGATGGGCGGCCCTGCGGCTGGCGTCTGATCGAGGTGAAGTCTTCCACGAAGGTCAAAGATGTGCATCTGGAAGATCTGGCCGTTCAAAGCGAGGTGATCCTGGGTGCAGGGCTTACGCTCGTCTCCAGCGGCCTCATGCATATCAATACCGGATATGTGTACCGAAACGGAACGATCAATCTGACCGAGTTGTTTGCGATTCAGGACCTATCAGAAGCCGTGGCTCAACGACGGGCTGAGGTGCCGAAGCGGTTGGCCGAGATGAGTCACATGTTGCTTCAGGCGCAACCCCCTGGGATTGAGCCTGACGGGCACTGCCATACACCCTATGATTGTCCTTTCTGGGAACATTGCACCAAAGACAAGCCGGTTCGGTGGATTCATTACTTGCCGGGATCGAAGCAAGTAGTCGGTCAGTTGACTCAACAGGGAGTGACGACGATCGATGAGATTCCGGCCGGTACAAGGCTGTCACCGGTTCAGTGCCGTGTGAAGGAGAATGTCGAGTGGGTGTCCGCGAAGCTCGGCCCTCTATTGAAGGCCGTCCAGTATCCGGTGCATCATCTCGATTTTGAAACGGTCATGCTGCCGGTGCCTCGGTTCGCGGAAACGAGACCCTATCAAGCCCTCCCGGTTCAGTGGTCGAATCATATCGAGCAATCGACCGGTGAGCTTCGCCACGAGGAGTTTTTGCACAAGGATATGAGCGACCCTCGGGAGGTTCTTGCCACATCCTTGCTGGAATCGCTGGGGGAGCGAGGGAGTATTTGTGTCTATTCACCGTACGAACGGTCGATCTTGGAGCAGCTCGCCGCCGCGCTTCCATCTCTCAGGCCGGCGCTTTCGCGTATCGTGAGCCGACTCTGGGATCTTTTTCCGATCATACGAGACCATTATTACCATCCTGCGTTTGGCGGGTCCTACTCCATTAAGTCTGTACTGCCGGCCATCGTTCCCTCACTGGCCTATGATGATTTGGCGATTCAGGAAGGAGGCCATGCAGCCAGCCAGTACTACCGTATGGTCTTTGTCGAAACGGATTGGGTCGAACGGGCGACGATTGAAGAGGCCCTGTTGCGATACTGCGCGCGGGATACGTTGGCGATGGTCGAGCTCAGGCGGGTGTTAATGGAAAAGGCACAGATGAAGGGCGAGACTGGTGGGTCTGGTTTATCTGGCTAGACCGGTTGCTTCCGTTCTTTGAACCCAACAACCGAACGAACGAAACAAACCAGACAACAACGAGCTTAGTTTGGCGGAGAGGGTGGGGATCGAACCCACGGTCTCGTTATCAGGACAGCAGTTTTCGAGACCAATCACAGCTAGAATCTGACGCTAACGAAACCCCCGGAAAAAGTGGTGAAAGCCTTGATGGGAAAGGGGAATAGCGTTTCTTTGTTGTTGCACCCAGTTGCGCTGAATGTGAGGGAGTAACGGTGTAACGGTTACACTTACGGTTACACTTTTGAGAGCGGAGGAGGGGCTACGTCTTTCTCAGGCGTAGCCCGTTTCTTTTCTGCACACTCGCTTTGCTAGGCACCCCCAGAGGTATGCCACCTTTGCAAAGGGGTGTCAGTTGTGGGGCGGTTGCCTGTCAGGTAAAGGGGGGTACACACCTCAGAAAAAAAGGCTCCAAAAAAATAAGAAAAACTCAAAAAGGTTAGAGGTTGGTATCTATTTAACGGCTCTGAGCGTCTGACCTGCCCCCTGTAGTTGTACCAGCCGCAATGTGAGTCAGGCGTATCGCGGCACGATGGTTTCCGGCGCGGGCGGTCGATAGCCCAGCGCACTGTGCGGACGAATCCGATTATAGATTTGCCGCCAGCGTTCCACGACGACTTTCACCTCCCAGAGTGTATCAAACAGCTCTCGATCCAACAGTTCATCCCGTAACCTTGCTCGGTGATGCTGAGTGCACGGCAGGCGTGAGCCACGGACTGTCCCGTGCTCAGGGCCACTTCAGCTTCACGCAGCTTGGCGAGGATCTGTTCGACGGTGTGACGAAGACGTGGCATACGGCCCTCCTTTCGGCCCGACCCTAACATAGGATCTGGACCCGTTTAAGGGGGCTAGGTCAGTGGACAGCGGAGCAGCGGTTTAGGAAACCGTTTCCGTGACCCTACTACACCCTACTCAGGCTCATTCAGGCCCACTCCAGTCAAGGGTGGTCTTCCCCTGATTCTGTGGACACCTTCCGTGCATAATCAGCGAAGGGAGGTGCCTCATGGGCCAACAACGGCGGAGTTTCACGCCGGAATTCAAGCAGGAAGCGGTGGACCTGTGCCGACGTAGTGGGAAGAGTGAGTGTCAGGTGGCGCGGGAATTAGGCATTCCTCAACCAACGTTCAATCGATGGATGCGGCAAGTCGCGGGCGCACCCCTCGGATCCAACAGCTTCCTGGCGACCGAGGAACTGAAGGTCTTGCGCCGAGAAGTGGAGCAGCTCCGCATGGAGCGCGATATCCTAAAAAAAGCCGTGGTAGGTTCAGGCGATCAACGCAACACCCTCTGGGGTACAGTGGAGTTGGAGGGTGAGCGTGATGGGACAGATGGGACGTCCGGGCTTGTCTGCGGCCCAGAAGGCAGACCTGTGGCAGCGATGGAAGCAGGGGCAGTCATTAAGCGAGATCGGCCGTGCGCTCGGCAAGCACGCCGGATCAATTCATGGCGTGGTGTCATCGAACGGAGGGCTTATTCCAGCAGGCCGACGACGGTCGCGCTCGTCGCTGACGCTCGCGGAGCGCGAAGAGATTTCGCGTGGCCTGGCGGCGGATCGCTCTCTTCGGCACATTGCCGCCACGCTCAGTCGTGCGCCTTCAACGGTCCGCCGTGAAATCACCCGCGGTGGCGGGCCGCATACCTATTGCGCCGCTGAGGCCGACGCGCAGGCCTGGGCGCGCACGCGACGCCCCAAGCCCTGTCGGCTCGCCACCTCTCCCACGCTCCAGCAGATCGTCGCGAGCAAATTGACATTGGATTGGTCGCCCGAGCAAATAGCCGGGTGGCTCAAGCGGGCATTTCCCGAGCAGGGTACGATGCAGGTCTCCCACGAAACAATCTATCGTAGTTTGTTTATTCAAGCCCGAGGGGTGCTCAAGAAAGAATTACTTGGGCATCTCCGATCCCGACGCAAGATGCGGCGGGCACAACGTGCAGGTACGGCAGGTCAGCTACGCGGGCAGATCGTGGATGGTATCTCTATCCGCGACCGACCCGCTGAGATAGAAGACCGGGCGATTCCTGGTCACTGGGAAGGGGACTTGATTGCGGGGGCAAAGAATACGCACATCGCCACCTTGGTGGAACGGCAATCGCGCTTCACGATGCTGGTGAAGGTGCCGGGGAAAGACACGACCAGCGTGGTGACGGCACTGAGCACGCAGGTACGACAACTACCCGCGGCCTTGCGCCGGTCGATCACCTGGGATCGAGGAATGGAATTGGCCCAGCACAAACGCTTGACGGTCGATACCAGGGTGCAGGTCTATTTTTGTGACCCGCAAAGTCCGTGGCAGCGGGGCACCAACGAGAACACGAACCGTTTGCTGCGGCAGTACTTCCCGAAAGGCACAGACCTGTCACGCTACTCCCAGGCAGACTTGAACAGGATTGCGTTGCACTTGAATCAACGTCCGCGAAAGACATTGGGGTTTCAGACGCCAGCGGCTATATTGGAGGCAGGTGTTGCTCTCACCGGTTGAACCTACCGTCGCCTTCTTTGCCAAGGAGTCGGGGTGAGATATCGCTTCATCCAGGCGGAGAAGGCGGTCTATCCGGTGGGGGTACTGTGTCGGGTGCTCAACGTCGCCCGGAGTGGGTTCTATGCCTGGCGCCAACGCCCGATGAGTAGGCGTGCACAAGAGAATCAAGGCCTGGTGACGCAGATTCGGACCAGTTGCGGGATGAGTGGTTGAACGGGGAACTCTTCTATGCGCTGCACGAAGCCAAGTCCTCGTCGAGCGCTGGCGCCGTCAGTGCAAAGCGCAGCGCCCGCATCGTGCTGGGGGATCGGCCACCCGCCCCAGAGCCCCGCACCTTCGCGCCGGTTAGCGGTGGCCTAACAACTGGGGGCGGGTCAACATCATGTTGGGCTTACGAACTCGGAGAGGTACGGATTGTTTCAATTCGCAGAATGTCACTGGCGATCGAACTATCGAGATAAGCAAATAGCAGTACCAACGTAGCAAGAATATAGCCGAGAATTCGGGCTGGAAGCATACAGATAGAAGCCAAAATCATTTGTTTTTGACCCCTGCTAGGCGACCCGATCTGAAACGCCCCATCGTGGTCACACTACGGCGTTGGGTAGTCCCAAACATCGAGCGGCAGCTTATCCTTGAGCGATGCATACATGGCGTCGCGGAACAGTTTCAGAGCCGGATACGGCCGGAGGGCAATAGTGCGCTCTACAATCAGTCCCTGCTCGTTGTCCACAATGACCTCCAAGCTCTCGAACTTGTGGCCATCCATGGTCCCCCACCCAGCGCAAAAAGGTGGTGCGCGCATCGAGCTTAAACTCGGCTGTATAGGTACCGGAACCACGCGTAGAGCTCGACTGAGCGAAAATTGCCGCGATGACTTCAGGCCCCTCGATCGGCCGTACCAGGATCGGGCTGTTGAATACGATGTTTTCGGCAAGCAGCTCGCTGACCTGGGCGGGTGTAGGGTTACCGGATTCCCGTAGTTTGCATAAAGGATGCATTGTGATTGCTCCTATGCTGTGTTATTTGCTGCTGAAATCGATCGTTGCTTGCGTTTTGGCTGTTTCCCCGTCATGTCTAGTTTCAAGGACTAAGAATCATTTGTTTTTGGACCAGGCGAAAGGATACGTCAAAGCCCTAGGAAAATCGACTTCTCGGGTCTTGAGTTGTAGAGAGGTATTTGAACATTCTGCACAGGAACGGCTAGGCAGCCTAGAAGAGCCTGAACGCAATTTTGAAGGTTCTGTCTACTGTCCGAAGTGGTGGGCCGTGTAGGGGTCGAACCTACGGCCCGCTGATTAAGAGAACGATTGTTTCAGAAACACCAACAAACAGCATGCGACAGCGTGACACGGGAGGCTCAATCCTCTCAATGGGTTTCGTGATCTCACGTGGACTGGTGTATCACCCTGTAGCCTAGTCGAATCGAGATTAAACCGAGATTACGAAATGTCTCCAAGCGTGAGTGAGTGCGCGAACGATTTCAGAACTTTTCTAGACGGGTGCCCAGACCTCAGGTTCAACGAAGTGCTCGCGGCATTCGCTCAATCAATACACGCCGACGGAAACGTAACTGCCCCCTATCTATGCAAGGCGCCATCGTGGCGATCATGCGCGGAAAGACGGTCTAGGACGAAGAGCGAGACGACGAGGAGACAGACAGTCGGTCCGAAGGGAAGAGTGAACAGCAATCAACGGACCAAGGACGTATGCGGGGTACGGCAGGTCCTGAACATGTTGACACGGAGAGCCTGGCCCAATACTCTGTGTGTCACAATCTTGTCCGTACAGTAGAACCGCGTGCATTTCGAGAATAATTGCGGGCTATCTCTCCACGCTATGCTGCCTGAATTCCTATCCCGTCAAGGATTTCAACGCTTACTGGCGGCGGTCTGCATTGTGGCTGTGACCGCTTATGGCATAGTGGTGGTTTATGTGCGCGCGCCTCATTTTCGCGATTTCGACTTACACCGCGAAATCGGAGGTTGGTTTCTAGCTGGCCAGAATCTCTATAGCTGTGGCATTTGTTATCCCTACATGCCAACCGCAGCCATGTATTTCTCTCTACTTGCATTGGTCGATCGAAGCATTGGATTGGCAATGCGATACACGGCTGCGATCATCTGTTTATGGGTCACTTGTGTTCTCCTCCATCGAATGCTCAGAGATCGATTCAAAGAATTGGCTCACGCGAATCTCATACTTAGCGTCATCACGGTCGCGTTAGCAGGCCAGTTCGTCTTGTACGACCTC
>Ga0207104_1089_pt2 | contig 13888 bp, 12 predicted proteins | sample Alteio_BWMinHeat_79_FD_153538 | JGI IMG/M metagenome (GOLD analysis project Ga0207104, IMG submission 153538) | Enriched cells from forest soil in Barre Woods Harvard Forest LTER site, Petersham, Massachusetts, United States -... | ecosystem: Environmental > Terrestrial > Soil > Temperate forest >...
AATCCCGCCCAGTATTCCGCTCCAATTAAGTAAATGGGAAAGGCGCGGCTCTTATGCGTTTGAATGAGCGTCAAGGCTTCAAACAATTCGTCAAGAGTGCCAAAACCGCCTGGCAGGAATACGTAACCTTGCGCATAGCGAATGAACATCACCTTGCGTACAAAAAAATACCGGAACTGCAATCGATATTTCGGGTCGATATAGGCATTGGGTTCATATTCCATAGGCAAGTCGACGCTAAGTCCGCATGAGCTTCCACTTGCTTCTTGGGCGCCTTTATTGGCGGCCTCCATCAAGCCGGGGCCTCCGCCTGTGATTACAGCAAATCCTTTCCTAGCCAAATGCTGAGCGACATCCATAGCTATTGCATAATAAGGGCTTTCCTGAGACAGCTTTGCTGATCCGAAAATCGAAACGGAGGGCCCCAGACTGACCATCGTTTCAAAGCCATCGACAAATTCGGAAAGAATGCGGAATATGCGCCATGCATCATTACTGAACATCTGTTCACGTTGTTCTTGTGAATCCATTATCTGCGCTCCATTAATTTTTCTGCGGTATGCTGCAAACCGGCCGCTCCGCGTCGCTGCAGCGGCGTGCCAAATAACTCTTCCGGCTTTCTTTTAACTTCCTGGATCTGTTCCAGTGTTAAATAACCGCCCATGCCATGTTCGGGAGAAAAGTCAGCGGTTTTTGACAATTCGGTGCGGAAATTATGCGGGCATGCGTCCTGGCATGCGTCACAACCAAAAATATAACCGGGATTGCGTTTGCTGATCTGTTCTGGAAGCTCTTTCTTTGATTCGATTAAATGGTAGGAGAGACATTTGTTGGCGTCGAGCTGGTAAGGGGATACAAGAGCCTGAGTTGGACAGGCGTCCAAGCACCGCCGACAGGAGCCGCAGCGCGGCAATCGTAAAGCGACTGTTGAATAAGAAAATTCCAATGTTGTAAATAAGCCTGACAATAGGGTGAAAGTGCCATAGCGACGGTGGATAAGCAACGTGTTTTTTCCGAACCACCCCAACCCTGCTCGGACGGCCAACGCTTTTTCAAGAACGGGCGAGGAGTCGCTAAAACCTTTGGCGACGCCATTTTCTCCGGAACGCTCCTCAATCCATCTGATGAATTTTTTTAACCGTTTGCGGTGTACGTTATGGTAATCGCCCCCTCGTGCATATGAAGCCACCACGCCTGAATCTTTACGAAATGAGAGTCGCTCCTGTTTGTAATAGGAGACAAAGATAATTGCGGTTTTGGCGCCTGGAAACAACTGTTGCGGCGCGCAGCGCATCTCGTTTTCCATATAGGCGAGGTCCGCTTGATATCCGTTTTCAACCCATTGCCGATAGGCCGCAATATCCTCTTCAGGGATCTCCGCTTGCGTGACGCCGACATCATTCCACCCTAAACGGAACGCCTCTGTTTGAATTTCTTCAAATGAAATTCGATCTTTCATGAAGCTTTTCCCACCCCCAGCATCCGAAATAGAAGATCCTGCACGCGAGTTTTTCGTTTTGTGCCGCTGCCATGCTTGCCGCTGGACATCTCATGGAGGTTTTCAACAGCGATAAAGGCGTCAGGGTCCTCTCGATGAACTAGGTCTTTAAGTTCAGCCAATTGGAGACGTTCAACGATCACATAAATGATCTCACGTTCGTCTCCAGAGTATCCTCCGCGTCCATACATAATTGTCAGACCCAACCCCAATTCATGAATGATCGCATCGGCGATGGCTTTTGATTTGGCGGAAATGATCAGAACGGATTTTGTTTCATCGAGTCCAACGATAACGGAGTCCATGATTTTGACAACGACGATATATGTAATTAATGAAAGGATTGGAGTGTGCCAAGTGGGGAAGACTAATCCGGCGGCGCCAAATACGAAGATATTGCAGGCGAGCACCACCTGGCCAACAGTAAACCCAATTTTGCGATTGATAATGATTCCCAAAATTTCAGTGCCGTCGATGCAGCCGCCATAACGGATAATTAACCCTAAGCCAACGCCTAGGATCGATCCGCCGATGACGACGACTTCCAAGTTGTCGCCTTTGAATTCCCAGGGCATGAACTGGTGGATAAAAATCAGTGAGACGACAAAAAGCGCATAAGCGAAAAACATATGAGCGACGAATACTTTTCCGATATGTTTATAGGCCAATATCAAAAATGGGGAGTTCAGCAATACAAAGAAATAGGGGAAATATGTGCGGCCAAAAATATTGCCGCAGATCATCGCTAAACCAACAATGCCTCCGTCAATGATATTGTTTGGAAGTAAAAAAATCGCCAAAGAAAAAGCGGCTAAAAAAGCTCCGATGGCGATTGCTAAATAGCTTAAAATCTGCGTTGTCCATGATCTGACTGGGGCTTGTGAAATATGCATGATATCCTTCTGTTCCTGTCGCTGATATTATGAAATATCGCCGTTATATGGAAGGATAAATTTCGAGCCTTATCCACCTTCTTTCAGAAACAGTTCATGTATTTTTTTTTTCACAATATCAAAAGTAACGGGTTTACTAAGATAATCGTCCATTCCTGCTTCAAAACATTTTTGCCGATCATCAGCTAAAACACTTGCAGTAATCGCTAAAATTAAAACATGACTTTTGCCGGCTTCCAATTTTCTTATTTCAATAGTGGCTTGATGCCCATCCATATTGGGCATTTGAATGTCCATAATAATTAAATCATATTTCTTTTTTTTCCATTTTTCAACAGCTTCCACTCCGTCATTTGCAATGTCGGAATGACACTGCATGACCTCCAACATATCACGCATAAGATCTTGACTATCAATATTGTCTTCTGCAAGCAAAATAGATTTTCCTGCAAATGGCGATTGAATTTCCTCAGACATAAAATCCATCTCTATTTTTATTGTCGTTTATCAATCAAAAACGGTATTTCAAACCAAAAGGTTGAGCCTTTCCCTACTTGACTTGTAAAATTGATTTCTCCTCCAAGCAATCTTACCAGCTCTTTGCTAATTACAAGCCCCAGCCCTGTTCCACCAAATTTCCTTGTGGAAGATGCATCAATTTGTGAAAATTTCTGAAAAAGGCGATCAAATTTGTCTTCACTAATTCCAATGCCGCTATCCTCCACTTCCAATCTAATTAAAAAATAATCGTCATCTTTTTGTTTTGAAGTTATGTTAACTTTAACATATCCTTTCTCCGTAAATTTGATTGCATTTCCAATGAGGTTAGTAACAATTTGTTGAATCCTAACAGTATCACTTATAATTTTTAAAGAAAGCTTAGGATCATAATTGGTAATGAGCTTTAGACCTCTTTCTTCTGCTCGGACACTCATAATTTCAATTACTTCATTTATTAGAACAATAAAATCACAATTAATTAAATTTATTTTTAATTTTCCAGCTTCTATTTTCGAGAAATCTAAAATATCCATGATTAATTCAAGCAAAATTCGGCTAGTTATAGATATGCGTTTCACATATTTTTTTTCTTTATCATCGAGATTTGATCTTGCCAATAAAGAAGCGGTTCCAATGATAACATTTAAAGGGGTGCGAATTTCATGACTCATATTAGCGAGAAAAAAACTCTTGGCGATATTTGCTTGTTCAGCACGCTTACGAGCCTCATCTAATTCGATCTCTTTAGCCTTCAGTATTTCGTTATTCTTTTTTAATGATATAATAAATTTGTGATTGGTAGAAGATAAAAAAAGAAAAACAATCATTATTAAAGAAGTGGCTGCGCCTACGTAAAAAGGCGGTAAACCCGCATGCATGGGTTGCATGTTTGATAAAATAGTATCTTCGGCTGGAGTTATTACGGCTGCAGCCATCCCAACATAATGCATTCCACAAATAGCGAATCCCATTACTCCTGCACTTAAAATATTGAATCCCAAAATACGAGGACTCCCGCTGTCATGACTTTTTACCATTAGCCAAAGGGCTGCCTGGGAAGCGATAATCGCAATAAAGATAGACAAAAAAAACAAGCTGGGCAAATAAGAAATATTGATATGCATCATAGCGGACATGCCCACATAATGCATGGAGGCGATTGCGATTCCCATCCCCAACCCTCCTATTAAAATGGCTGGAATTGAGATTTGAACGCGCGTTACCCAAAACAAGGCAAAACCTGAAGCTGCAATGGCAATAAGTAAAGAAAAAAAAGTCAAAGCAAAGTCATATTCCATAGGAATAAAAGTAATGAAAGCCTCCATTCCAATGAAATGCATTGTCCAAATTCCAAGCCCCATCACAAAAGACCCACCAAAGAGCCACTTATAATAATGTGTCTTATCAAATAGTGTACTTTTTAAATTTGCTGCAATATTTAATGCAACGTAGGAGGCAAACATTGCAACAATAAATGAAAAAACAACTAATCCAAGATCATAAGATCCATGAACTTGATTTGAAGGAAGTCGGCCTATTTGAAAAAAATCCATTTTTCACCATCGTGTTCAAATGAAAGCGCGCCTCTCGCGAAACGTGATCGCAAGGGGTGGAGTAAATTAAAAATTATCTTATTGCAAAAAGAAAAAAAAAGGAAGGTTTTTGAGCCTTGTCATTGAATCTAACTGCTTGAGCGTCATTGGTGATATGGCCAATTGTGTGAAAGCCCTTGCAAGAAAATGTAAAAAGCTTTAAATTCATGGCGTTTTTAGGTGAGGGCGTATAGCTCAGTTGGTAGAGCTCCTGTCTTACACACAGGTGGTCATAGGTTCGAGTCCTTTTGCGCCCAAATATACGTTATGCGAGAGTAGTTCAATTGGTTAGAGCACCGGCCTGTCACGTCGGAAGTTGCGGGTTCAAGTCCCGTCTCTCGCGATTATTTTCCTCCCCCCAGACGCATCATGTCGAAAATTCGTCGCCTATTACATCTCGTTTGTCTTAGCCTCCTGCTGTGCACTTCATGCGGAACGCATTCATTGGAAGATTTTCGTGAAGAAGGAGAGAGCGTTTCTCGCGCGCTCGCACAAGAATTGAATCATATTCATACTCGTGAAGAGTTGACGGCTGCAGGTCCAAAGCTGACTCAATTGTTTAATGATCTTGTAGAAACGATTATTGCCGCTCATGAATACAGTGAGAAGCATCCCTCTGCGGAGACGCCGCCGCTTTCCCCTGAAAATCATAGCTCAAGCGATCAGTTGCGAGCTGAGTTAAGCCGTCTCTATCAGATTGACGGCGCGCGCGAGGTGATCGAAAAATGTCAGGAAAAGGCCCTCAATCGCCTAGACGCCTATGAACGACAAACCAGATGAACGAAAAAAAATAATTTCAGGATGGGTAGGATAGGATGAGTAGAGAAGGTAATCAGGCCGTCTCGGCCTGTTCGTTCAGAAAAATAAGCGAAAATGATTGAGAATCAGGCTCTTAATCGCATCGCTTGTTGGAAGACGCCTCATCTTTATCTTTTCTATCCTGCCTATCCTGAAATTATTTTGCGCTTGCTTAAACATTTCGCTGTTTTATAAATTTTTCATACCACTTGCGTTCTTTTCTTGGGTCAAGTTTTTGTGGATCGGCGCCATGAGAAATTAAAAATTCAATAACGGAAGCCGCTTTCGCTGCCTCAGGTTCTTTTCGACCTACATGCCAGTCTTGTACAGCCTTATATAAGAGATATGAATCTTTTTTAATCTGATCGATCAAATCAGGCGCTCTTTGAACAAGAAGTTTAAGAGCCGGCAAAGAGTGGGTTCTCACAAGGATCCGTAGTAGGGGTAGTTCGCTACGTAGGAGGTTATCCTCTTGAAAGGCCTTATCCAAAGGATTGACGCCGGCATCTAATAGTAGTTTAACAATTGCACATTTCTCTATGGAGTCAGAGGTGTCGCAAATTGCAAAAAGATCCCTTGGTCCCGGCTTAACTCCTGCATTCAATAAAATATCGACTGTTTCCAGTTGTTTCTTATAACAAGCGGCAGCCAATGGTGATTGCTGAAATAACTCATAAATATGTAGGGCGCCTGGTCGCGTGGCCACATCTGATGATTGAGGGGGTGTTGAACCGAGTTCAATGAATCGTTTAACCACATCAATACGCTTGTTTGCCACTGCCGCGGCAAATGGAGAACGCCATCCATCCGTTGGAATTCTATTCGGATTCACTCCTAATTCAAGTAATAGATTAATCGCGTCCATCGGTGCATTCGTTTCACAAGCCTCTGCTAAAGCAAAGCCGTAAGCGTTTTTTACGTCCTTTTCATCAATTTTAAATTGCCGGCCCGCTTTGATGAGATATTTGATAATTTCTAATTGTCCCGATTTTGCTGCGCTGGCCAAAGGAGAGCGTTCAATAAACGACAAATAGGGATTGGCGCCTAATTTTAGCAACGATTCGACAGTGAAGAGATCGCCTAATTTACACGCATCAATCAACTCGTTTTGCAAAAAATCTTGCAAAGGTCGACTCGGATTAGTAAGGTTCACGCCATTTTCTATCGCAATCTTAATGATGGCCCTATACTGAGCTGCTCTTAACTCATCTACTGAATGCGCCGAAGAAATTGCGCTGCTCCAATCACAAAGAGCTTCGGATAAAACAATATTAGGATCTGTTCCATGTTGAATTAAAAGCCCTATGATCCCTCGAGATTTATTCAAAAGAGCGCTTTTAAGGGGAGAGGAGTGACTAAAAAACGGATCTTCTTTGAATCCCACATCATTCAAGTCTATATGTGATAACAATTTCTCCACAATTTTTAGCCGAGCAGGATTCTCAACGCCGCGACAAGCGGCAAGCAGATCGCGCGGCCCCGGTTTCACCCTATTGTTTTCCAATAAATATTCCACAATTTCAAGTGAATCCGCTTCACATGCCGCAAAAAAAACTGCAATAGAGGAGAGTTCAGCGCTCGATTGAAAAGCAGATGTTGGAGCTAGAGTAGCCCCGAGTTCAACTAAGCGTTTAACGACATCGAGATGACCGGATTTAGCCGCTATTGCAAGCGGGATCCGCTCATTATACAGCAGATTGACATTCGCTCCTTGTCTAATCGCCCAATTTATTTTAAAGATATTGCCCTCTTCGCACGCCTTGCAAAGCACGATTTGAGCTTGGTTTTGAGAAAAGGCCGCTCTGATCATATCGAATATTAAAACCGCCAATCTTTTAATTTTTTCTATCAATGTATTGGGATCAACCTTGACTATCGCTGTTACATTAGCTTCTTTCATGATTACGAGCGCTGCGGCGGCGCTTTCTTTTACACCTTCTCGTTTCAACATGTTAAAAAGCAAACTCGCGTATAACGCGATCTTTCTAAAGGCTAATGGCCACGGTTTCGGAGCGCTCGTCTTTTCCACGGCAAGAATCTGCGTTTCGGAAAAACTCATTTTGTAGTGTCTATTAAAATAATCTTTCAAAATTTCTGGAAACATCGCCTTATATTGCTTAGGGATTTTCCATATAAGCCCTGTTCCGCCATCACTGATAATTCCCTCCCTCATATTGACATAAACGACATGGCTTGCAATTAACTCTGCATCCGGATTACGAAAAGAAAACAGACAATGAGAATGCTTGCCTTCCCGAAAAATTGTATCGATATTATTCTTTAGATCCTCGAATTGCATTCCTGTGTTAAAATCTAAGGGGATTTTATTATTATCAGACGGATAACGAGCGACAATGCTTAGACCTGTTTCTTCGTTAATTAGCCTAGCGTATGTTTGACAAGAGCGGTTCACGATAGCTTTGCCTTTTTCATTGAATACAGCATTCTTGTAGGTTTGTCCCTCCTCTAAACTCTGATAAATGGATAAGGGAAGCAGCATCTCTAAATATTTCATTGTTTCTGAGGGATTGTCCTCAATGAGAGGGGGGATTTCTTCCTCATGGAGATATTTTTCAACATGATCAACAGATTGAAAACCATGCGCCGCGCAAATTCCTGTTGTTAATTTACCCCCGACTCGCCATGCGCCTCGGTCACTGTATCTTTCTTCTGCTGTTAATTCCGCTTCGAGAAGAGAGATTTTTGCAGCCTGAAGTGCTTCATTCGATATTTTTTGCTCTGCTTGAAACGGTTCATTTCTATCCAAAAAGTAGTTAGATAACGAATTTACATTGCCATCTATCATAAAAAACTCATGCCGATTTATATAATTAAATTAAAACAATCACATTATAATTATATTATAGCATAGTTCTTTTTTAAAACAGAATAGGTTAGATTCAAACTATCCTTCCCATCCTGACATTAATTTTTACATCATTAAGGTATCTATTTGGCGAGTAACGGCTTTGCAGAGTTTTTTTTGCGTCTTTTTGGAATAGTTTTCTCGGACGAATGTTTTTTATTAGAAATATTTAACCCCATTTCGTATAACGCATCTGGGCTGAAATCGGCTCCATTTGGCCAGCAAATTGTGTAGTTAAATTCGTCCATTTTTACTTTCTTGAAGTATTTTACATCTCGTAGTGGAAGCATATACGCTCCCCCTTCATTTATCCAGTTCTCGAAATCAAGAATTTTTCTTGTTCCGTCACTAAATAACACCTTTAGCTTATATTCGTTCAGATATTCTACACTGCTGATTCGGATCATCATAATTTATCTCATTTTATAGCCCACACTAAGGTGTAGCGAGCCCCAGCGAGCGAAACCGCAGGTGTGGGAAACAATAAATACATGGTCTAACCGGGGATCCGGTTCTTCATTTTTATCGTTTTTCCCTCTTTTTAAATCGAAGGCTTAAATATTTTTCTGTAAAAAAAGCAAAAAAGATAAAAAAAGAGGAACCGGATCCCCGGTTAGACCGGGTATTCATTGGTTCCCACACCTACGGTTCCGCTCGCTGAGGCTCGCTACACCTTAGTGTGGGCTACAGAGCGAGAGAAATAATGATGCAAAAATGATTAAAAATCAGCGCTTAATTTTATCAGTTATTGGAAAACGCGTTATCCTTATCCTTCTTATCCTGCCCATCCTGAAATTATTTTGCGCCTAGCTAGTTGGATGCGTTATTAAAAAGCTGTTCGAAGTGGTCTTTCCGCGCCTTCATATGTTGATGATCTGTAAGCTCAGCGATATGTATAGGGACAGCCGTAATGTAGCCTTCACGCAGCCAGGCGACATCGCAGTCCGCTTCTTCTTCATATTTAGCCGCCTTTGCGCCAAGCCAGTAATAGGCTTCTTTTTCAGTGGGGTGGTAGCGTTTATCCGGATTTTCGAGCCAGTATTCTTTTCCTTGACGCGTTAACTTAAAACCCTTTATCGGCTGCAATCGTTCCACTGGAAAATTGACATTCAGAAAGGTTCCCAGAGGCAAAGCATGCTCCATTGCATGCTGCACAATAGGGGCAATATATTTTTCCACCCAGGCGTAGTTGGGATTGTACTCATGGCAAGAAAAGGCAATGCTTGGAATTTCGCGCAGCGCCCCTTCTATTGCGCCTCCGACTGTCCCGCTGTATAAAACGTTGCGACCCGAATTGGTTCCTCGGTTGATCCCTGAAACAATGATGTCTGGTGGATGGCTCAGAAGGACGCTTAAAGCGATCTTCACGCAATCTACAGGCGTCCCTGAGACGCTCCATGCAATGGAATTTTCAAAACGGTGAGAAGGTGCGACCTGCAACGGCCGCCGTAAAGTCATGCATAGACCGACGCCCGACTGCTCTTCTGACGGAGCTACAATAATCGCATCAGCGATATCTTTAAGCGCATTCCAAAGATGTTTAATTCCAGGCGCATCGATTCCGTCATCATTTGTAATCAGGACAGTCGGTCGCTTTGACATTAAATTTACCCGTTATAAAGTCACGGCTCCATCTTTGTTTTCAGCTGGCTCGTCCGCTGGATTCTCGGTCTGGTGGGTGCGGGCGATGGCGTTGCCGTACGTACGCTCCATCAGATCGATCGATTTGGGCGCTTTACTGAGAGGAGTCGCTGTGAATTTTCTCTTTCCTGGAACGCTTTTCTTAAAACAACACAGCTTATATTTTTTGCCTGAACCGCAAGGGCAGGGGTCATTGCGTCCTACTTTTTCTGTCATATTTCCTCGTATGGCTCTTGATTTTTGAGTATAAGTTTATACAGCAATTGGTTACAATTATACCGATTTTACCAATAAATACGCCAGCGGAAAGACTTATGAACCAATTACCATTCGTGCAACCCCCCTGGAGCGGTGTAGGCAAGAAGATTGAAAGCGCAATGCGCAAAGCGTTATTTGATTTTCAAATGCTTGACGGAGCTTCCAAAGTGGCTGTCGCTTTAAGCGGCGGAAAGGACAGCTTGAGTTTGCTTTTTTTAATGAAAGCGATTTCCGGCAGGGGATTTCCCGAGATCGACCTCCATGCGATCCATGTAAATGGGGAATTTTCGTGCGGGGCTGGGGTTAACATTGACTATTTGCGGGCGATATGCGATCGTCTGGATATTAATTTCATTGTATGTGAGTCTAAACAGAAATTAGATGATTTAGAGTGTTACAGCTGTTCCCGTGAAAGAAGGCGACTGCTCTTCAATGCAGCCAAAAGCGTTGACGCCAATACGATTGCTTTTGGACACCATCGCGACGATAATGCGCAAACCATACTCATGAATCTCCTGCATAAGGCGGAATTCGCGGGAAACTTGCCTAAACTGCACATGCAAGACTATGGCGTGACGATTATTCGACCGCTGATTTATGTCGCTGAGGAGGCTCTTCGCACCTTTGCACAGCAAAACGACTTTTTAAGGATTACATGCCGCTGTCCAGTGGGACAGCATTCCATGCGCAAAAAAGTCGACGCATTATTAACGGAAATTGAAGCGCTGTTCCCTAACGCTCGTGAAAATATCGCCGGCGCAGGTCTTGTTTACGGATCCGATAAGGCGCGAAGGCCATGATCACCTTTACGGTCACTAGAATCACCTCTCTGTGTGCTCTGTGATCTCTGTGGTTGATAAAAAATTCGAAACGTTTTTATCAACCACAGAGATCACAGAGCACACAGAGAGGTGACCGAATTTTTTCTTAGTAAAGGTGGACAAGGCCGGCGCAAAAACCATAATGGAGTGAAAGATGAATTATTCTCTTCCTAGCGAACATGAAAGCCGCATTAGCATTCAAGGAGTGGAGATCGCTTTAGGGTTTCCCGATGAATTCAACTTCGCCTGGATTGGTCAGCGCGACGTGCTCGACCAATTGCTGGCCGCATGGCTGATTATTGATGAAAGCGACATCCCCCTCAACCCGCGCCTGATTGGAAAACCAGGCGTTGGAAAGACGACGCTGGCTTACGCCGCCGCTAAGCATTTAAATAAACCCGTATATATTTATCAGTGTACAATGGACACCCGTCCAGAAGATCTTTTAATCACTCCTGTCGTGGATACAACCGGTGGAATTCGATACGTCGCTTCCTCCCTTGTAACGGCTATGATTCGCGGAGGCGTTTGCATTTTGGATGAAGCCAACCGCATGAGCGAAAAGTCCTGGGCTTCCTTAGCGCCGCTCCTTGACACGCGACGCTATATTGAATCCATTGTCGCCGGCTTGAAAGTTTCGGCTCACCCCGATTTTCGCATTTGCGTCACTATGAATGACGACGCCTCAACGTTTGAGATCCCAGAGTATATTCACAGCCGCCTGCAGCCCCAAATTTACTTGGATTTCCCAGAAAGCGAAGAGGAGCGGCGCATTCTACGTGAAAATCTTCCCTTTATTGACGAGTACATTGTCGATTATGTCATTAACTTTTTACAGCGCGCTCATGTTGGAAATGAAAATTATACGATTCGTGATGGAATCAATGTCGCCCGCTACGCTGCAAAGCGGATCAAATGTCTAAATGGCAATAAAGGCAATGTTGACAACCTGTTAAGGCAGGCCATTGTGATGACTCTAGGGGATGACGCGCTCACCTATCTTATCGAACCATGAACGGCAATGATTTTTTTTGCCTTCGTAAAGGCAACATCTATGCTGTGCCCATCATCCATTACAACATGGAGACGGCCGCGCAAGTTAGGATAGCGTTTTCAAGGATCCGTCCTGATTGCGTGGCTGTCGAGCTCGCTGAAACAATGCGTCTACAGCTGCTGCATGCGGCGTCGCGTCTTCCTGACATCAGCGTCGTGATCGCTTATAACGCCTCTCATGCCCCTCTTTATTATTTAAGCGAGCCTTGCGACGCCGCTTTTGAAGGCCTGCGCAGCGCTATGGAAGCGCAGATTCCCGCGCACTGCATCGATCTCGATGTCGACTATTACCCTGATATGCGGGAAACTACGCCCGATCCATATGCGATTCAACGCATTGGATTGCAGCAATACTATGAATGCTATGAGAAAGCGTTTCTTCTTCCGGGCCATTCGGTTTCTCCTATTGACGCTAAACGCGAAATGCATATGGCGAAGCGACTCAAAGAACTTTCCTTGTCCCATGATCGCATCTTGTTCGTGGGGGGAATGGCTCATGTCGGACGCATTCTAAAAATGGTTGATCGCGGAAGCTTTCCCGAACTTTTACACGCTCAACGCGATGTCGTAGAGCTCTGTACGCCCTCTCAGGACTCATGCAGAGATGTGATGGCGGAAAATGGATGGATCTCCAACAATTATGAAAATTGGAGAACCTCTTCCGATTCATCTCCTCCGGATCGGCAGCAAATGATCTATAAGTTATATAAAGAGGCTTCATTCAAATATATTGAAAATACAGGTCATGCTTTTCCGGGCTATCATATGCGCAATCTGATGAAATTTGCGCGCAATTACGCCTTAATTGGAGGTCGGCTCACGCCTGATCTTTATCAAACGCTTAGCGCCGCAAAAGGATGTGTCGATCACAATTATGCATATGAGACTTGGGAATTGGCCACCAGTTATGCGCATTTGCGCAATGTGGACTCGCTGCCTGAAATTGATCTTTCCATCGAAGATATATGGAAGCACAGCAAATTGATACGCTTCCATATGAAACGGCCGGGAAGAAAAGATTTTGGATTCCGTCCGCGTTCAAAAGATAAAGCAAAGTTTATTTTTAAACCGCCCAGCCTATTTTTTGGCATTTGCTCCTACCCTGTTGAAGATGTGGCGATTGAGGGCTTTGGAGAGTTTTTAAAGAAAAAAGGAACTCAAATTTCAATGGAGGATGCAGCCCGCACTATTCCTTTTTCAACCAGCCTGGAAGATGGAATCGATGTTCGAGAAACGCTGCGTCATTGGCATGAAAAAAAGCTCTATGTTAAAGCCAAAGGAAAACCCTTCGGCGGCGTGGGATCTGTCGTAGTGATTTTTGATGAGGACCAATTCGAGGCGAACCGTCAACAGGAAAAATACATCTGGCGAACAACTTGGATAGGGGAGCATCAACAGGAATCAGATATGGCGTTTTACGCCACTGCGCTTGCTGGGAATATTGTGGGGCCGGGAATCAGCCGTTGCGAGTATGGCGGCTTTATGATGTCATATCCTCCTCGTCGATTAATCGATGTTTGGTCTGACCCGGATTACCGCGATTGCCGAAGCAAGTCGGAAGTTTTACTAGCGGCGGCGATAGATTATGCTGTGCAGCCGACTGTCGTGTACGTAGCTGCAAAACCTCCGCGAAGCGCCATCAAAAATTTTGCACAGCGCTTTGGGAAAAAAATCGTTTATTTGCCAATCGGTCAATTGTCTCCAATTACTTTAAATAAAATTCGTGTTTTTCATGTGCTTGATGGTCATGATAAGCGGGCTATCGCAGGCGAATATATTTTTTAATTCTGAATCATTTGAATTATCTTTGCTTTTTAGTTCTGAATCGTGCATGCTCTCATTCTATATTCTTTTAAATTTTACAAAAATGTTATAACAGACAACGTTTTTTATGTCGTCCTTATAGGACTCAACTTTTTTTTGTTTACCCAGGCCTTCGCTTCGCTGCGACCTGGGCCGCCGACGGC
>Ga0207104_1212_pt1 | contig 13863 bp, 13 predicted proteins | sample Alteio_BWMinHeat_79_FD_153538 | JGI IMG/M metagenome (GOLD analysis project Ga0207104, IMG submission 153538) | Enriched cells from forest soil in Barre Woods Harvard Forest LTER site, Petersham, Massachusetts, United States -... | ecosystem: Environmental > Terrestrial > Soil > Temperate forest >...
CTGTGGCTCCGTACGGGGTGACTCCGTTGGCCGGCGCGGCTGTCCCGTTCGCAGGCGGAGTGGTCCCGTTTGCAGCCGGTGCCTTGGCATTTGGGGCCGGTGCGGGCGCATTGGGGTCGGTGAGCCCCGGCAAGCGATCTTCCCTGATCTCGGAGGCCTTCCTCTGTTCCTCGAGGGCCGCCGCCTCCGCGCCCTTCATATCCACGCTGGCGGCCAGGTCCTTCATCTGTTCCGGCGAGAAGCGCGGTTCCGTCGAAGTAATCACCATCACTTCGTCGAGGCTGTCGAGGTGAGCGGCGGGCTTGATCACCACTTCAATGAACCCATCCCGATCCGGATCGGAGTCCACTTTCTGGACGACGCCGACCGGCAATCCGCGAGGGAAGATCTGGTCGCCGCCCGCGGTGAGCACCCTCTCGCCAGGCTTGATGCGCTGGTCGGCGAGCAGGCCCACAATCTGCGGCTGGCCAAATGCGTTTCCGCGCAGGATTCCGCGAATCCGGGTCGACTCCAGGATCACGCCCGCCCCACTGCTCTGGTCGTTGATGCCCAGCACCTGCGCGGTATGCGGAAACACCTCGCGCACTTTTCCCACGATGCCGTCGGCGGTGATCACGGCCATGTCGCGGACCAGGCCTTCGCCCTTGCCCTTGTCGATGTAGAAAACGCGCGACTGATCGGAGCCGCTGGTTCCAATCACTTGCGCGGCCAGGGTGTTGTAAAGGTATTTCTGCTGGAAGTTGAGCATCGCCTGCAGGCGCTGCCCCTGGCGCGCGTCCTCAAGAAGGGCCGCCTGCTCGAGGCGCAACCGGTCGATGGTGGCCTGCAGATCCTTGTTTTCCTGGCGCACGTGAATCAGGTTGAAGTAGTTCGACCAGATGCTGCCGCTCTCGGTTTTGGAGGTCTGTAGGGCGTGCTCCGGCGGGGAAACCACCGCATTCGCCCACAGGCGAATGAGCCGCACTCCCGATCCGTCGGCTGTATCGAAGGTCATGCGGCCGGTCGCCGTCCGGCGCACCTGCATGGCCAGACCGATGATCTGCGCCAGCAGCAGCACCAGCAGCACCAGGAGGTTTCGGTAGCGGATGAAGAACGGTTCCATGGGAGCGAGGGACTAGGGACTAGGGGCTAGAGACTAGGGATAGGGAATAGGTGAAAGGACGGCTGTGCTCCAGGTAATTTCTAGTCCCTAGGCCCTAGCCCCTAGTCCCTGCAGTTAATCAATCTTGATCTTGCGCAGCAGGCGGAAGTCGGACAGCATCTTGCCGGTGCCGAGGACTACGGAGGCCAGCGGATCGTCGGCTACCGAGACGGGCAATCCGGTCTCCTCGCGAATGCGTTTGTCGAGGTTCTTGATCAAAGCGCCGCCGCCGGTGAGCACAATGCCGCGATCACTGATGTCGGCCGAAAGCTCAGGTGGAGTCCGTTCGAGCGCCACGCGGATGGCGTTCATGATGACCGCGATACACTCGCCTAGCGCTTCACGGATTTCGCTGTCGTCAATGGAGATGGTCTTGGGCACACCCTCAATCAGGTTGCGGCCCTTGATTTCCATGGATAGCGGCTTGTCCAGCGGGAACGCGGAGCCGATTTCCATCTTGATGTGTTCGGCCGTGCGCTCGCCGATGAGCAGGTTGTATTTGCGCTTGAGGTAGTTGGTAATGGCCTCGTCCATCTGGTTGCCGGCCATGCGGACGGAACGCGAGTAGACGATGCCGGAAAGCGAGATGACGGCGATATCTGTCGTCCCGCCGCCGATGTCGACCACCATGTTGCCCGAGGGCTCGGTGATGGGAAGGCCAGCGCCGATGGCGGCCACCATGGCCTGCTCCACGAGGTACACTTCACTGGCCTTGGCGCGATAGGCGGAGTCTTCCACCGCGCGCTTTTCCACCTGTGTAATTTCAGAAGGCACGCCGATAACGATGCGGGGATGGACGAGCATCTTGCGGTTGTGCGCCTTCTGAATAAAGTAATTGAGCATCTTCTCCGTGACCTTGAAGTCGGCGATTACGCCATCCTTCATCGGCTTGATGGCCACGATGTTGCCGGGCGTGCGCCCCAACATCTCCTTGGCCTCCTTGCCCACGGCTTCCACTTCACCGGTGTTCTTGTTGATGGCGACGATGGAGGGCTCGTTAACTACGATGCCCTTGCCGGCTGCGTACACCAGCGTGTTGGCTGTGCCCAGGTCGATTGCGAGATCGCTGGAAAACATGCTGAACAGCGAACGCAGGCCGTGCGTGCGCGAAGTCCGCGAAGGATAGCCGTTTAGAGACATGGGGAGCTTGCTTCTACCTCAAAGTTTATTGTACGGCCAGCGGATCAACGCTTTTGCGGAGTGCGGGCAAGGGCGGTCGCGCATGCCATTGCGGTAAACTCAACTGTCTGCCGTGCCTTCAGCATACCGCAAATTCGTTCGCGCAGAGTGAGGTAGAGCACTCATGTTGCCTTCCTATGTTCACAGGACGCATTCATTTAGCCTGCCGACCCTATCAACTGATCACTGACCACTGTTTTGAGGTTTTTCCCATGTCACCTAAGACCTACCTGAACCTGATCGGCGGCGAACATCGCCCCGCCCGCTCCGGCAAGACGTTCCTGAACCTGAACCCGGCCGACCATTCTGACGTGGTGGGCGAGTTTCCGGCGTCCGGCGCGGAAGATGTGGACGCCGCCGTGGCCGCGGCCAAAAAGGCGTTTGCCACCTGGCGGCTGGTTCCAGCGCCCAAGCGGGCAGAAATCCTCTACCGCACCGGCCAATTGTTGCAGGAACGTAAAGAGCAGTACGCCCGCGACATGACTCGCGAGATGGGAAAGGTGCTGGCCGAAACCCGCGGCGACGTTCAGGAGGCCATCGACGAGGCTTTCTACGTGGCCGGCGAGGGGCGGCGGCTCTTCGGCAAAACCACCCCCAGCGAGCTGCAGAACAAGTTCGCCATGAGCGTGCGCATGCCGCTCGGGGTCGTCGGCATGATCACGCCCTGGAATTTTCCCATGGCAATCCCAAGTTGGAAGCTGTTTCCCGCATTGGTCTCCGGTAACGCCTGCGTCATTAAGCCCGCTGAAGACACGCCGCTCTCCACCTTCAACCTGGTGCAGACCATGATTGACGCCGGCCTCCCGCCTGGCGTGGTCAATATTGTTACGGGATTCGGCCCGGACGCAGGGGCGCCTCTGGTGGAACACCGCGACGTGCGCGCCATTAGCTTTACGGGCTCCAGCGAGGTGGGATCGCTGGTGGCTCAGCGCGCCGCTGCCAACTTCAAGCCGGTTTCGCTCGAAATGGGCGGCAAAAACGCGCAGATCGTGCTTGACGACGCCAACCTCGACCTGGCGCTGGACGGCGCGCTTTGGGGCGCATTTGGCACGACCGGCCAGCGCTGCACCGCCACCAGCCGCATCCTGCTCCAGAAGGGCATTACAAAGGAGTTCACTGCGCGGCTGACGGGGCGCGCCCAGAAACTTCGCGTGGGGAATGGCTTGGATGCAACCGTGGAAGTGGGTCCGCAAGTGAACGAGCAGCAGATTGAAACTTCGAAGAAGTACGTGGCCATCGCCCTGGCTGAAGGCGCGGAGTTACTCACCGGCGGCGTTCCGTTGATGGAGGGCGCGCACTTGAACGGCACGTTTTTTGCGCCCACTGTGTTTGGAGGAGTAACTCCATCGATGCGCATCGCCTGCGAAGAGGTCTTCGGCCCCGTCGTCAGCCTCATCGAGTTCGACACTTTCGAGGAGGCCATTCAGATCGCCAACTCCATCGATTACGGACTTTCGACCGCGCTCTACACCAGGGATGTAAACCGCGCCTTCGCCGCCATCCGCGACCTGGAAGCAGGGATAACCTACATCAACGCGCCGACGATCGGCGCGGAGGTGCATCTGCCCTTCGGCGGTGTCAAACACACCGGCAACGGCCACCGCGAAGGCTCCGAGGCCATCGATTTCTTCACCACGTGGAAGGCAGTGTACGTCGACTACTCCGACAAGCTGCAGCGCGCCCAGATTGATAACGCGGAGTAGTCAAGCAGACTTGCGGTGCTTGCAATTCGGATCAGACTTGTGCCCCTTGCAGTTGATGTAGCGACTGCAGGGGACCTCCGTCCATGATTTCTCAATCAACGTTCCAAGGCCTGGGTGATCGGATCGAGCGCCAGAGCGAATCTGCGCGAGAATCCAAGCCAATCGGTCGTGCAGAAGATGATTGCATTGCGTTGGGTCGAACGCATTAATCTTCAAAGCGAAGCTGTAGAACGACTTGAAGCCCGCTCGCAAATGGTGCAGCTTATCGCGAAATAGCCCTTTGTCCAAATTGCGCTTATCGTATTCATCCAGCAGAGTCAGAACGGCTAAATTGGCCATTTCTTCACTCCAGGAAACTATTGGCGCTACAATTCTGCCATGAGTCCTAACGCCCAAAAAGTGTTCGAGGAAGCTTTGCAGCTCGCTCCGCACGAACGGGAATGGCTGGTTGAGGCCCTCCTCATCAGGGACGAGGGCGAGTCGGGCGTGGAAGTTTCCGCGGCCTGGGATGAAGAAATCAAGCGCCGTCTCGATGAAATCGACTCCGGCGTTGCCGAGATGCTCCCAGGTGACCAGGTTCGTGCCGAATTGATCGCCAAACTCTCTCCTGAAGCTCGCGCGCGCCTGGCTCGATGAAGCCCATCAGCTATCACTATGCCGCCCGTCGGGAAATCGACAGCGCGCATGAGCGGTAATCACGAGAGAGTTTACAAGCCGCAGACGGCTATTTTGAGGAACTGCTCCCTGCCATTGACCGGATTCAACTTCAGCCCGGCTTGTATCCACGCCACCTCCATGGCACACAGCGTTTGGTCTTGATAGATATTCCGTTCTCGGTGGATTTCCGCGAACGCCTGCAAGATATCCAGATCATTGCCATCGCGCACGCCAAGCGCCGTCCTGGCTATTGGACCAAACGTCTGAAGCAGTAAGCTAGCAGGGTCATGGAAAAACCGTACGTTCCCAATCCCTCCCGGTACGACCAAGCCACCTTCCGCCGCTGCGGCCGCTCCGGCATTGTGCTGCCGCCCATCTCCCTCGGCCTGTGGCAGAACTTTGGCGGCGCCGACGTCTTCGAAACCGGTCGCGCCATGCTCCGCCGCGCCTTCGACCGCGGCGTCACCCACTTCGACTTGGCCAACAACTACGGCCCGCCCTACGGCTCCGCCGAAGAAAACTTCGGCAGCGTCATGCGCAAGGACTTCCGCCCCCTGCGCAACGAACTCATCATCTCTACCAAGGCTGGCTGGGACATGTGGCCCGGCCCCTACGGCATCGGCGCGTCGCGCAAATACCTCCTTACCTCGCTCGACGACAGCCTCAAGCGCATGGGCCTCGACTACGTGGACATTTTCTACGCCCACCGCCCCTGGGCCGACACGCCGCTTGAAGAGACCATGGGCGCGCTGGCCACCGCCGTGCACCAGGGCAAGGCGCTCTACGTGGGCATCTCGTCGTACAGCCCGGAGCGCACTCGCCAGGCGGCCGAAATCCTTAAAAGCATGGGTGTCCCACTGCTTATCCATCAGCCCAGTTACTCCATGCTCAATCGGTGGATTGAGAAAGGCCTGCTCGCCACCCTCGACGAACTTGGCGTGGGCTGCATCGCTTTCTCGCCGCTCGCACAAGGCCTGCTCACCAACAAATATTTGAATGGCATCCCGGAGAACACGCGCGCCACGGCCGAAAACTCATCGCTGCTCCAGGATTTTCTCAAGTCTGAAAACATTGCGCGAGTCCGCGCCCTCAGCGACATCGCCAATCAGCGCGGTCAAAGCCTCGCGCAGATGGCCATTGCGTGGGTGCTGCGCGACAAGCGCGTCACCACCGCCCTCATCGGCGCGCGCAACGTGGAGCAGCTCGACAACTCCCTCGACGCCGTTAAAAAACTCGACTTCAGCGAATCCGAATTGGCAGGGATTGAGCGCCACGCGCAGGACGCCGGCATCGACCTGTGGCGCGATGCCCGTGAGACCATGGCCTAGCCGGGACCTAGTAGGATTCTTCCAGTCAAAGCAGTGCGGTATCGCCAGGAGCAATCATGATCATCGGCGTTCCCAAAGAGATAAAAGACCATGAAGCGCGAGTAGGCGTGACCCCCGCTGGCGTAAAGGCTCTTACCGACGCCGGCCATAAGGTGCTGGTTGAGACCCACGCCGGCGCCATGTCCAGCTTCCCGGACGCCGAGTACCAGGATGCCGGCGCAGAGATCGTTGGCGACGCCGGCAACGTCTGGGGAAAGTCCGATATGGTGGTCAAGGTCAAGGAGCCCATCGAGTCGGAGTACCCCTACTTCCGCGATGGCCTGGTGCTGTTCACCTACCTGCACCTGGCGCCGATCCCCGGCCTCACCAACAAACTTCTCGAGTCCAAGGTCATCGGCATTGCCTATGAAACGGTCCGCGACCGCATCGGCACGCTGCCTCTGCTCACACCCATGAGCGAGGTGGCAGGCCGCATGAGCGTCCAGGTCGGCGCCAGTTACCTCGAAAAAGAGAAGGGCGGCCGCGGCATTCTGCTCGGCGGTGTGCCCGGTGTGCCGCCGGCGCACGTCACCGTCATCGGCGGTGGCGTAGTGGGCACCAACGCTGCCAAAATCGCTCTCGGCTTCGGCGCCAAGGTCACGCTGATCGATCTGAACCTCAACCGTCTCCGTGAAATCGACGACATCTTCAACGGCCGCGTGTTTACGCTCGCATCCAACAGCTACAACATCGCCCACGCCACGCGCGAAGCTGACCTGGTCATCGGCGGCGTGCTCATCCCCGGCGCAACCGCGCCAAAAATCGTTACCCGCGCCATGGTGGCGCACATGAAGAAGGGCGCGGTCATCGTCGATGTGGCCATCGACCAGGGCGGATGCGTTGAAACGGCGCGCCCCACCTCGCACTCGGATCCCAGCTACAAGGTGGATGGCGTGGTGCATTACTGCGTCACCAACATGCCCGGCGCGGTGCCCCACACCTCCACGTTGGCGCTGACGAACGCTACCTTTCCCTATCTCATGCGGATCGCCAACCAGGGCGCGCGCGAGGCCCTGCGGCAGGATCCCGGCCTGGCAGATGGGCTCAACACCTGGCTAGGCAAGCTCACGCATCGCGGCGTTGCGGAAAGCCAGCAGCGTGAGTGGACCGACGCCCGCCTGGTGATCGGCTAGACGAAGCTTATCGCCATCCCCACGAATGAGGCGCGGATGCCAACCTTATTGATTGCCGTCGACCATCAGGTATCGGCGCGTCTTACCGTCGGGAAACTGTAGTTCGATGGAGCGTTCGAATTCATATCCCTTCCCTTGCTGTTCTATTTTCCCCTGGTAAGTTCCCAGTTTCAGAAGTGCCTTGTCGAACCCGTCCTCCACCACCGTCAGTTCCTTCCGATTCACAAGGACTCTCAGTTCCTGCGCAAATCCGCACTTGACGGCTGGTCCCTCGGATTCACAGGTAGTCACCAATCGAGATGACTGCACCAGAACGCTGACGGCCGCCAGGTTTGAGGATCCAACCTGCGCCTTTTGTCCATACATGATCGCCGAAGTCGTCATTAAAACCACCAACACCGCCCAATTCATTGAGTCTCCCTTCCAGCCAGACTGCGCTTGCCTCGCGAGTAGACGTACGGGCAATTGATAAAGATGCTCGCCGGGTAACAATCCGCCCCCTTCCTCATGGTGCATAGGTTCAACGCCCGCTCTATAATCCCCCCATGCTCTTGAAGGGGAATCCACGGCTCCGCTTGATCATTCTCCTCGGCAGCGCCGTGATCCTCGTCTTTGCCCTATTAGGCGCTCTGCAGGCCTTCAATACCTCCAAAGTCAGCTTCCTCAATCCCGACACCACCGGCGAAACCCTGGCCTTCACCGGCCTCACCGTCGTGCTGTTCCTCATGCTCATCGCCCTGCTCGTGGTGCTGCTCAGGAACCTGATCAAGGTTTACGCCGACCAGGGCAGCCGCGCCCTGGGGGCGCGCCTTCGAACTCGCATGGTCGTTGGAGCCGTACTCATCGCGCTCACCCCGGCCGTGTTCATGTTCCTGTTCAGCAAATTCCTCATGAACCGCACCATCGACCGGTGGTTCTCGCCAAACATTTCCGAGTTGCAGAAAGACTCAACGCGTGTGGTGCTTGAATTGGCGCAGTATGTTGCCAGCAACGCCCGCGGCGAGGCACAGTCGATCGCCGAGTCGGGCGCGGCCGATCGAGATCCAGCCGCTCTCAAAGATGTTTTCGCCGCGCATCGCATCACCCTCGATGGCGGATTCGTCGTCGTCTATGGCAAAGACCGCCGCGTGCTCACCAACTTTCAGGCCCCGCCCAACTCCACCTCCGCCAGCCTTATTCCCTGGCTCCCTGAAAATAACGAGGAGGGCGAAAGCGTGACGCCCGTCCCGCTCAGCGGGCTGTTCTATCCTGCCCTGTTCACATCCGCGCAACGCAACGACCAGCCGATTCTCCGCATCGGCGATCAAGAGTACGCGCTTGGCATGGCGATCAGCGCTTCAGGCAACGTGGTGGTTGCCGCCCTGCCCATGCCCCAGGGACTCAGCCAGACCACCGGCCGCATTCGCAAAGGCGCGATCGAATACTGGGGGCTCTTTCGGCAGCGCAATCGCATTCGATCCAACTTCTTTCTGCTCCTCATGCTGGTCACTGTGTTCGTTTTCTTCTCCAGCGTTTGGCTGGCGGTGTTCCTGTCAAAGCAGATCACCCGCCCTGTTTCCGCGCTGGCCGACGCCATGGACGAGATCGCCACCGGAAAGTACGAACAGCGCGTTGAACTCATAACCAACGGCGAGATGGCGGAGTTGGTGCGCTCCTTCAACCACATGGCCGCCGACCTCGAGACCAGCCGTCAGATGGCCCAAACTTCCTCTGCGCAGTTGACCACCGCCAACCAGGCGCTTGAAGAACGCAGGCGCGAACTCGAAACCATCCTGGAGACGATTCCCAGCGGTGTCGTCACGCTGGACGATGCACGGACGGTGCTGCAGGCAAACCGCGCGTTCGCCATCCTGATGGGACAGCGCCAGGACATCGCGTTGCAAGGTCAGCCGTTCGAGTCCCTCATGCCCGCGGAATGCACAGAGGAAGTGGCGACTATCATCCGGCGCAGCCACCGCATGGGCGCCGCATCCACTGAGCTTGAATTGCACCTCCGCGGGCGCAACGTGCACCTCGCCATCACATGCGCGCGGCTCGACCTGGCGCATGGCAAGCAGGGAACAGTGCTGGTGCTTGAAGACACGTCGGATCTTCTGCGTGCGCAGCGCCAGTTGGCCTGGAAGGAAGTGGCGCAACGGGTCGCGCATGAAATCAAGAATCCGCTCACCCCCATTGCGCTCTCCGCGGAGAGAATCGGCAAGCACCTCGATCGCGCACAGACCGATTCGCCCAACGTCATCCGCAAGTGCAGCGAAGTCATCCTGAGTTGTGTAGGCACTCTGCGCACGCTCGTCGACCAGTTCTCCGCCCTGGCGCAGTTTCCCGCTCCTCAGCCGCGCGCTTGCGACATGAATCGTGTCGCCGAGGAGGCGCTCGCACTGTTCGCAGGCCGCTTGAATGGCATCACGGTGCAAAAGGACTTCGCTCCCAGCCTTCCCGCGGTCCTCGCCGATCCTGACGCCATTCGCCGCGCGCTCGCCAATCTCATTGACAACGCCGCTGAAGCCATGCAGGGCAGCCTGCTGCGCGTGCTCTCCGTCGGCAGTTCGCTCGGTGAAGATGGAGCCGCGGTTGAAGTCTGGGTCTCCGATACCGGCCACGGCCTCACCGACGAAATTCGCGAGCGCCTCTTCCTGCCCTTTTATTCCACCAAGCACCGCGGCACCGGACTCGGCCTCTCAATCGCCGCCAAGATCGTTCAGGAGCACAGCGGTTCCATTCGCGCGGAAGGCAACTTCCCCAAGGGTGCGCGCTTCCTGCTGCGGCTTCCGCTGATGGAGAGCCCTCCACTGCATTCGCCCGAAGCTGAGCACCCTGAAACCCTGAAGGAAATGCGCTCATGAATCACGTGCTGGTCGTGGATGATGAAGCAGAAATCCGCGCCTCGCTTGAGGAGATCCTGCGCGAGGAAGGCTACGGAGTCGCCACTGCCGCCAACGCCGCGGAGGCCAAGGTGCGCATTGAGGATTCGCCCTACGATGTGGTCCTGCTCGACATCTGGCTTCCGGATCGCGATGGCCTCGATGTGCTCAGCGAGATTCACCAGCTACCTCGCGAAACCCGCCCTGAGGTTGTCATCGTCAGTGGCCACGGCACCATTGAGACCGCTGTCAAGGCCACCAAACTCGGCGCATACGACTTTCTGGAAAAGCCTCTCTCCATCGACCGGACACTCATCGTGCTCAAGAACGCGGTGGAAGCGCGCCGCCTGCGCACCGAGAACCTCGAATTCAAGCGCCAGTTCAGCGTCAATTCCGTTCTCACCGGCGAGAGCGTGCCCCTCAAGGCCCTCCGCCAGCAGATCCGGTTGATGGCGCCCACCAACGGCCGCGTGCTCATCTACGGAGAATCCGGCACCGGCAAGGAACTCATCGCCCGCGCCATTCACGCCGAAAGCCTGCGCCGCGATCGCGTCTTCGTCGAGCTGAACTGCGCGGCAATTCCTGAAGCCCACATTGAAGCTGAGCTCTTCGGCTATCGCCACGGTGTCCAACCAGGCGGCCCGCCGGAGCAGCGCGGCACCCTTGAACGCGCCGACGGCGGCTCGCTGTTTCTTGACGAAGTGGGCGATATGAGCCTCAAGACCCAGGCCAAGGTGCTCAGCGCCCTCGACGATCAACTGTTCACGCCGGTCGGTGGCACCCAGCCCTTGCGCGTCGACGTTCGCCTCATCGCCTCTACCAACAAGGACCTTGAAGAGGAGATCGCCAAGGGCAACTTCCGTGAAGACCTCTTCTATCGCCTCAACGTGGTTCCGTTCTTTGTGCCGCCGCTGCGCGAACGCAAGCAGGACATTCCGCTGCTGGTGCGAGAATTCCTGGCCGACTTCGGCCGCCAATACGGCCGCCCGCGCATGGAAGTGACCGATGAAGCCCTAGACGCACTGGCTCAATACCACTGGCCGGGAAATGTGCGCGAACTGAAAAACGTGGTTGAGCGCGTGCTCATTCTCAACCCGCGGGCGCTCCGCATCGAGCGCAAGCACCTGCCCCCGCTCACCCACAAATCCCACCGCGCGGGCGAAGACTTCTCCACATTGCAGCAGGCGCGCGACGCATACGAACGCGACTACATCCTGAAGAAGATTGAAGAAGCCCGCAACAACGTTAGCCGAGCTGCCGAAATGCTCGGCCTCGAGCGCAGCCACCTTTATCGCAAGATGAAGACCCTGGGCATCAGCGTCAGGGAGTAAGAATCAATACGGTATGAACAGCAGGCCTTGCAAACTCAGCCGCACCAGGATCTGAATGGTCCTTTTCCGCAGGCTCGAAAGCAAGGCTGTTCCCAGTTCTCGATCGTCGACGCGGCGTCGGGGCGCGTTGATCGCCTCCCGCCACATCAGGAACAGGCGCATCGCTTCAGCGCGCAAGACCGCATTGCGGGGCCCAGACCGGCTCTCGGCAACCAGCACGCAACTCCTCGCCAGTTCAATGTCTGAGAACTGCCAGAAATCGGGAGCTGACACGGGCTGCTCGAATACATACTCGGTCATCGCGTTTCCAACCGCCATTCCGCCTCCATTTACCACGCTGGTTCGTCGTCTTTGGATTTCAATTCGCCCTGCAGCCGGTTCCGAGCACACCGGTACTTAAGGCGCTATCGGCAAGTAGGATGCCCAGGTTGAGTCGATTGGTGCCCGGCCAGCATCTGCGGCCCTATTTGCTGTCCGAAATTGGACAGGTGTCCCGGAATCGAACAGGGAAGTCATTCGCCGGAAAGGACCGTTTGTCCGCTTGTTTCAAGAAAATCAGTAGCATGCGAGACCCGCGCTTGTCATCCGTTATGGTCCGGCGATTGCTTCGTACCTTCCCGTCAACTTCAATTTACGGAGGCTCCCATGGCGTATTTCGAACGGATTCGCGACCAGATTTCAGTGGCGTTCAGCCCCGAGATCATGCAGCAGCGGACAGCAGCAGGATGGCAAATGGTCGCAATTGAATGGCGGCGGGAACTACCCGACTCCGAAGCACCCACCGATGTTTCCGCCGAGGAAATCCCCTACGGCCTCCGCATCTCCGACGATTGCAAGCGCCTCGAGGTCGACCAGGCTGAGAACAAGGTCCTGCTCCTCATGATGGACCTGCTCGCCCAGGACTTCTCCTACTCCAGCATCGTCAGCGACCTCAATGAGAAGGGCTACCGCACGCGCCAGGGCAAACCGTGGAGCCGCATCGCCGTATTCAACATGATGCCTAGGCTCATCGAAGTCGGCCCCCGCATCTTTTCCAGCGAAGAATGGGAACAGCGCCGCCTGAGGTTTGCGGCCCGCCAGCATCCGGAAAAGTGAGGCGTCGCTTTAGTCTAAGCGGCAGCGCTCTGGGGAAGAGGCTTGATCTTGGCCCGCTTCCTTCTTGAAGCTGACCAAAGATCGTACTGTGCCTGAAGCCGGAGCCAAAGGTCCGGATCGGTTGCGAATGCTTCCGACAGACGAAGAGCCATGTCGGCGGAGATCCCCGCCTTTCCGTTCAGAACACGGGACAAAGCTGGGCGCGTAACGCCAATGTGCTTCGCCACTTCGGTCACCGAGCGATCCTGCAAATAGTAAGCAAGGATCCTTCCCGGATGGGCTGGATTGTGCATGCGCATTCGAATCTCCCCTAGTGGTAATCCTGATAGTCGACTAGAATCGCATCCTCTCCTTCGAATGCGAAGGTCATTCTCCAATTTCCGTTAACTGTAACCGACCAATGCCCCGTCAGGTCTCCCTTTAAAGGATGCAATTGCCATCCCGGAATCCTCATGTGCTCCGGTCTTGACGCGGTGTTCAGAACGGTCAACTGCTCCTTCAAGCGCGTCGCATGGCTTGGTTGAATTCCCGCCTTGGAGCCGGTTAGGAAGAATCGTTCGATTCCCTTGTGCCGGAAGGTGCGAATCATGAACTCAGTGTACAGCGTAACGCTACACTACACACAAAGAAAACATCGCCAGCCCCTATTGCTTCGCAATCGGCCCCAGCGACCCAGGGTTATCCCCCAACTGCGGATCAATCCGGAAATCCCACACCGTCTGGCTGATGTCCGACGCCGAAAGTATCTCCACCAGCGCGTACTCGCCAATCAGCAGCGGCTTGCCTGGCGTCAGCTTCAGCCAGTGCTTCCCCGGCACAACCTCAACCTTGGTCGGGATCACGTCCTCATCCTGCGAGATGGTCCCGTCGTGCCCAATCCGGATCGACCCCACCACCCGCACGGCCCGCCGCTCGTCCACCTTCACAATCGCAAACCCGGACTGCTCCGAGTGCGCTCCGTGCTTGTGATTTATCGCGTCTTTCGTATTGCCCGTCGTTACCGTCATGGCGTGCGAAAGCACATGCTCCGCCTGGTCCGTCACATTCAATGACAAGTAAATCGAAGGATCGTTGACGTGCAAATGCACCTTGGCATGCGCCCCCGGCAGCTCAATCGCCGCCCGCGCCCCTGCCATCGGGTTCAGCGTGCTCAGCCCGTGGTGTGTCTTCGCGTCCATCGCAAGGTCGTTCGGCGGAAGCTCCACAAGCTCCGGTGTCCCCTGGTAGGTGTCCAGCGCGAACACGCTGTCCTCATCCGGCAACTCCAGACCTTTGGCTACCTCCGGCATGCGCGCCGCCTGCTCGCCCCGTTCCGTGGCCTCTTCCTTGTCAATCGACTCCGCTTCCTTCATGGCCTCCGACGCATCTTCTGCCGCCGGCTGCGTGTGGTCGCGCT
>Ga0207104_1198_pt1 | contig 13849 bp, 14 predicted proteins | sample Alteio_BWMinHeat_79_FD_153538 | JGI IMG/M metagenome (GOLD analysis project Ga0207104, IMG submission 153538) | Enriched cells from forest soil in Barre Woods Harvard Forest LTER site, Petersham, Massachusetts, United States -... | ecosystem: Environmental > Terrestrial > Soil > Temperate forest >...
TACATAAAAGATCTGTTAAGGAAACTTTACCCTTTGAATTACCACCAATTTGTTTTAAAACAAACTGTTTAGCTTCCAGAACATAAGAGTTCAGTTTATCTAGCACCGACGGGATATCCTTATCCGTTTACATTTTCAAGAACTATTTTCTTATAAATGAAATAATTATGCTACTCATGCTTAAAAAATATATTTGCAAATGTTAAATATAAGCTCATATTTATCATTTGTAATCAATAAAAAAACAGCCTGACAATTATGATCGACAATTAAAAGGGTTTTAACGTAACATATTGAAACTAAAGTTTATTATAAAAGGATTTCAAATAAATGTTTTTAATAAATCACGAATGGAAATCAAAAATACTATTTTTTTTATTTTATTCATTTATCGCAGCAAGTCTTATTTCACCCATCGCTACTGAAAATTACATCCCCGGAATTGCAGATTACGTCAATCATTTAGCAAGTATTATGCAAGCAAAAATGGCATTCGCAGAAGGACAATTTCCGTTACGCATTGCCCCACTCGAAAGCTTAGGATATCGTTATCCTATTTTTCAATTTTACTCACCAACAACCTATACCGTAGCAGGTTTAATTTATCAATTTATCACGCCGAAAAATCCACTGATCGCTTATAAATTAACGATGTGGCTTGGATTATTAATCGGTGGAATTTACATGAATCGTTTAGTGTATTGGTTTGTGAAATCTAAACCTGCAGCGATTTTGGCAAGTTTAACTTATCTTACCTCTCCATACTTTATCATCGTAATAAATAACTTTGCCGATTTAAGTGAAATTGTTGCATTAGGAATTTTACCAGCTGTTATATTTTACACATTACAAAGGTTTTTATATCCTGCAAAACTCAAAACCTTATTACTAACAAGTTTAAGCTGGTATCTTTTAATAACTACTCACATCGTGACATTTTTCTATAGTGCGTTTTTTCTCGGTATTCTTTTTCTAATAGTGGCCATTGCAAATAGAAAAAGATTTAAAAATTTATTACATGTTGGGTCGGCCTTCGGATTAGCATTGTTACTTGCGATGTGGTATTTAGGTCCCGTAAATCTTTTAGGAAAATATTTAATTATCAACGGAACAATGTCTGACCCTCTTAATTTCATGATATTTAAGCCTGTTTTTTGCGAATTTAATATTCCCGGGCGCGCAACATTTTCAAGAGGATTTAATTTACAACCATCCTTCCATTGGCTGGGTAATGTTAATGGGTTTTGTTATATCGATATATGCGATCATGCATCGCTTAACCATTCAGAATAAAAGAGCAAATTATTGGCTACCTTTCTTTGTGATTCTCTTTAGTATTGCTTTTTTAATGACATGGACACCTTTTAACTTTTGGAAATGGCTACCGCATATATTTTTTGTCGGACAATATAATTGGCGTTTACTCGGTCAAGTAATTTGGATTGGTGCGTTATTATTTGGCTGGGGGATTTGTTGGTTATTTAAAAATAAACTCGATTTACGACATACTGTTATTGGTATCTTATTAATTGTTATATCGACTAGTGCTTATTTTCCTACGATTAATAATTCAAACATAAATCTCACTGAATTTTTACAAAAACCTTTACTTATTTATAATAACACTACTTATTCCATTAATTTTATAAAAAATCCACAATTTGTAAAACACATCGATACGATGAATATTGATTTATTGATGTTAGGAAATAGGCTACATTTTAATGAAAAATATGCGATTACAAAAGCTTTACTCGATTATGCATATAAACCTATCATAGAAGTTGAAGGCATTATACCTATCGACATCAAAGAGCAATACATGATTGCATTGCTAAATGATCAAGAAATAGCGCGATTTACATTTAAAAAAACTGGAAAATTCCATTGGACATTTCCTTTATCTTACAAAGACGCATCCTTTCAAAATACAGATAAATTTCATTTTCAATTTAAAATAGTCGATCCTACAACCGAAATACCGCCTGTAATACCTATTGAAAAAATGTATATTAGTGGTTTTGCCTCTCCCCTCGATACCATGGATGTAGTGGATGTAAAAAAGCATTGTCAACTTAATAAAGCTATTACGCATTGTGAATTAAATATCGGTAAAGATATTAAAATACTAGAATTACCTATTCTTTATTATCCTAAATTATTACAAATAAAATTAAATGGAAAAGTAGTACCTTATTATGGTGTTATGAAAGGTTCATACTTATTAGCGGGAATTACACCAGAACCCTCCACGGCTAATAAAGTTGATATTGAATTTAGAGGACTTGTATGGGCCAATTTATTAAGTTTTATTTTTTGGAGCATATGGGGAATATTATTATTAAAAATTATTTATGAAATCATTTCAATAAGAATACATTTTAGAAACGTAAAATTAGCCGCGTATATACAGAATACAAAAATGGAATGAAATGTTCAGCAGGACTCATTTCAGACTCACCGGTGCCTGCGGTGTAGTCTATCCCGAATTCCATACCAACAAAATCATTCATCACATAATTACCTCCTATACCAAATTTTGGAGATAAAAGATATTTGTCAGTAATAATATCATTTCTATGTACTAAAGCGGCACCTGCGCTTGCATAAGCCCTAAAATATTCGTTATGAGGAATTAAAACCATAAATTTCCCCACTAAGGAAAGACTTTCCGTATCCGTGTAAAATGTCGTTAAGCCATCATTTTCAAATGAAAGTAAACTGAGTGAATCAAACGTTACTCTTGCGCGAGGATAATGATCGTAACTTAATTCCAAAGCAAATGAAGGAATAAATTCATAGCCTGCAACAATTCCCCATTCTTCGCCACTTTCTCGGACCTCTGTTGGCGTTGATACACTCAATGCAGTATTAGAATCTTTAGGAATTAAAAATCCCCAAGTGGTGGCTCCATAAGCAAAAGTAACGCCCACGTAGAATGGATAATGAAAAACATTTTCATATTTATTTTGTGTGATAGGCAAAGCTAAACTCGCGGAGCAATAAAAACCCGCGAGTAAACATAATAATTTTATTTTATTCATGTATTATCGCAATGCTTTATTCGCAGTGGTCCCACAAAACACTGCATTTGCCCAAACGATAGTTACCCGTACGATAACAATCCCAATCGTCCATACATTCGGAAACTTCAGCACGATAGGGAACGCTATTTTTATGCTGCCATTCACATGCAGCTTGCTGTGTTTTGAATGTTGCAATCATTCTGTCGTAGATAACCGACATGTCTGAACACATTCCAGCAGGTAAACCACCATCAGCTTGACAATGGCATGAAGCGATCGATTTAAATTGAGGGCAAAAATTAATATCTGAGACTGGAGGCGCTTGGGAGCAAGATTTTGGAGCGAAATGATTTGCGTTAGCAAAGGCATTCAAACTAAGAAAACAGGCAAAAAAAACGAAAATCCTTTTCATCCATAACCTCACATATAAATAGTAATCCTTAAATCCGTTTGATATTCTATCAATAGGATTTTTTGCTTGCAACCTTAAATCTTGGAAGATAATGAAATATTTTATTGTTCTCTTTTATTTTGTTTCCTTGGCTTTCGCATCAGAGCCTCAGGCGATTGAAGGTTTTTGGAAAACCTTCGATTTAAGACATCACCCTCGCACCATTATTAAATTTTATCGCGTCGATAACGAATATCGTGCTGATATTTACAAAATATTAGATGATATGCCTCATTCCCAGTTATGCGATCACTGCAAAGGTATCAATAAAAATAAATCGTTAGAGGGTATGACAATTATTCATGGATTACAATTCATGAATTCTGAGTGGAAAAATGGTGAAGTTCTAGATACAGATTCTGGTAATACCTATAACTGTAAAATTAAGCTTTCCAAGAATAATGAGCAAATGTTATTTCGGGCTTATATCAAAAATCCTATTTTGGGAAAAACGCTCCGTTGGGAGCGTTTGCAAACTTAAGAAGTTAATGCAGTTAAAATTCTTCTTTTTCCTTGAAATGTTGCTCGTCCATGCATTGCTAAAATATTATCTAAAACAAGGAAATCATTATTTTTCCAGGGAAAAGCCACAGTATTTTGATCTAATACATCTAAAATATGATATAAATCTTTCCGTCTAATTTTAGTATCATCCCCAAATCGAATTTCATGTAATCGGGTATTCTTACGATAAAAAAGTCTTTCTCCAATATAACGTTTTAATCCAAGCAACCTAGGACTAAAATCATATAAATGTGCCTGGTTAAACCAGACATTTTCCTTTGTAATTGGATGTGTATGCAAAGCAGGTCGCGTTTGTCGTATTTCAATCCAATCTTTTTTAAGCCAACGCCAAGCAAAATTATTTTGTAAACATTGAAGTTCCACTTCTTCTTTTTTATCGGTTTCAAATACTTCAATCCAAGATTTATGTGAGCGCTGATAACTATTCAATAGTGACATAATTTTACTTTTGTAATAATACCTTGAAATGTAAGTTAATTCTTTTTGCTGAAATCGATTGCGAAAATCAGCATCAAATGCTTGATATATTTTTCTTGCATCAGCGATAATCGTTTCGCCCCTTTCTTTTGGCGCTAATTCACAAAAGAAATAAATATGGCGAGGAAATTTTTTAATAAATGATAATTCTTGATGTAACGGTATGTGAATAGAAGGAGGTGCTTCTGTAGATGTGTAAACACCATGCTCTACCCTGTCACGTGGACTATCACCTCCAATATAATTAACAAAAGTTCCAAATTGTAATTTTTGAATACATTCCGAAAACGCATTGGCTGACTTCACAGGAAATCCACGGAAAAGGAGAGCGCCACATCTTAGTAAAATTTGCATGAATTCAGTTTTCGCATCTTCTATTTGTCTTATAAATTTCTCATATGAAATGCTACTATTTCGCGGCGTAATAATGGCAGGAAATCCCTCTATAACATTAAAATCATTCAATTCTATTTTCATTTCCAATCCTTATGAGTTAAGGTAATATTGTATCTTAATAGCATAGGATCGCCAAAAGAAGGATAGAAATGGATTTTTATAACCGCTTAAATTATAGTCTTGGAAATGAAGACTGGAGTGTTGAAGAACAAGCTTTACGTATTACTTCGGGGAATAAGATTCTATGCGTTACTGCCAGTGGGGACCGCCCTCTACATCTCTTATTATCTGATTGCGAAAGTGTTTTTTCAATCGACATGAATCCTATCCAAAATTATCTTTTAGAGCTTAAAATCGCGGCATTATCCTTATTAGATTATGAAGAATATTTAGCTTTCTTGGGCTGCACGGAAAGCGCACATCGAATCGGAACCTTCACAAAAATCAAATCCCACCTTTCTTCAAAAGCAAAAATATACTGGGAAAATCATAAAAAAATGATTATGAAAGGAATTATTTATCAAGGTAGAGTTGAGAAACTTACGCATTTTGGCGCGAAATTCATTTATTTCGTAAGACGCAAGGAAATCAATACTCTTTTATCTTTTGATGATCCGAAAAAACAGCGTGAATATGTTTCATTAAAATGGGATACCAAATGGTGGCGCAAATTTTTCGATATTTTTCTAAATCCGCTTTTAATGAAAATTATTTTAAATGATCCTGGAGTGATTTCTTTTTTAGATCCTTCCATTAAACCAGGACAATATATTTATCAAAGAATGCTAAAATACTTACAACATTACCCCGCAAAAAAAAGCGCGTTAATCCAACTTGTTCTTACTGGCAAAGTACTTGAAGATGCTTATTTTCCTTATTTAACATTTTCAGGATATACAAAAATTCGTTCGAACATTCATAAATTGACTTTTCAGACCGGAAACATTATTGAATACATTCATCAAATTGAACCCAATCAATTTGATTGTTTTTCCATGTCAGATATTGCTTCTTATATGCCGCAACATGATTTTGAAAAATTGTTACAAGGCATTGTACATTCTGCAAATTCATCAGCGAGATTCTGTATTCGTAAATTTATGAGCAATCATGCCGTGCCAGACGCCATTTCTCCTTATTTTGACCGTGATAGCCAACTCGAACAACATTTAGAAAATGAAGAATCTAATTTTGTTTATCGATTCATGGTTGGTAAAATAAAAAAATAATTTACCGAAGATTATTCTACAATTTCTGGATCAAATGAAATGTTCGGTAATAATTTATCTAGCCATTTTGGTAAATACCAATTCCAATCCCCTAATAAAGTCATGGTCGCAGGAACTAGTAGCGTTCTTATAATGTAGGCATCTACGAAAACCGCAACAGCTATCCCTAATCCAAACGCTTTTACAATTAAAATATCTGCTGACATAAACGAAAAACAAATGAGTATAACAATAATCGCTGCACTGGTAATAATTTTCCAACTGCGATCAATACCAAATACAATGCTTTTAATACTATCATGGCTTTGCTCATAACACTCTTTTATACGTGTTAGCAAAAATACTTCATAATCCATCGATATTCCAAAAAGAGCGCAAAAAATAATAATAAGCAAACTAATATCAAGCATGCCTTGCGGTTCGAAATGAAGTAAATGATGCAGATATCCCTTTTGGATAACGAGAACTAATACACCATAACTTGCAAATAAACTGAGGATAGTGGTTAAAATTGCTTTTAACGGCAAAATAACAGATCGCAAAAATAATAATAAAATAATATAGGTAAAAGTAATAATCCACAAAAATGCATAGGGAAATGTTTTACTAATACTATGCAACACATCCGCGGTATTTGCAGATGCCCCGGTGACTTCCAGCTTAAGATTATCTTTAAGCTTTTTATGTCGTAATTCATTAATAAGCGCTGTTGTTTCTGGTGAAGTGCTTTCGGTTTTGCTTACAATAGTGACGACAGTTAGATTATGATTTGTCGTCATTTTCAGAAGTTTTTGAACTTCTTCGGGTAATTGTGATTTAGGTAATGCATATAATCTTTGATATTCTAATTTAGTCAATCGCGGAACGGTACTGACAATACTACTCACTTTATCAACACGTGCATCATTTTTAATATCATTCGCAAAATCGTATAAAGCGCTAATATTTTTTTCCGTTAGGATACTACCATTTTTAGATTTAACAATTCCTAAAATAGGAGACAAATAACTTTCACCAAATTTAGATTCAAAAATATCGAATACTTGTCTACTTTCTAAATTTTTCGGCAAAATGCGAAAATCTGAAATCCCTATCTCTACATGTAAAAAAGGAAATCCCAATGCGAGCAATATCACTAAAATGGTAATGAAACAAAGCAAAGGCCTTTTAACGACTTTAGTCACTATCCATCTACAATAAGGATTATCTTGTCTTACTTTAGGTTTAAAAAATGGTATAGGGAACCGATTAATTTTATTATTTAAAATAGCAAGGACCGCAGGTAATAAAATAATTGCATTGAGTACGGCCATTGAAACTGCAGCAAGTCCACCCATCCCCACCGAAAAAAGCACATCAATTTTAAATAAAAGTAACGCACTTAAACTGATAAAAACTGCCAATCCACTAAAGAAAACAGATTTGCCGGCAGTAGATTGCGTAATAGCTAATGCTTCTTCAACTGTCGCTCGATGACTTAATTCATCTCTAAAACGACTCACTATTAATAATGCATAATCTAAGCTAAGACAAATCCCTAGTAATAACGCAATATTTAAAGTAAAAACGGATAATGAAAAAATATGTCCTAAGGCAAAAAGAGTCATTAATATTAAAAAAGCACATACGGCACCGAGTACAATAGGAATACTTGCCGCAATTAAAGTTCCAAAAACAATAAGCATCGTGATGATTGCAACTGGCGTTGCGATATACTCAGACTTGAATAAATCCGTTTGCGTTTGACTTCTTGTATCATCCAAAAAAATGGGTTCTCCACCAACCCGCATTTCTAAGTCAATAGGTTCATTTAAAGTAAGCTTAAAATCTTTTAATAATTTTTGACTGGTTTCTTTATCTCCTTCAAAAAGAATGACAGCATAGGCTGTATGCTTGTCTTTAGAAATTTGTTTATTATCAAGATCAGGATAGATAATTTGATGTTTAGTAGGAAAATTTTTAAAATCTGATAGCGATTTTTTTATTTGGCTAATGAATTCTGGATCTGTGGCGCGCAGATTATCGCTGTGGTACATAACAATAAATTGATTATAGCTATATCCAAATTTTTTATTTAATATTTTATTAGCAAGCTCACTTTCCGAACTTTGATCAACAAAACCAATATCTTTAAAAGGATCAGTTATTTTAGGAGTAAATGGTAAGCAGGCAACAATAATAAAAAAGAAAATGAAAATAACAAACCAACGATAGTGATGAATAAATCTTCCGAGTCGATAAAATAAATCCCGCTGCATTTACATTTCCTTTAAAAACCTCTTAGCTTTATCCTAGTGTAACTAAAGTAAAGATAGAGTGAAACTATTTCCTAAGGTTTTGAAACATCGGGATTATCCTTAATATAAAAAGAACGAGACAGAGCTTTCATTAAATAAATACCGCTCGCCATATAACCGCTGCAATCCACGCACCTAAAATTGGCGCTACAATAGGAACAAAAGCATATGACCAATCAGAAGAACCTTTTCCAGATATCGGCAGTAACGCATGTGCAATACGAGGGCCAAGATCCCGCGCAGGATTAATAGCATAGCCTGTCGGACCGCCCAACGACAATCCAATTCCCCACACCAAAACACCAACTAGATATGCACCAAGACCACTTACTGGACCACTGGGTGTTGCTTTCCCAAAAATACTTGCTACACCAATAATTAATACCATCGTTGCAATGAATTCACAGATAAAATTCGAAGGATAAGAACGTATCGCAGGCTTTGTTGAAAAAATCATGAGTTTATGATCACTATTTTCTGTGACCTTCCAATGCGGTAAATATGCCAACCAAACAAACACTGCACCGACAAAAGCGCCGGTAAGTTGCGCTAACATAAAACAAAACATTTTATCTAATGTATAAATACGTAAACAATATTTAGCAAAACTGACCGCGGGATTAATATCCGCATTAGGTGAACCCGCTGATTGCGCAACAAAAACTCCAATTACAACCGCAACAAACCATCCGGTGGTAATCGCAATCCAGCCTGCATTATAGGATTTCGTTTCTTTTAATAAAACACCTGCAACGACTCCATTGCCTAATATAATTAACATCATGGTCCCAAAAAATTCCCCAAAATATTCCGTCATCACATTTTCCTTCGATTGGATTCATTTATTTCCATAAAAAAATTTTGACTATTTTTATGATCCGCGGTAAAAGATCGCATTGTATCATGATCATTTGCGAAATATAAAGGTGATTCAATTTCTTTTTCGGGAGCGAGAGAATCTTTTAAATATTCTTTTTGATAAATCATAATAGCTTCTGCAATTGAAATTTTATTTTTTTGCAAAACCGATAATTCTCTAGCTAATTCTTTTATCTCCTTTTGAAATTGCATTTTCATCTTGGATTGACAATATTCATCATAGGTTATTTCAAAGAGAATACCGATAGAAATAAAAAAATTAAATATAATCCATTCAGGCCAAAAAAAATGACTGATAATGTGAGTGCCTTTTGCAGATATTAATCCTTGTAAAAAACTGGATAACATGACATTCACGTCACTCTCTAAAAAGAGATAAAATGGCGGAAAATGTGGAAAATCAAACGAAAAATCACTGTTCGCCATCATGATTTCTTGGTTAACCATTTTTTTAGCTTCTAGTAATGTGTTATTTAAATTTTCTTCGGTGCCTAGTTGAAATTCAAGTTCTCGAATTTTATGTTTAAGCGTCTTAATCTCGATTTGTAAAAAAGTCCGTTGCTTTTCAACTTCTGTTTTCATTTCATCATGTAAATGGTATCGATACACATTAATGACAAGCATGATAAAAGATAAATATGGCAAAGGAAAAATACTCATAAACAATAAAGGCACACTCAAAAGACGTGATTTATTTATCCATGATCGAATGGAAAATTCATTTATCATATCTTTTTTATTGCCATTTTTTTCTGTCTGACTATTAGATGGTAAATTAATATAAAAAGATTTATCTCCGCCATATCCACTTTCCTCTAATAACAAACGATCTTGCATTAATATTTCTTCCATTATCATTTTGGCTTCTCTCGCATGATAAATGACTTTTTTAGCGGAATCATAGATATTTATCTTATAAGCATAAAATTCATAATATATCGTCATAAAAAATACTGAACTGTTTGTAACATACTTCAGCATATTGAACATGGAATGACATCCAAATTGAGGCGCAAAAAATTTTAGAACTGTCTCAAAAAAAACATCCATTCCAAACGCATTGATGAAAGCTCCGTCAAAAATATTAGGGAGTTTTTTCCACGTGGTTTTCGAAACAAATTGAGGTACGAATTTATTTTTTATTTTGTCATATTGATTGAAAAAAAAACTTTTGCATTCATGATATTTCATCATCAGTAAGTGAATACCTCGATAATTCCATCTCGATTTAAGTTTTTTCTTTCTCTGTCTTATATCGTAAGTAATGATCCATTACAACTAATGCGGACATTGCATCAACAATGGGAACCGCTCGTGGCAAAACGCAAGGATCATGACGTCCTTTTATCTCTAAATTTGTTGAAGTTCCTTCAGATGTAATCGTCGACTGCATTTTTGCAATCGTTGCCACTGGTTTAAATGCTACTCTAAAATAAATATCTTGACCGGTAGATATTCCTCCTAATGTTCCACCTGAATGATTAGTTGTAAAATTTACTTTTCCATTCTGAATATGAAGTAGGTCATTATGCTCACTACCACGCATCAAAACACTTGCAAACCCTTTTCCGATTTCGAATCCCTTAACTGCATTAATGCTTAACATCGCTTTGCCTAAATCGGCAGACAATTTATCAAAAACAGGCTCTCCTAATCCTATCGGTACACCACGAATGACGCCTTTAATTATGCCACCTACGGAATCACCTTCCTTTTTTACTTTTTCAATTAACGCAATCATTTTATTTGCGACATTGGCATCAGGACAACGAATGATATTTTTATCAATCATTTCGGCAGAAATTTCATGATAATCCATATCAGTGCGAATATCTGCTACTTGTTCAACATAACTAAAAATTTCAATATTTAGTTTTTGTTGTAAATATTTTTTGGCAATCGCGCCCGCAGCAACTCGAGCGAGTGTTTCACGAGCACTCGCCCGACCACTTCCCTGATAATCTCGTATACCATATTTCATCTGATAAGTATAATCTGCATGAGAGGGTCGATAGATATTTTTCAAAAGTTCATAATCTTCCGGTCGCATATCTTCGTTATAAGCTAACAATAAAATAGGCGTCCCAGTGGTTTTACCTTTAAAAACACCCGATAGAATGTGAATAATATCACTTTCTCGTCGATCCGTCGTAATAAAACTTTGCCCGGGCTTTCGCCTGTCCAACTCCTTTTGAATATCATCGACACTAATATCGAGGAGAGCCGGACATCCATCTACAATAACACCTTGCGCGCCATGATGAGATTCACCGCAGGTGGTAATTCTAAAAATTTGACCAAAACTATTTCCCGGCATTTGTCATCTCACTTACTGCAAAAAAAGCATGCTCTATCACTTTATTTGGAACATCAAAAGCAAATTGTTTACTTTTGTGATGAATTTTCCCGATTTTTTTTAAAAGTACATACTTCGCTTTTTCCTCTTTCGCTTTTTTATCCAATTGAGTTAAGGCAATAATTTTTTGCAAATTAAATGTTTTTAATTTTTTTGGGTGGATACCTAACTTCATTAGCAATTGTGAAATTTTAAAATAATCCGCTCTGGAAAGCATACCCAATATTTCAGATATTTTCGATTCCACTAATATTCCATATCCCACAGCAATTCCATGTAAAAGTCGATAATTGGATAAGGTTTCTAATGCGTGACCAATAGTATGACCAAAATTTAAAATTGATCTCAGATGTTTTTCTCTCTCATCCTGGGTCACAATTTGTGACTTCAAACGAATCGCTGAAAAAATAATTTGATGGCTCGCAGCCTCTCCATTCAAAATATCATGAATATTTTTTTCAAAAAACTGAAAACTATTTTTATCGTAAATAATAAATATTTTTAATGCCTCAATCAAACCATTGATTAAATGCTTTTGTGGCAATGTTTTTAAGCAATGTAGATCAATAATGACGGATGAAGGATGCCAAAATGCGCCAATTAAATTTTTTCCGAGTGAGGTGTTAATACTCGTTTTGCCACCAATACTACTATCCACCATCGCCAACAATGTCGTTGGAATTTGAATATACGAAATACCACGCATATAAGTTGCTGCGATAAAACCCGCAATATCTCCTACCACTCCTCCGCCCAGCGCTAAAATAAAGGCATCACGATCAAAATGTTTAGATAATATTTTTTGCTCGAGTTTATGTTTCATTTGATAGTTTTTTGCTTTTTCACCAGAAGGAAAACTCAACAATAACACTTTTTTCTTTGTTTTTTGTAAAGATTTTAATAAATTTTGCGCATATAATTTTTTAACTTTATTATCCGTTATAATCACAATTTGCTGAATATGCTTTGGCAACCAAAATAAATTTTTTAATAAACCTTGTTCAATAAATATAGGATACGAAGTGGGAGAATTGGCATGTTTCACCACGAGAGTTTTCATCATACACTCATCTCAATTTTATTAGCTAATGAAAAAAGTAATTTTTCAGTTTCATCCCAACCCAAACAGGGGTCAGTGATGGATAATCCTCCCAAGTCGACAAAATCAGCATTCATGGATTGATTACCTTCTTTAATAAAACTTTCAATCATGAATCCTTTCATTAATTTTTTTAAGTCGGGATATTTTTTTAATTCATCCAAAATATTAAAAATAATCTCTCCTTGCATTTGATAAGCTTTTTTACCATTCACCAAACAATTATCATGGCTTGCGTCAATAATGATAGCTTCATTTTTTATCGTATGCTTATCCATATATTTTTTTACTTCCGATAAATGAGAAATAGAATAATTAGGCTCATAATAACTCCCTCGCAGTACCAAATGTGCGTAAGGATTACCATGCGTTTCAATTTCATCATTTTCAAAAAATGTGACATGTTTAGCTTGGGACGCCACAATACTATTTACACTAATGGCGAGGGAGCCATGCGTTGGATTTTTTATACCGACAGGACAATCAATAAATGAAGCAAAAATGCGATGCTCTTGATCTTCTGCACTTCTCGCACCTATGGCAACCCAAGATAATAATTCTAAAAAACCTCTAAAATTATGAGTAAATAAAGCTTCATCTGCAATAGGCAATCCCATTTCGACAATTTTCACCATCATTTCACGAGTATATCGAATACCCTCCAAAATACACGGTGCGCCAAATGGATTCGGTTGATAAGAAGGTCCCATCCATCCTTTAATGGTCCGCGGTTTTTGAATATAAACACGCATTACCAATTTTAATGCGTGCGTCACTTTTTCGTTCACTGTTAATAATTTTTCAGCATATTCTAACACTGCGTCTTTAGGCCACGCAGAACATGGGCCTACAATTATTAATAAACGTGGATCTTTGCCTTCCAAAATATTTTTTATCTCTTGTCGATCTTTTTCTATTTTTTCATGTGCCGTGTGTGATAAAGGGTAATCTGAAATCATTTCTTGCAACGACGGCAATTTTTTTAAAATGGTATAATTCATACCAAACCTTTTTTGAGTATCGTTTCAATTTCGTGGGATTTCCAACCTTCGCATAATTTTTTTCCCGTCCATAATTCTATTTGTCGACTTGGGAGGATTATCCATCACTGACC
>Ga0207104_1213_pt1 | contig 13801 bp, 8 predicted proteins | sample Alteio_BWMinHeat_79_FD_153538 | JGI IMG/M metagenome (GOLD analysis project Ga0207104, IMG submission 153538) | Enriched cells from forest soil in Barre Woods Harvard Forest LTER site, Petersham, Massachusetts, United States -... | ecosystem: Environmental > Terrestrial > Soil > Temperate forest >...
AAGACCCGTTCCAGCTGGAATCAGGCGTCCAACAACCACATTTTCCTTCAATCCCCTCAACTCATCCATTTTTCCGCCAACTGCAGCTTCTGTAAGAACACGGGTTGTTTCCTGGAAGGATGCAGCAGAAATAAAGGATTCCGTCGACAGGGAGGCTTTGGTAATACCAAGCAGCACGTGCTCAATGCGGACGACAATCTTGCCTTCCTTTTTAAGACGCAGGTTTTCTTCACGTATCTGGCTTGCTTCAGCCTGCTCACCCTTGATGTAGGAGGTATCACCTGGATCAGCAATGATGACCTTGCGCAACATTTGGCGAATGATGACTTCAATATGCTTATCGTTGATTCTCACCCCTTGCAGACGATAGACATCCTGAATTTCGTTTACCAGATAATTCGCAAGCGCATTGACTCCCAGCAAGCGTAAAACATCATGTGGATTTAATGCACCTTCCACCAGGGTTTCACCACGCTCAACATGCTCGCCTTCAAACACATTAATATGACGCCACTTCGGAATCAGTTCTTCATGCACCTCGCCTGATGAACCACTAATCATGAGACGACGCTTGCCCTTGGTTTCCTTGCCGAAACTGATCACACCCGAAATTTCAGCGAGGATGGCTGCATCCTTGGGACGCCGTGCCTCGAAAAGATCCGCAACGCGCGGCAAACCACCTGTAATATCACGCGTTTTTGATGTTTCCTGTGGAATACGGGCAAGCACATCGCCCACTTTCAACTTGGCTCCATCTTCAAAATTCACAATTGCATCTGCAGGCAGGAAATATTGCGCAAGCAGATTTGTTCCGGCGAGATACAAGTCTTCACCCTTGTCATCCACCAGCTTGATCATGGGTTTTAATTCCTTGCCGCTGGATCCACGCTGCTTTTGATCCGTGACCACAATACTGGTCAATCCTGTCAGTTCATCTGTCTGACGATTCATGGTGACACTTTCAATCAGGTCCACAAATTTAATATGACCGGCAACTTCAGTAATCACTGGATGACTATGCGGATCCCAGTTTGCCACAATCTGGCCCGCTTCAGCCTTTGAACCATCCTTGACACTTAATTCAGCACCGTATGGAAGTTTATAGCGTTCGCGTTCACGGCCATGCTCATCCTGCACCGCCAGGGTGCCAGAACGTGAAGCAACAATATATTTGCCATTTTCACGTTCAATCAATTTGACGTTGTGCAGCTTGACCTTGCCAGGGAATTTTACCTGAACATTATTCACAGCTGTTGTACGGGATGCCGCACCACCGATGTGGAAGGTTCTCATGGTTAACTGAGTACCAGGCTCACCAATGGATTGCGCGGCAATAACACCCACTGCCTCACCAATATTCACGCGGTGTCCACGCGCAAGATCTCGTCCATAGCAGGCTGCGCAAATACCAAAACGGGATTCACAGGCAATGGCCGTACGGACATAAACCTGATCAATCGTCACATCTTCCAGTTTCCTTATCCATTTTTCATCCAGCAAGGTGCCTTGCGGAATAATGATGGCATTGGATCTGGGATCATAAATATCCTGCACTGTCACACGACCCAGCACACGTTCAGCCAAGGGTTCAACCACATCGCCGCCTTCAATCAGCGGGGTAACCAGTATGCCCTGGGTGGTACCGCAGTCTTCTTCGGTAATCACAATATCCTGGGCAACATCCACAAGACGTCTGGTGAGATAACCCGAATTTGCTGTTTTTAATGCGGTATCTGCAAGACCTTTTCGTGCGCCGTGCGTTGAAATAAAGTATTGCAACACATTCAGGCCTTCACGGAAGTTGGCGGTAATGGGAGTTTCGATAATGGTGCCATCCGGTTTCGTCATCAAACCTCTCATGCCGGCAAGCTGACGAATCTGGGCAGCAGAACCCCTGGCACCGGAATCCGCCATCATGTAAATGGAGTTGAAGGATTCCTGTTTAACCTTGTTACCGTCCTTGTCTTTCACGGATTCAGCCGACAATTCCTCCATCATCGCCTGGGCAACCAGATCGTTGGTGCGCGACCAGATATCCACAACCTTGTTGTAACGTTCACCCTGGGTCACAAGACCCGAGGCAAATTGAGCCTGGATTTTACGCACTTCATCTTCTGCCTGCTCAATGATGCCTGGCTTTTTCTTTGGGACAACAAGATCATTCACGCCAATGGAAAGACCTGAGCGAGTTGCATAATGAAAGCCTGCATACATCAGGTGATCCGCAAAGATGACGGTTGCCTTCACACCCACCTGGCGATAGGAAGCATCAATCAGGCTGGAAAGCGTATTTTTATTCATGGTGCAATTGACCAGGTCAAATGAAAGACCTTTTGGCAGCAATTCGGATAAAATCGCACGGCCTGCTGTGGTTTCAACAAAACGAATTTTTTCGACAAATTCGCCCATTGTTTCACCTCGCAAGTATTCCTTGATGCGGGCACGCACTGTTGCATGCAGGTCAACCACGCCATTTTCATAGGCGCGATGCACTTCCTCGACATCCGCAAATGACATGCCTTCGCCTTTTGCATTGATACGCGGACGGGTCAGGTAATAAAGCCCCAGCACCACATCCTTGGTTGGAACAATGACAGGTTCACCATTCGCAGGAGAAAGCACATTGTTGGTTGACATCATTAATGAACGCGCTTCCAGCTGGGATTCCAGTGACAATGGCACGTGTACCGCCATTTGGTCACCGTCAAAGTCTGCGTTATAGGCAGTACAAACCAGGGGGTGCAATTGAATTGCCTTGCCTTCGATGAGTACCGGTTCGAATGCCTGAATGCCCAAACGGTGCAAGGTAGGCGCACGGTTTAGCATGACGGGATGTTCGCGAATGACTTCTTCCAGCACGTCCCAGACTTCAGGCTCTTCCCGTTCCACCATTTTCTTGGCAGCCTTGATGGTGGAAGCTGCGCCCAGCATTTGCAGGCGGCTGTAAATAAATGGCTTGAATAATTCCAGAGCCATTTTCTTGGGAAGACCGCACTGGTGCAGACGCAGGGTGGGACCGACCACAATAACGGATCGACCGGAATAATCCACGCGCTTGCCCAGAAGATTTTGACGGAAGCGGCCTGACTTGCCCTTGATCATGTCAGCAAGTGACTTGAGCGGACGCTTGTTTGAACCTGTAATCGCGCGTCCACGACGCCCATTATCCAGCAGGGCATCCACCGATTCCTGCAGCATGCGCTTTTCATTGCGGACAATAATATCCGGCGCATTGAGATCCAGCAGTCGTTTCAGGCGATTGTTCCGGTTAATGACACGGCGGTACAAATCATTCAAGTCTGATGTGGCAAAACGTCCACCATCCAGTGGTACCAGGGGACGCAAATCCGGCGGCAACACAGGCAATACGGTTAATATCATCCATTCAGGCTTGTTGCCAGAAGACAGAAATGCTTCCATCAGTTTCAGTCGCCTGGACATCTTCTTGAGCTTGGCTTCGGAACTTGTCTTCAGTATTTCTTCACGCAGACGTGGCACTTCAGTTTCAAGATTAATGCCGCGGAGCAAGGTCTGAATGGCATCTGCTCCCATTCTTGCCTCAAATTCATCCCCATATTCCTCAATCGAATCGTAATAGGCTTCTTCAGACAGCAACTGACCCTTTTCGAGCTGGGTCATGCCAGGATCAATCACCACATAGGCTTCGAAATAGAGTACACGTTCAAGGTCACGCAAGGTCATGTCCAGCATCAGGCCGATGCGGGAGGGCAATGAACGAAGAAACCAGATATGGGCGACTGGACTTGCCAATTCAATATGACCCATGCGTTCACGCCGTACACGTGACAGTGTCACTTCCACACCGCATTTTTCACACACAACACCACGGTGCTTCAAGCGCTTGTATTTGCCGCAGAGGCATTCGTAATCCTTGATGGGTCCAAATATTTTCGCGCAGAAAAGCCCATCCCTTTCCGGTTTGAAAGTACGGTAGTTAATTGTTTCCGGCTTTTTCACTTCACCAAAGGACCATGAGCGAATCATGTCCGGCGAGGCAAGACCAATGCTAATGAAATCAAAGTCCTGTGGCTGATTTTGCTGCTTAACCAGATTTAGTAAATCTTGCAAGGTAACCCCCTCCAGTCATTACGGGCTGTCAAAAAGCCCAGTCAAATATCAATTTGTAGCTACTTTAAAGAAGCTCCCTTCTCCCATCGCTAAAAAGCGCTCTGGGAGAGGGGAACAGCCCCATCAATCAAACTCAATATTTATTGCCAGTGAACGAATTTCCTTTATCAGCACGTTAAATGCTTCAGGAATATTGGATTCCATGTAGTGCTCGCTATCCACGATGTTCTTGTACATCTTGGTACGACCTGCCACGTCATCTGATTTCACCGTCAACATTTCCTGCAGGGTGTAAGCTGCGCCATAAGCTTCAAGCGCCCACACTTCCATTTCCCCGAATCGCTGACCACCAAATTGTGCCTTTCCGCCCAGCGGCTGCTGCGTCACAAGACTATATGAGCCAGTGGAACGTGCATGCATCTTGTCATCCACCAAATGGTTGAGCTTCATTATGTACATATAGCCAACGGTAACGGGACGATCAAAGGCAAGACCCGTGCGGCCATCATGCAATATGGCCTGACCTGTTTCAGGCAAATCCGCGAGTTGCAGCATGGTCTTGATTTCTGCTTCACTGGCACCGTCAAATACTGGCGTTCCAAATGGCAGGCCATCACGCAAGTTATTCGCCAGTGTCAGCAATTCATCGTCATTCAGACTGGTCAGACTTTCCTTGGTCTTGCCGATACTGTAGATCGAATTCAGGAATTGACGGATGTTGCGCGGTGACTGACGGGAATCAATCATTTGTCCCACCTTGCGTCCCAATTCCTTGGATGCCCATCCCAAATGGGTTTCCAGCACTTGTCCCACGTTCATGCGCGAAGGAACGCCCAGTGGATTTAAAACAATATCAACGGGTGTGCCATCAGCGAGATAAGGCATGTCTTCAATAGGAACAATCATTGAAATGACACCCTTGTTTCCATGACGACCTGCCATCTTGTCACCAGGCTGAACCCGGCGCTTGACGGCGAGATAGACATTCACAATCTTGAGTACACCCGGTGCCAGATCATCACTTTGTGTAATCTTCTGACGCTTGGTTTCGAAAGCTTTCTCAAAGTCAATCCGGATCTTCTTGAGCTGCTTTGCGGCAGATTCCAGTTGCTTGCTGGAAGCTGAATCCTTGAGATTGATATCAAACCATTTTTCACGAGGCACTTCAGCAAGCCAGGTTTTCGTAATTTTGGAACCTTTCTTTAACTTGTTTGGACCACTTTCTGCCACACGATTAAGCAATAATTTTTCCACGCGTGAGAAGACATCATCTTCCTTGATGCGCATTTCATCGCTCAAGTCCTGTTTCACCTTGGCCAATTCATTGTTTTCGATTTCCTTCACGCGATCATCCTTCTCAACACCTTCGCGTGTGAAAACCTGAACATCAATGACGATTCCTTCCATGCCGGTTGGTACACGCAGGGAAGTATCCTTCACATCGGAAGCCTTTTCACCAAAAATGGCCCTCAGCAATTTTTCCTCTGGTGTCAGCTGGGTTTCACCCTTGGGAGTCACCTTGCCCACCAGAATATCGCCGGAATTGACTTCTGCACCGATGTAAACAATACCGCACTCATCCAGCTTGGAAAGGGCACTTTCGCTGACATTTGGAATATCCGCTGTGATTTCCTCCGGCCCAAGCTTGGTATCACGTGCAACGCAGGTTAATTCTTCAATATGAATACTGGTAAAACGATCTTCTTCCACCACGCGCTCTGAAATAAGAATGGAGTCTTCGAAGTTGTATCCATTCCAGGGCATAAAGGCGACCAGCAGGTTTTGACCCAGTGCGAGTTCACCCTTGTCAGTGGATTGGCCATCACCCAGCACATCATTTTTTTCGATCACATCGCCCTTGGCAACGAGAGGCCGCTGATTGATACAGGTATCCTGGTTGGTACGTGTGTATTTGGTCAGGCCATAAATATCGACACCCGTGCTGCCAGGCTCTGCCTCATTATCATTCACACGCACAACAATTCGGGAAGCATCCACATAATCCACAATACCGCCGCGCCTGGCCACCACTGTTACCCCTGAATCCTTGGCAACCAGATGTTCAATACCCGTACCCACCAGCGGTTTTTCTGTCTTCAGGGTAGGGACAGCCTGACGCTGCATGTTTGATCCCATTAATGCGCGGTTGGCGTCATCATGTTCAAGGAAGGGAATCAGGGCAGCAGCTACAGACACAATCTGTTTGGGCGAAACATCCATGAACTGGACGCGATCAGCTGTTGAGAAGGTAAATTCATTGCGATGCCTGACAGGTACCAGTGTATCCACCAGTTTTCGCTTTTCATCCACCGTGGCATTCGCCTGGGCGATAACATAATCGCCTTCTTCAATGGCGGAAAGATACATGACTTCATCTGTCACCTTGCCATTCACCACTTTTCGATAAGGTGTTTCGAGAAAACCATATTCATTGGTGCGGGCATACACGGCCAGTGAATTGATCAAGCCGATGTTTGGACCTTCCGGGGTTTCAATTGGACAGACACGTCCATAATGTGTTGGATGAACGTCACGCACTTCAAAGCCAGCCCGATCACGGGACAAGCCGCCGGGGCCAAGGGCTGAAACACGGCGTTTATGGGTAATTTCAGATAATGGATTATTCTGGTCCATAAATTGTGACAACTGGCTGGATCCAAAAAATTCCTTGATGGCAGCAGAAATGGGTTTGGCATTGATAATATCCTGGGGCATGATGGATTCAACATCAGGCAGGGTCAGGCGTTCCTTCACTGCACGTTCCACACGAACGAGGCCAATGCGGAACTGGTTTTCTGTCATTTCGCCAACGCAGCGTACACGGCGGTTACCGAGATGATCAATATCATCAATCGTATCTTCACCATTACGAATCCGGATCAGTGTTTTCAATACATCAACAATGTCCGCCTTGGATAATACACCTTCTCCCTTGATTTCCTTTCTTCCCACGCGGCGATTTAATTTCATGCGTCCCACATCAGAAAGATCATAACGTTCTGGTGTGAAGAACAGGTTTTTAAAGAGTGCTTCTGCTGCTTCCTTGGTAGGTGGTTCGCCAGGACGCATCATGCGATAGATTTCAACCAGCGCTTCCTGGGCATTGCTGGTGGAATCCACACGCAAGGTATCAGAAATATAAGGTCCGCGATCAATGTCATTGATGTACAGGGTTTCAATACGCTTTACACCTGAAGCAATCAATTGCTTGAGGATATCACCCGTAATAATGTCATTTGCATTGCCAATCACTTCACCTGTCTCAGGATGAATCACTACTTTTGCCAGAACCTTGCCAAGCATGTAATCCGCAGGAACATCCAGCTGCTTGACACCTGCCTTTTCCAGCTGATTGATGTGACGAGCGGTAATGCGGCGGCCTTTCTCAATAATGACCTTGCCGGCTTTTTTCACTTCGAATGAAGCCGTTTCACCTTTTAATCTTTCAGAGACAAGATGCAAAACGAACTTGCCGTCATGGATATCAAAAATATTATTTTCAAAAAAGGTGGAGAGTATTTCTTCCACTGACATGCCTAGTGCACGCAGCAGAATGCTAACCGGAAGCTTGCGGCGACGGTCAATGCGCGCATGCATGCAATCCTTGGGATCAAATTCAAAATCCAGCCATGAACCTCGATAGGGAATCACACGGGCTGAAAATAATAATTTGCCGGATGAATGGGTCTTGCCCTTGTCATGTTCATAGAAAACACCAGGTGAACGATGCAGCTGGGAAACAACCACACGCTCTGTACCATTAATAACGAAGGTACCGTGCTCCGTCATCAGGGGAACTTCACCCATGTAGACTTCCTGTTCCTTGACATCCTTGATGGTGCCAGGCGCTGCTTCACGATCATAATGCACCAGACGCAGTTTCACACGCAGGGGGGCAGCATATGTCAGGCGGCGCATCTTGCATTCCTTGACATCAAAAATAGGTTCACCCAGCCGGTAATCCACATACTCGAGAGCGGCATAGCCAGACATGCTGGTGATAGGGAAAACAGATGAAAACACGCCGTGCAGACCCGTCGCGCCGAGTTTGTCTGACTCGCCTTTTGCTTCCAGAAACTTGCGGTAGGAATCCATCTGGATTGCAAGCAGTGAAGGCACTTCCACCGCGCTTAGCAATTTGCCGAAATTTTTACGAATCCGCTTTTTCTCAGTATATGAATAGCTTGAGTAGGTGGCACCCATGTGTAAATACCTCGAACAATCTGGAAATTAAGAGTCTGCTGACAATTGAAATTCTCTCTGCAAAACAAGCAACATCGGCCAATTGGCTCGATGTCCTCGTTTCTCGCCTGAGAGTTTCAATTGTCAACAGACCCGGAAAAGCCGGTGACAAAGGATTCACCGGCCCCATCAAGCACACAATAAAATCTGAACACAGACAAAAGCTTATTTGATCTCAACTGTTGCTCCCGCATCAGTTAATTTCTTCTTGAGATCTTCTGCCGTAGCCTTGTTTACAGCTTCCTTGACTGCCTTTGGCGCACCTTCAACAAGATCTTTTGCCTCTTTCAAGCCAAGGCCAGTGATTTCGCGCACCACCTTGATGACATTGATCTTGTTATCGCCAGCCTTGGCCAGGATAACATTGAATTCAGTCTTTTCCTCAGCGACAGCAGCGCCTGCAGCTGGAGCAGCAGCAACTGCAACAGCAGCTGCAGATACACCGAATTTGTCTTCCATGGATTTGATTAATTCAACGACATCCATGACGCTCATGTTTGAGATTGCATCTAATATTTCATTTTTACCTACAGCCATTTCCATTACTCCCACTTAATAAATTACAAATTTAAACCATTATGGAGGTATTTTACCCCCTCCCCCCCAATGATCCTTCGACAAGCAGGACTTGGGGAAGAAGGGGGCAGGTTACCTATGCAGCTGCCACCTGCCTTGCATCGCGAATCGCTGCGATTGTTCTGACCAATTTTGCATGAGGTTCTGCGAGTGTCTGCACCAGCTTTGTAATGGGTGCCTTCATCACATGCATCAATTGTGCAATTGCTTCTTCACGCGTTGGCAAGCTTGCCAGTGTATCAAGTGCTTCCCTTGGCAATAGCTGATTATCAAGTGCCAGTGCCTTGACCTTGAGTTTTTCATTTTCCTTGATGAAAGCCTTGATGATACGCGCAGCCGCACCCGGATGTTCTTTCGAAAACGCGAGTACAAGCGGTCCTGACAATTCCTGCTGGATACAGGCAAATTGTGTTCCCTCAAGCGCCCTGCGTGCCAGAGTGTTTCGTACAACACGCATGTAAACACCTGACTCACGGGCTGACTTCCTGAGTCCAGTGAGCTGGGCTACAGTCAATCCGCTATATTCAGCCGCAACAAGTGAAACAGCTTGTTTTGCAACTTCAGTAACCTCATTAACAATAGTCTTTTTATCTTCCAGCTTTAATACCACTACTATTTACCTCCGGAATCATTGCTATTTCGCTAAATACATATGACTAAACATGTGCATTTGCGTCCCAACACAGTAATACCATCTCTGGCACTACCATCTGCGTAGGTTGGCGTGTCACTCACGCTGATTAAGTGTTGCCCGCAAAGACAACACACCTACGGTCTCTGACGAGCATCAGTACAAGCAATGCCACGCCAAAACCTGCCAGCCCGCAATAAGCAGAGCTGTCATCCCGAACTTGTTTCGGGATGTCATCCCGAACTTGTTTCGGGATGTCATCCCGAACTTGTTTCGGGACAAAACTACAACCCAAGATCCGAGATATCGAGTACGAGACCCGGTCCCATGGTGGTTGATAAAGTAATCTTTTTAAAATAATTGCCTTTGGAACTGCCCGGTTTTGCCTTTTTGAGAGCTCCGAGAACTGCCTGCAGATTTTCCGCGAGTGCTCCTGATTCGAAATCAGCCTTGCCAATCGTACAATGAACCACGCCAGCCTTGTCAGTACGGAAACGAACCTGGCCTATTTTAGCGTTTTTCACGGCATTGGCAATATCTGTCGTTACCGTGCCATCCTTTGGATTCGGCATTAAGCCACGCGGTCCCAGAATTTGGCCCAGCTGACCTATCACTCTCATGGCATCTGGTGTCGCCAGCAGTACATCAAAATCAATTTTTCCTGCCTTGACCTGTTCTGCAAGGTCTTCAAGCCCCACAATATCTGCTCCTGCCTTTTTCGCAGCCTCGGCATGAGTGGATGAAGTAAATACGGCAACACGGACTGTACGTCCCGAACCATGCGGCAGAAGGATTGCACCGCGAACATTCTGATCTGACTTGCGAGGATCCACGCCCAGATTAACTGCCAGGTCCACGCTTTCACGGAATGTTGCCTTGGGAATTTTTTTAATAATTTCAAAGGCTTCCTGTGAAGTATACAATTTTCCTGGTGTGACAATTTCGCTAATGGCACGAGCGCGCTTTGATATTCTGGCCATCTTATACCCCCTCCGAATCAATACCCATGCTGCGGGCACTGCCTGCAATGGAACGAACTGCAGCATCAAGATCTGCTGCCGTCAAGTCGACCATCTTGATTTTTGCAATTTCCTCAAGCTGCTTTCGGCTAAGCTTTCCAACCTTGACAGTCTTTGGGGTACTACTTCCTTTCTGCACCTTTGCAGCTTCCTTGATCAGGTAAGAAGCCGGTGGTGTCTTGATAACAAAGGTGAAACTTCTGTCTTCATACACTGTTATGACAACTGGCAAGGGCTTGCCCTGCTTGTCTGGTGTCTGGGTCTGCGCATTGAAGGCCTTGCAGAATTCCATGATATTGACACCTTGCTGACCCAGTGCAGGTCCTACTGGCGGGCTGGGATTCGCTGAGCCGCCCGTAATTTGTAACTTGATATAGGCTTTAACCTTCTTTTTCGATCTCGCTACTGTCATTACTCACCTCTTTATGGGTACAAACGCCTCGCGGCTCCCCGGTTTAAAAAAACAAACCCTGCTACTCACGCTTGTCATTGCGAGGGCGTAGCCCGTGGCAATCCAGCTTTTTGCGACAAAGCAAAAAGCTGGATTGCCACGGGCTACGCCCTCGCAATGACAGATCAACCTTTCTCCACCTGATCAAACTGCAATTCAACAGGCGTTGAGCGGCCAAAAATCATGACTGCCACTCTTAATCTGCTTTTCTCGTAATTGACTTCCTCAACCACACCATTGAAGTCAGCAAATGGACCATCAATGACACGCACCACTTCACCCACTTCAAACAGGATTTTTGGTTTCGGCTTGTCGGTACTATCCTGCATGCGCTGAAGAATGGTCTCAGCTTCCTTTGGACTAATGGGCGCTGGCTTATCACTTGTACCACCAATAAAGCCCAGTACCTTGGGAGTTGACCTGACCAAATGCCAGGTTTGCTCATCCATGATCATTTCAACCAGGACATAGCCAGGGAAAAATTTACGCTCGCTTTTTCGTTTCTGACCACCACGCAATTCAACCACTTCTTCTGTTGGAACCAGTATCTCGCCAAATTTTTCGACAAGATTATCTGTCCGAATACGCTCACGCAAAGCTGTCATGACAAATTTTTCAAATCCCGAATACGCATGCACAACATACCAGCGCTTCTTTGGCAGTGTCTGATCTGTTGACATATCGAATTTCCTCTTATTCCAAGACAGGTTCAATCAGGGTCTGTTGGCAATTCTATCCGCGCTGACCCGTCAGCCAGCCAATCAACCAGACCAAAATGCCATCCATGCCCCATAAAAGAAGGGCGAGGATGACTACCATGGCTGCTACTACCATGGTGGTTTGCAGGGTTTCCTGCCGTGTTGGCCATACCACTTTCCGCAATTCAGCCCTGGAATCCTGGAAAAAATCCAGTACCCATTTACCCTTTCTGGTTCTTGATGCTATTAGTCCGGAAAGCGCGAGCACTGCAAGCCAGCCCATGGTGCGTATCAGCAGCGAAAGTTCGCTATAGTAATAATTTGCAATCAATCCGGCAAGTAATAATGCAAGCGCAAGTAGCCACTTAAGCCAATCCAGCCCGGATTCTTCCTGATTGTCGGTCTTTAACACCATTATGTTTGCCTTTGATTTCACGCCATTACTTCTCTTTTTAATTCAGTAATCGATTCAGGCCAGGAGGGTCTCGAACCCCCAACCTGCGGTTTTGGAGACCGCCGCTCTGCCAATTGAGCTACTGGCCTACTACTATGCAATGACCTTGGCAACCACACCCGCTCCGACCGTACGGCCACCTTCGCGAATTGCAAATCGCACACCTTCTTCCATTGCCACCGGCGCTATCAGGGTCACCACCATCTTGATATTGTCCCCCGGCATCACCATCTCCACTCCCGCTGGCAGCTCCACCTCTCCCGTCACGTCTGTCGTGCGGAAGTAAAACTGCGGGCGGTAACCCTTGAAGAATGGCGTGTGGCGTCCACCTTCCTCCTTCGACAGCACATACACCTCTGCCTCGAATTTCGTGTGGGGCGTTATGCTACCCGGTTTTGCAAGCACTTGTCCACGCTCAACTTCCTCCCGCTTCGTTCCCCTCAGCAAAACTCCTACATTGTCTCCCGCCTGCCCCTGGTCCAGCAGCTTCCGGAACATCTCCACTCCCGTGCAGGTCGTCTTGATCGTCGGCTTCAGCCCAACTATCTCCAGTTCCTCACCAACCTTCACTATCCCCCTCTCCACACGGCCTGTCACAACCGTGCCGCGGCCTGATATCGAGAACACATCCTCTATCGGCAGCAGGAAGGGCTTGTCCACCGGACGCTCCGGGATCGGAATATAGTCATCCAGCACATCCACCAGCTTCATGATCGAGGGTATCCCGATGTCACTTTCATCCCCCTCCAGCGCCTTCAGCGCTGATCCCACCACGATCGGTGTCTTGTCACCAGGAAACTGGTACTGCGTCAGAAGGTCCCGGACCTCCATCTCCACCAGCTCCAGCAATTCCTTGTCATCCACCATGTCCGCCTTGTTCAGGTACACCACAATGTAGGGCACGCCCACCTGCCTTGCCAGCAGGATGTGCTCCCGTGTCTGCGGCATCGGGCCATCTGCTGCTGATACCACCAGGATTGCCCCATCCATCTGCGCCGCTCCCGTGATCATGTTCTTCACGTAGTCGGCATGTCCCGGGCAGTCCACATGTGCATAGTGTCTCTTCGCTGACTGGTATTCCACATGCGAGGTCGCAATCGTGATTCCCCTCGCCTTCTCTTCCGGTGCATTGTCAATCTGGTCATACGCCCTCGCCTCTCCGCCAAACTTCTTTGCCAGGATGCTTGTCAGCGCCGCTGTCAGCGTCGTCTTCCCATGGTCCACGTGACCTATCGTGCCTACATTGACGTGCGGCTTCGTGCGTTCAAATACTTGCTTGCTCATTGTGTTTATTCCTCTTCAAAAAATTATGTCGTCATTCAATCAATCGAAAACCAAAATACAGTGGATGGCACATATCAGGTGAAATGTTGGGTATTTATACACAAAAAAATAAAATTTCTCCAATTGTATTTTGATTTGAGATCGAAGCCCACAACCGGAATCGAACCGGTCACCTCTTCCTTACCAAGGAAGTGCTCTACCGACTGAGCTATGTGGGCATACCAGCGGGTGATGGGAATCGAACCCACGCTATCAGCTTGGAAGGCTGAAGTTCTACCATTGAACTACACCCGCATTAAATTTCTGGAGGGGGAAGGATTCGAACCTTCGAAGGCGTAAGCCGTCAGATTTACAGTC
>Ga0207104_1214_pt1 | contig 13761 bp, 11 predicted proteins | sample Alteio_BWMinHeat_79_FD_153538 | JGI IMG/M metagenome (GOLD analysis project Ga0207104, IMG submission 153538) | Enriched cells from forest soil in Barre Woods Harvard Forest LTER site, Petersham, Massachusetts, United States -... | ecosystem: Environmental > Terrestrial > Soil > Temperate forest >...
TATTCCTAAGCAATTAGGTTTTTGTTAGAGGCGCATTTCAAAAACCATCGTGTTCAGCCTGTTTCAAACAAATTGTCCGGACACTTATTTTTGTGCGATATGAATCTGAAGGATTGCCAAAAATAGAATATTGATTGAAGAACTTTTTGCCGGACAAGTCAACGGACAAGTAGCGGACAAGATAAAATTTCTTGTTTACGCTTTCCTTCTGAGGATTGCTGTTATCACAAATGTTTTCATGGATAAGAATGTAGGTAAATAATGTGATTTTCCGACATTCTTATCCAGAGACTTACTGTGTTCATTCGAAGTTCCAGTAGAGTCCTTATGTTAATTTTTTTCATGGGAATCATACGAGGGGAAATGGTATGATGAGCATTCAAAAACCAGGCTTTTCTCAGGAGATTAGCAATGTGGAAATGGATTAAAAGAATTGGACTAGGCCTCGTTTGCTTGGTTATCGCGCTACTGTTGATTGGAACGACCTACCAATTTATTAGTTCAAAAATTGATGAAAATGCATATCCTCCTCCTGGGAAGCTGGTTGACATCGGCGGATATCGACTACATATTAACTGCACGGGAGAAGGTGGACCGGCTGTTATTTTAGATTCTGGACTGGGAGGAAATTCTCTAGAATGGACCTTAGTTCAACCTAAACTTGCAAAATTCACTCGTGTCTGTAGCTATGATCGAGCGGGGCAAGGGTGGAGCGACGAGAGTCCATTAATCAGGACAAGCCAGAATATTGTCGATGAATTACACACTCTTTTACATAAGGCTGGAGTTCAGGAACCTTATGTACTTGTAGGTCATTCTTCTGGCGGAATTAACATGCGCTTATATGCCAGTCATTACCCAAATGAAGTAGCCGGAGTAGTGCTCGTTGACTCAGCTCATGAAGATCAATTGAAAAAAATTCCAATTACTCTTCCCAACAAGACTGTTGAATTATTTTTAGGCTATATTGGCTATAATCGCATTCGCATATTCCAATATTTACCTCTAATTAAAGAAACATTAAAACCATTTCCAAACGATGTTCAGGAAATGTATTTAACAAAAATAAGTACAACAAAATTTAATAGAACAGCTCTAGAAGAATTATTTTACCTTGAAGAAAGTTTGAAACAGCTAAAAACTGCTGGAGGACTTCTTGGCGACAAGCCTCTGATTGTTATAACAGCCGGAAAATATCCCAATAGCGAAGAAACAGGTGAATCTCAAGAATCGTTAAATAAAGAAGATAGAATTTTGAAAGATCTTCAAAAAGATTTAGTCACCAAGTCGACAAAAGGTAAACAAATCATGGCGGAACATAGTGGCCATATGATCACACGCGAGCAACCTGAAATTATAGTGGAAGCTATTCGAGAGGTTATTGGGAAATGAGAAATATAATTTTGCTTGGTTTGTTGTCATTCCTTCCTATTCTGACAGCAGCATATGCTTCCGAGTTTGAACATGGCTCAAAATTGAACCATCAGCCGTCCAAAGTATCTCAAAAATTAATGGATCAAAATATGGAAGCTTTACTAGAAAAATATGTCAAAAAAACATCTGCTGGTGTAGTGGCAGCCATTATAGATCAAGAAAATATCAAATTCTTTGCCTGCGGTAAAAAATCAGTTAATGGAGATGAGCTGGTTTCTGAGGAGACCATTTTTGAAATCGGCTCCATTACCAAGGTGTTTACCTCCTCAGTACTGATGGATATGGTCCATAAAGGGCAAGTGCATTTGGATGACCCGATTGACTTCTATTTAACTGAGGTTAAAATCCCTCAATTTGAGAACAAGAAAATTACGTTTCGACATCTCGCAACCCATACGTCTGGACTCCCTCCGCTTCCTGATAACTTTGATCAAACGAACCTCTCCGATCCGTATCAAAATTATACTACGCGCGATCTGTACGAGTTCCTAAATCATTATGAGCTAAAAAAATCTCCAGGAGAGGATTGCTGTTACTCTAATTTAGGAATGGGATTATTGGGTCACGTATTAAGTGTTGTTGCAAAAAAACACTATGAGAATCTGGTCGTTGATGCTATCTGCAATCCACTTGGAATGAAAAAAACAGGCGTACAGATCAATTCAGTAACAAATGAAGATGTTGCAATCGGACATAACCTAGACCTCCCAGTCGGAAATTGGAATTTTGACGTGTTGGTAGGGTGTGGAGCTTTGCGCTCAAATGTACAAGACATGGCAAAGTTTCTATCTGCAAATATGGGAATCAAGAACACATCATTGTCTGAGGTTTTCAAAGAATGCCATCAAATACAGCTTGAATTCCCTGGTTTTGGTGGTATAGCCTTAGGTTGGCAAGTTACAGATCGTGGTATTATTTGCCACACGGGCGGAACAGGTGGTTTCAGAAGTTTCATTGGCTTTAATCCTAAAAATCAAAAAGGTGTTGTCCTATTATCAAACTCAGCAGATTTCTTTTCAGATGACTTGACAATTGGACTATTAGATCCTGAAAACTTTACGCCTGAACCACCCATTGATGAAGCTCTTACAAATTTAGCATATCTCAAACAATTTGAAGGAGTCTTTGAAACAATCGCATCTGTGGACGATTCAAAACAAGAAAAACCGATTACTTTGCATTATGGTATTTATGCAAGAAATCTTTGGGTATGGACACCTTCCGGCGATAAAGGTGTTTTGAAACCACTTTCATTCGGTGTTTTTTGCACAGTAGGTGCGCCGGAAGAATATTACACCCGTTTTGTTTTTGATGAAAACGGCAAGATTATCAAAGTGCAGTTGAATAATCCAAATGACTTGATAGAAGCTTTCCCAAAGGTTCAACCATGACAGAATACATTGCATCTATAACGTCTCAAGAATCCATAAATGCCTGCTCCGTTGTAGGTGATTGGTCAGGAATGTTGGACATTGGCATGATGAAAATGACCTTGGTTCTTCATATTCAGCAAGATCCCCATGGAGCGTTAAGCGCCACAGTTGACACTTTAGAGCACAAAATCAATGGCACTCCGATCGATTGGATCTCTTTCGATGGTGAATCACTGAAATTTGAGATGAAAGCAGCCTTTGCAAAATTCGAAGGCTCGTTAATCGACAACAAATCTGAAATTTCCGGACAATTCATCCAAGCCGGCCAATCATTCCCGCTCGTATTTGAGTGCGGTATAAAATCTATAGAAGCACCAAACCGCCCACAAGAACCTAAACTTCCTTATCCCTATACAGAAGAACATGTATTTTATGAAAATCCAAGGGTTGGAATTACTTTGTCTGGCACATTGACTTTACCACTCTCAAAAAGCCCATCTCCTGCTGTTTTATTGATTGCCAGTGCAGGTCCATGCGATCGCGATGAAGCGGGTCTTGGCCACAAGCCATTCTTAGTTTTGTCAGATCATTTGACTCGCCAGGGCATCGCCGTACTTCGATTCGATAAACGCGGGTGTGGGAAATCAACAGGAAATTATAACAAAGCAACCAGTCAAGACTTTGCTAATGATGTGCTTTCCGGTGTTGAATACCTCAAGTCGCGAAAAGAGGTGAATGCAAACCAAATCGGTTTGATTGGTCATAGCGAAGGTGGTTTTATAGCTCCGATGGTCGCAGCAAAATCAAAAGATGTCGCTTTCATTGTTCTTATGGCAGGAGCAGGTGTAAATGGAGAAGAGCTTTTATACGCGCAGGATGCATTAATCAAACGATCTCTCGGAGAAACAGAAGAGACGATCGAACAAAACCATAAATTTCAAAAACAGCTGTTCGCGCTTTTGAAAAAAGAGCCAGATCCTCAGATTGCGGCCGGGCAATTTCACGACATCGCCAAAAACCACATGGCTATCCTGCAAGGAAATTCTGGAAAAGTAACTCTCGAGGGATTGGAGGCACAGGCAAATTGCATAAATACAGAATGGTTCCGCTATTTTCTTGTCCTCGATCCAAGCACAGCTTTGAAGCAGGTACTGGTTCCTGTATTGGCGCTCAATGGCGAACTCGATTTGCAGATATCTCCCACACAAAATCTACCTGTCATTTCTAAATCCCTGGAAGAAGGTGGAAACAAGGATTTTACGATCGTTGAAATGCCAAAGCTCAATCATCTGTTTCAAACTTGTCAGGTTGGATCTATCGAAGAATATGCAAAAATTGAAGAAACGATTTCTCCATCGGCTCTAAATTTGATTGCTAAATGGATCCTAGAAAGAACGATCCAAAAGGAAAAGTAACCATGTTCGAAGTATTTTTTGCTGCGATATCATCCCCAGACTATGCACATGTAGCCGTCCCTGCAGCTACAGAGCAGGCCATGAGCTACTATCATAGTGGAAATGTTCTTTGGATTCTTCAATGGGCGTGGAGTTTGATCATCCCTCTTCTTTTCCTTGCAACAGGGTTTTCTGGAAAGTTAGGCACATTTGCAGAAAAATATGGGAAAAAATGGTTTTTTTCTACTTCATTGTACCTGATCCTTTTTGTAGCTATTTATCAATTATTGAACCTTCCGCTCGATTTCTATGCAAGCTATGTGAGGGAACATGAGTATGGCCTATCCACTCAAACGTTGAGTAGATGGCTGGATAGTTATGGTAAATGGACCTTAGTGATCATGCTCAGTACAGTAGCCTTTGTTTGGATATTTTACCTTTTAATCAAGAAAAGTCCTCTTAGATGGTGGCTTTACAGCTGGCTTGTGAGCATTGGAATCGCTTTTATCATGATGTTCATCAACCCCATTTGGATTGATCCTCTTTTCAATGATGTCGGCCCCATGAAAGATAAACAGCTGGAGCAACAACTTTTAAACCTTGCTTCTCGAGCTGGAATTGATGATGGACGCATTTTTGAAGTTGATAAAAGTAAAGACACAAAGATGGGGAACGCATACGTTGCTGGTCTTGGTAACACCAAACGGATTGTTATTTGGGATACGTCGATCAAAGGAAATGACTTAGATGGGATTCTATTCATTATGGGACATGAGATGGGACATTATGTTCTATCCCACAACTGGTTGCTCATGGGCTATTTTTCTATTATTGCTTTTGTGATCTCTAATCTGACTTATAGAACAGCAAATTTTCTGCTTGCCCGATATCAAAAACGATTCGGTTTCAACCACCTTTCAGATATCGCTTCAACACCCCTTCTTTTGTTTTTAATTAGTTTCTTCATACTGCTTTCAAACCCTATTTTTCATTATTTTTCTCGTTATATGGAACGTGAGGCAGATCGCTTTGGAATAGAGATCAACCAAAACAATAAAGCAGCGGCTAAACTTTTTGCTGACGCAGTACACGAACATATGGCGAATCCAAGGCCAGGGATCATTTACAAGATCTGGCGCAGTCATCACCCATCACTTGGAGATCGTGTGGACTTTTGCAATAGCTATTGTCCTTGGGAGAAAGGCCAATCATTGAAATATGGGCAATATTTTAGACTAGACGAAGACCAAAGGAAGTCCATTCAATGACGATCAAAATGATAGAACATAATAATATACTCCTAAAAGGTTTATGATGATATTCAACACAAAAATAATAAAATTTCTTTATATATTTATATCACTGACTACTTTTGGATTTGCTGAATCCTCTACTCTATCTTCTCAACAGCAAGAACTAAATATCCGGCTTGAATATCGGCAGTTGGCTGATTATTTTCATCTGGTTGACCACCTTACAGAATCAACTCCTAACTTTTTCTTAATCACCGGCTATAAAAAATTATGGGTAGAGTGCTTTGGATTAAGTGAAGTAGATATTGGCTTTTTCAAGCAGTATAAAGACCTACGACTGAAGTATAAAAATACATCGTTCTTTGATGAAACAACACCCAGCGAAAAAAGTGGATTATTTGCTCCGAATCCAAAAGACATTCCAGATATTATTGCCGATGCCTTTTATACGAGTGTAACTATTGAAAATGCTTTGCATCTACTCGAAGGAAAACTGGAAGTTCACGAGATAAAATTCATAAAATATTTTTTTGAATCCTATAAAGAAAAACTATCATCCTTTATAAAATTCGATAATGACAAACTGAATTTCGGAATAAATTACTTCAATAACGAACTAAATAGTCCAAATGCAATTTCTGCATTTTCAAAAAGCATTGATTTTTACAAATCTGGCACACAACAGTTCAAATCGATCCTCGTTTTTTGGTGTCCAAGCGGTTTTCACGGTGCGTGTTACGGCGATCATTTGCAAGTAAAAATTCCCATCGACAACTTGCCGGTCAACGGTCAATATGTGATGCATTTTTTGGCAAGTGTCATTCTACACGAAGCCACTCATCATATATCTGGAAGTGCATCATCTGAGCAAAAATTGGAACTTTCACGCGCTTTTCTCAATGTTGTCAAATCTGTCGACGAGTCACATTTTTTAAATGCCGTTGAAGAGCCTCTTGTCATGGCACATCAAATGCGTTTTGTGAAAAATGCCTATCCGGAAATTTATTCAGAAAACGCCGAATGGTTTAACTATCCTTTAGCTAAAGAATACCTCAATATTTTAGAAAATTATATAGAAGAGGGAAAATCTATCGATAAGACATTTATGCTGAAATTAGCTGACATTTATACGAGCTATTTTCAAAAAAGCGCCGATTATGAAACTGGCAAATAAAATGACTCGACTCGCAGCTTATCAGGTTACTCCTGGCACTACTTTTGAAACACGTAAGATACAAATTCACGATATTTTATTAAAAGCAGATAGAGAGAATATCGATTTTTTATGCCTGCCTGAAGGATTTTTGACTGGGTACTATGCTGATGAAGAGATAGCGCGAAAAAATTCCCTGGAAACAGATGGTGCCATTTTCCGAGAATGGCTAGCTGAGATCAGTCATTATCAAGCCACTATTATTATCGGTTTTAATGAACGGGAAGGCAATCACATATACGATTCTGCAGCGGTTGTAGAAAAGGGAAGCCTACTTGGTGTTCAACGGAAACATTATCTCTTCCACAACTACTTTACGCCAGGTTCTTCTTTTTCTATTGTCTGGAGCAAGGGTGTCCCATTTGGAGTGATCATTTGTCTTGATACTAACTATTTCGAACCAGCGCGATTGCTTGCTCTACAAGGAGCCGCTATCCTTTTCAGCCCGATGTGCAATCGCGTCTCTTTGAACCACCCTTATGCAAAGCGACCTAGTTATTACAGTCATTTTGTTGCTAGATCATTCGAAAATCGTTGCTGGCTTGCTACCGCTGATTGGATTTGTACCAATGATGGCAGCATTGTTTGTCCTGGTCATAGTGTAATCTATGATCCAGATGGTCAAGAAATTGCTAGGAGCCACGAGGGAAAAGAAGATCTTTTGATAGTTGACATCCCTAAAGATCGTCTTCTCCAAGACAAAGGACGCAGAGTGCATGGCAGTCCTTCTCTATTTCAAGAAATATCAAAGTTAGCACACGGATACCATAAGGAAAACATGGAAAACCAGACCTTCAAACAAAATGCAGCTGATTGGCTGACGCACGTAAAAGAGTTTCTGCCGACACCGGCGTCAGTTCTGAACAGAGCAAAAACATTGTAAGATGATTTTTTAAATAGGGATGATGTCATGATACGTTCTTTACTCGTGCTAACACAGCTCTTGATAGGCTCTATTTTTTTCCCAAATTTACATCTTCTAAACGCACAAGAGGCTGTTGCGACTGAGGATATACCGCTTATACCTCGATCAGCTTTCTTTTTTTCGGATTCTAATATAGCTGTTAAGCTCAGTCCAAATGGAAAACGAATCACTTTTCTAGAGCCTTATGAAGGGGTTCTCAACGTATGGATGCAAAACACCGACGATAAACAAGCGGCTGTTCCCGTCACAAAATCCAAGGATCCTATTTTTCGTTATCAGTGGGCTCAAAATAACGAACAAATTCTTTTCTTTCGCGATTTTGAAGGAAACGAGAACCACCACATTTATTCTGTAGATCTTAAGAGCTTCAAGACCATAGATCTCACTCCTTTCGACAATATACAAGCGAGGCTGATTCGTGGAAGCGAAAAATTTCCTGATGAGATTGTCGTGGCTATTAACAACCGAGATCCTGCATATCACGACCTTTGGATAATCAATACTCGTACGGGAGAGCGGCGTCTTGTTTTTGAAAATAAGGAGGAATTTGGAGAACTATTTGTCGATCATAATCATCAGCTTCGCCTAGGTAGAAAAAGCGATGGCAAGGGGGGATTTAATTTCTTTAATCGAGATCTTTCGCCTGGTGCGTGGAAGTCATTTATTCACTTTGACAAAGAAGACAGTATGACAAGTCGTGTTCTGGATTTTTCTGCCGACAACCAACGCGTCTATTATCTTGACTCCACAAATTCTAATACACCAGCGCTTTATTCCTCGAAATTAGATTCCGATAACTTACAAAAAGAGAAAATCTTTTCTGAAGACAAAAGCGATATCCTAGATGTAATTTTCGATCCCAAAACGAAACAACCACGGGTAGCTATTAGCGATTTTCTAAGAATTCAATGGTCAATTCTTGATCCAAAAATTCAGGCAGACGTGCAATATCTTCAAGATTTCTCCAATGGTGATTTACGTTTCTTTGAAAGCTCTTTGGATGACCAAAAGTGGATTATCGGTTATGTCTATGACAATAAACCGGCTCGTTATTATCTCTATGACCGCAATAAAAAGGCTGCCGTTTTTCTTTTCTCCCCTAATAAGGAACTCGAAAAATTCCCACTAACAACGATGCAACCCATCATTATTACATCTAGAGATGGACTTCCTCTCGTTTCCTATCTCAGTATGCCTAAGCAGGGCCCGAAGAATAATATTCCAATGGTATTATGGGTTCATGGAGGACCTAATGCCCGCGATGACTGGGGCTATAATGTTATTCATCAATGGCTTAATAACCGAGGATATGCCGTCCTGAGTGTTAACTTTCGAGGATCTGTAGGCTTTGGTAAGCAGTTTCTTAATGCAGGTAATCGCCAGTGGTCAAAGAAAATGCAAGATGATCTTATTGATGCTGTCAACTGGGCCATTCAGAAAGGCATTGCAAATCCAAAAAAAATCTGCATTGGTGGTGCTAGCTATGGGGGCTATGCCACTTTGGTTGGCTTAACATCTACGCCAGAAATATTTGCTTGTGGAATCGATATAGCAGGCTCTTCGAATCTTCAAACTGTAGTGGAAAGCTATCCATTATACATGAAGGACGTTCTTGATGATGTTGAATACAGAATCGGCCGGCGGGATGACAAGGAATTTTTAAGAGAAGGTTCACCCATATACAAGGTCGATAAAATTTCCAAACCACTCCTCATTGCACAGGGTAAAAACGACATCCGAGTCATAGAAAGCGAAAGTACTCAAATCGTTGAAGCCATGAAAAAGAATCAGAAGCCAGTTCTCTATGTCATGTTTCCCGATGAAGGCCATGCTTTTGTTAAAATCGAAAATGATCTTGCCTTCTATGCTATTATGGAAGCTTTTTTAGCAAAAGAATTGGGAGGTAGATTTCAAGCAATTGGTGATGATGTGAAAAAGTCTTCTGCGATTATCGTTGAGGGAAAGAACCTTATTGAAGGCTTATAGGCTGGAGCTTGATTGTAAGCTATATTTTCACCTACTCTTTCTGCAGCAAGCTCCATGGTAATTCGACGCCTATTCCTAGCATCACGAAGATCCTGTCCAAGATTTCTTAAAGCTCTTTTGACAGGAAGAGGGGAATTTTTAATGTCCATAATATTAGTCCGTATATGCTTTATCGTATAAGATTACAGACATTAAGTAAGTATATTGCGGATCGAATCTTGAATTGAATTCCAGACCCTCTCCAGATTATTTTAATTCTTCTCGGTAGGCATGCATCATTTGCCGTATAGTTTTTGCTTCGGCTATTGCCTCCTTTGATCGCATTCCATGTTTCCAAGAAGCCATTTTCTGAATTAACCTTCCCTCTGGAGTTTTAGAGCCAGTGCTTTTGCCTCCATGCAAGTGACAGCGACCATTTACCATCGGAATACGCCTGCAAGGTTGATGTTTATTTGTTCTTGATTTTGCCCCGCACACGCTCGAATCATGGGGTACCTCGCTTGTTTTTTTCATTACCCTCCCCCCTTAGGATATCATATTTCCAACAATAGCTTTGCCGCCATCATTCACATTAACATGTTGTACAACGACCTTTTGCTCGCCTTTGCGACGATAACGTGCTAATGCTTCTGTGGTCTCATTGTGAAGGCGAAGCAGCTTTATGGCGCATTTCATATTAAATTCGATCTGACACATCATATCAGATTTTTCTACTCGGGATAGATATTGCATTCCTTGTGCATATAGAGCAGTACATTGCGCGCAAAGTTTGGCTTCCAGGGAGTCTTTAGGCCCACAATCAGATAGAGACTGATAAACAACATTTGTATTATGTTCTTTTCCATTAGCGATGGGCATTGCCAAAATAGCTCTATCGATGATGTCTTTCGCTAGATCTTGGTCATCAGTGCCAGTTATTCTTGTTAGAGCACACTGTAACGCTTCCGCAGGTGACGGACACCATTGCTCATTGGGATTCAAAATAATAGAAGCCCTTGGCTTTTCCTGGTCTCCTTCAAGAACATACTGGATTGGACACTTGCCGAATTTCTTTGAGGAAGTGTTCTTTTCAAGTTGATAACCCTTAAATCCAGGGCGAGACATATCAGCTTTCTCTGGAATGGTTGGTGTATTGTTCATGGTGTTTCCTTTGTTTTTATTAACTACAGTTTTATTGCTTTGAGTCCAGCTTCAACCCAAAGTCGAAGATCAAGCCCAAGCTTAATTGCATCTCCAGGTCCCTTGCCTTCCGGAACGGGCCAAAAAAGCAACTGGCGATATATCGATCGCCAGAATAGGTTGCCTTTCATGCCTCCTTCATCAAAGTCGAGGGCAAGAAGAATACGAGGGGATTGTTTAAGGTGCTGATGCAGTTCTAAATCAGGCTTCTTTTGCGCTCCGCCCAGTGCGATCACGCAACAAATTCCTTCTATCGCCTTAAATGTCAGCATGGCATCTAGCTCTGATTGCATAATGAGAATGGGTTTCGAGAGGTCGCCATAAACTGTTGGAACTTCCATGCTGCCGGAGACTACGACATACTTTTGGAATTTCTTCTCTTGTTGTTTGTGAGGATCAGGTCTGCGAATTTTAATTTTTGTCACATTGCCATCTAAAAGTGTAGGAATGACGATTCCTTGCGGCAACCATAATTTTGCAATAAGGCCGCTAGCATTGGGTTTCTCGGACAAGCCCCATGAGGAGCGATCGCGCCAAAAGGTTTCAGGGCAATAGCCAAGTTTCCAATATCGAATAGACTCTTCATCAAAACCTCGTTGCTTGAGGGATGCAATGACGGCCGGATATTTCCAGATCAATTCATGACACCACTCTACAAATACCGATGCCTTGGACTGCCAAGTGCTGTTTGGGATCACAGCTTTTTTGAATGTCTTTTGTGGTCTAGCGAGGTCTGTTACCCATTCTCTTGGAGAAAGGGTCGTCTGTACCTTCAATCTGGAGCACGCATCCGCATAATTTAGTCCAAGGAGGTCGCGGCAGAATTGAATGCTGTCTCCTTTGATTCCACATTGACGACACCAGTAGTGACCCATACAATTTTTAGCTTGTTGATTCGGCCATACATGGAAACGGTCAGACTTTTTTCCTTTGCCGCCATCGCCGCACTTGGGGCAGGCGCAAATATACTCCCCTCCGTTAGTTTGAGCCACCTTCAAGGGTGAGAGTCCTGCTTCTTTTGCTAAATCCAGTAAATCCATAATTCCTTCGTTATTTTTCTATAGGCATTTTTGCACGGGAACTTCGGGAACCTGGGAACAGTTTTTGTAATACGCTAAATATCAATATATTAGTATGTTCACACTTGTCCCAGATCAGAGTTCTTTCATGGGGAACGTGGGAACAAATACTTATAAAACTCAATAATGTTCCCGTGTTCCCGCTGTTCCCAACAAAAATTTCCATCTTAATCTTCATCACCCAACACGCGATTGGTAAACATATAGACCCATTTCGCTCCCATCTGAGGGAGTCGTTTCTTCAGAGTCACCCGATCTTTTCCACGAATAAGCCATCCCTCTTCGATGCAAACGGATTCGACAAGTCGCTTGTCAAAACCTGAGCAGAATTCCACATTAAATACTTCCGGAAGAACGTAATAAGTCGTTTCATCCATTTCACTTTCGCGAAATCCGGCTCTATTGGTGATTTTTTGATAGGGCATTTGTGTAGAGGACGAGTCTTCTGAATGGGCTTTAAAAGCGGCAATGTCAGCAAATCGGCTCTCTCCATTAAGCTCAAAAAATCGACGGATGTGGGCTTTAATTTGTTCCCTTTCAAGCAACCCGACACTTCCTCTTGAGAGTAACCAAGCCTCAAAGCAGGATTTCACTCCTTGAAAAGCTTCTCCATCTTGCCAGCCAGTGATCCCCATCTTCGTTGCCAGTTCACCTGCAGCAGCAATGATGGCGAAACGGTTCAATACTCGAGCTACCTGACCGGAAGCTTTTGGAGGAAAACACTCTCGCTCAAACTGCTGCATTTTTTCTTTGGTCAGTTTCAGGTACTCGCTTTTATTGGCTATGAGCTGTTCGATGAAATGAATAGCTGCGGTGCCATAAAATTGTGTTGTGAGCAGATTTAAGGCATTGGCAAAAGTATCACCTGTCGGATAGTGATGCAGGTTTTCAAATGCTCCATATTTGCCTGTGTCGGCTGGAATATCCAGTATGCGAACCTCTTGCCCTGCTCGCGTTTTTTTGCCTGCCTGCATGAGATGTCCTGCGAGATTGGTCTCTCCACTCGAAAGGTAGAGTATGCGCCATTTTGCCGTAGGCTTGGAATCACCCGAGGCATCGGACCGCACTTTTTTGGAGCCATTAGCCAGCATGTAGGTGGCCTCTCCCACTTTGTCCGGATCGCTCTGACCCAACTCATCGAGGCAAAGCAAAGTATCGTTGTGATTCATGGCAATTCCCTCTAATCCATTGGTTGTGGCCCGCCAAGTGAGAACGTAGTCTTTTCCGCCCCAAGGTGTGGCGGCTACTCTTAAAATTGTCGTTTTTCCCAAGGAACTTGTGCCTTGAAAGTGAACGCCTCCGCTTTCGATCCCTAACGGAGTGAGCAAAATAGAGGCAAAAGACATAGACAGTGCAAAAACAAGCCTGCTGTTTCCAGCACATAACTTGGGGATCTGTTGCCAGTTTTCCAAAGTTCCTTTCGTCGAAAAATGTCCAGCTGGATAGTTGGATTGAAGAATAACTTGTTCATTTGCTGTCTGTCCTATTGTCCTCGAAGGCAAGACAAAGCAGTCATAATGCCAGCCAACATGAGGCGTGCATAATCCTCTTGCCGTAGGGCGGGAGGATTGAATGTATACCGTGAGTTTCTGACGAGCCATTCTTCCGGGTTCTATCTCAAGTCCTTTTGATAGCAGTTCTCCCAAGTAGGGATATCCTTCGCTAGCAAGCATCGACATGGGCATCGCCCACGTATGCATGCGTCCATCGCAATCATGCCACTGAAGTAATCGCCCAAAATCTTCGCCATGCTGATTACGTGTGACTGCTATAATTTCAAGGCGAGAACAGATGCGTAAGCGGACAGGGCTTTCATCCTCATCTTCTTTTGGTTCCTGATACCAGAGGTTGGTGTCATCTAAATAAAATCCAGGTGGAAGCCGAGTGAGTTCCCTTTCTCGTTGTTCATCGCATTTTTTCTCTAT
>Ga0207104_1215_pt1 | contig 13605 bp, 5 predicted proteins | sample Alteio_BWMinHeat_79_FD_153538 | JGI IMG/M metagenome (GOLD analysis project Ga0207104, IMG submission 153538) | Enriched cells from forest soil in Barre Woods Harvard Forest LTER site, Petersham, Massachusetts, United States -... | ecosystem: Environmental > Terrestrial > Soil > Temperate forest >...
AGCTTTACGGATAGTGCTGGCGGCGCTGGTGCTTTAACTACTTCTGGCACAATTACTGCTTCTGGCACATTAGTCCTTCTATCTACTGGCACCAATGGTGGAGTTGTATTAGGTGGTAATGTTTCAGGTACTGCTGACACAATTACAGCTTCTGGCTCTGGTGCAATTAGTCAAACAGCTGGTACCGTTACTGGCACAACGTCAACTGCCTTTACTTCTGGTTCTGGTGCTATTGGTTCTTTAAATATAGTTACTCCTAGTTGGACAGCTAACACAACTGGTAATGTGACATTAGTTGATACTCAAGCAACTACTGGTAACGGAGTATCAACTGGTAATAATATTAGCTTTACGGATAGTGCAGGTGGAGCGGGCGCATTAACTACTTCTGGCACAATTACGGCTACTGGTACTTTAGCTCTTCTATCAACGGGTACAAATGGCGGCATAGTATTAGGCGGCAATGTCTCAGGTACAGCCGACACTATTACTGCTTCTGGCTCTGGCACAATCACACAAACAGGTGGTAATGTCACTGGTTCAACCTCTGTTGCTTTCATTAGCGGCAGTGGTGCAATTGGTTCATTGAATATAGTTACACCTAATTGGACTGCCAATACTACAGGTAATGTGACATTAGTTGATAGTCAAGCTACTACAGGTAATGGAGTATCAACCGGTAATAATATTAGCTTTACGGATAGTGCTGGTGGCGCTGGTGCTATTACAACTTCGAATTCGATTACAGCTGCAGGTATATTATCATTAATAGGTTCAGGTACTAACAGTGGCATAGTCCTTGGAGCGAATGTCTCCGGTACAACAATTAATTTGACCGCCAACGGTTCTGGCACTATCGGTCAAACAGCTGGTTCAATTGCTGCTACTAATTTAAATCTGACATCTGGCTCCGGTGCTATTACAACCTTGACAGGCACTACCAGCAATTTGACTTTCAATACATCGGGCAATGTTACATGGGCCAGCACCAACGGTACTGCACTTAATATAGGTAATGGCAGCTCTACTGGTAATAATATATCAGTCTCTAATAACGCTGGTTTGACTACATCAGGTGCTATCACTGCTTCTGGCACATTGTCTCTATCCACAACTGCTAATAATGGCATTATTACCTTAGGTGCTAATGCTGGTGGGACAGCAGTTACTGTCTCAGCTAATGGTTCTGGCGTTATTACTCAAACATCAGGCACTTTAACAGGCAGTACTTCAATATCGTTATCCTCTGGTTCTGGTAATATCGGCAGTATTAATACTGCTACTCCTAGCTTGACACTCAATACTACCGGCAGCGCTACTGTTGTAAATACTGGTGCTTTAAGCCTCGCTTCTGGCGGTAGTACTTTCTCCAGCTTGTCTGTCAGCAATAACAATGCCCTTACAACAACATCATCACTTGGTACTTCCGGTGCATTGTCTTTGTCAACCACATCCGGCACCGTCACTATTGCCTCAGGTAATAACATCAGTGCCGGTACCACAGTTGCCTTAACAGGAAGTGCCATAAGCAATAGCGGCACGATTACAGGTGGCACTGGTATTACAGCCACTGCTGCTTCTTTGACCAATAATGGTACAATCACAGCTACAACCGGCAATCTAGCAGTACAAAGCAATGGTGGCAGCTATGTCCTTAGTGTCAATTTAGGCAATGGCAGCACTATGACTGCTACAGCCGGTAATGTTGACTTTAACAATACAAATCCTGGACAGATTACAATTAGCGGCGGTGCTGGTAATTATGGACTTATCTCTGCTAGTAGTGCCATTGTCCTTAATGCGGGCTCAAGCACTGTTAATGTCAGTGTCAATCAACTGATTGGTTGTGTTGAACCTACAGCCTCAGCAGTATCAATAACTACCCAAACTGGTGGACTTGATTTCTGCAATGGCGTTAATACCTCTTCTGGTTCTGGCTCTGGTGGTGCAATTACCATTATTGCTAATGGCGGTGCAGTTACCAGTGGAGTGATAACAACCAATGGCAGTGGTTCTGGTAATTCAGCTGGGAATGTGACAATAAATGGAGCAAATGGAGTAACAGTAGGAGCAATTAACGCTAATGGAAGCAGTGGGGCCAATGGAGGCACAGTTAGTGTAACTAGTTCCGGACAAACAATCACAGGAACAACTATAAGCGCTACAGGAGCGGGTGGAGGCAATGGTGGATCTATAACAACCAATAGCGGCAGCTTAGTATTATCCAGTCAAGATGGCAGCGGCAATAGTATAGATGCTAACGCCACTGGAGGCGGTAATGGAGGCACAGTAGCGGTAACGACGACAGCACTAACAGCGTTCACGATAGGAAGTGGAGGCGGGACAAGCAATGGCACAGCGGGAAATATAAGCGCCAATGGAGTGAGTGGTGGGAATATAACGCTAACTAATTATGGCAATCAACCAGCGGTAGTAAATCAAATCATAAATGGAAAAGTGACAGCCAATGGCACCACAGGCAGTGGTGGCACAATATTAATCCAGGGACAACAGCCGGCAGGTACTGCGGCTTTAACGACACAATTTAGTGGTGGCACAGTACAGGCTACTAATAATGCTAATAATTCAGGAATAATCGGATTCAATAGTGGAGCCGCGCAAGACGTTAACCTGTCAGGAACAGGTACGGTGAATGCCGGACAAGTAGTAAGGGTCGGTAACCTGAATCCAAATACATTGGCATTTTTGCCTGCAGCAGGAGGAACGGTAATTATTAATCCGACGGTGACAATAACCAATGCTCTTGAGACCAACGGCTATATACCACCAACGCCGTCACCTACCCCTACACCGACCCCGTCTGGTGGTGGTGGTTCGTTGTTGATATCTGAAGTGCCAATTAGTGACGAAGGTATTAATGGCATAGGAGCGTCTTTAACTGCTACTGATATTACACCTGTAGAAGGATATGTTAGCTTGACTGACGAGTATGAAAAGCGTCGTTTTAAACGAGCTTCCAAAGGCAATAAGACATCAACTATTCCAGGGGCAAGGACCTACCGTCATCTATTTAATGGTAAGGAAACAGGCATGTTAATGCATGATGGAATGAAACTCTACGGGAATAATGTTGAAAGTAATTATCTAAATATAGATAAAGGCAATGTTCTATTATCACCGGACAAAGATATCGTTGTGGGTACTCATGAGGGCAACATACACATAGCTTCAGGCGCGATAGCCTTTGTAATGGAATCAGGTCATGATGTGGTTATATATGATTTACGACAAAGCCTGCCAAAACAAGTACGTGTTATGGTCAACAATCGCAAAGTTTATTTGGACCCAGGTACTATGATGGTATTGACGCGGCAACAGGTAAATGACTTTGAAGATATAGAAGCTGAATGCCATATGATTAGTTATCGTGGCGCGCAAGAAATAGCTGTGAAGGATAAGACAGTAAAAGTATTTATAGCAGAATATTCTATTGCCTCTGCGCTGGCAACAATCGAACCATTGAGGAAACTAATTGCGTCGAACGACAAGCAGGACAGAGCTGTTTTAGAGAAAATAATTAAGGGTGCAGTTATGTTGAATGACTTTAGTGGCAACATAGATCTGGATCAATTGGCTAATCTGGACGAAGTAGCTAGCGCTGAAGTGCAGCGCTGAAGCTATAAAATCAACATCTAGCTTTCAGAGGGCTCGAAAGCGGTGATAAATGCTTTTGAATAGCTAAAGGTTCTTATTTGTATTTTCTAGTAACCCTTTAAATTTAGATGCAAAGATGTAAAAGAGATATTGGGAAATGACTGGTCTATGTGTTCTTGATAGGTTGTCAGGAATTCGGGGAAGAGAAAATCATTCTCTGGTATTGAGTTGGTATAAAAAACTTGTAACCATTGATATGGGTTGGCTGGGTATGCTAGTTAGTAGTTGCCATGTTATTGTTGTTTTTTTAGAAAGATATCCGTAAGATATGTATTTGTTGGAAAACCGATTTTTCAACCAGATGAATAAGTGAATAAAAGAAATTTTTCTCAAGCAACCTTTAGAATGTTTGTGCTGGGGTTGGCAATATTTGGGCTGGGGATGGTGAAGAGATACTGATGATTGAGAAAAGAGTTTTTAACAAGCTAGTATCAATAATCTTCTGCTTGCTAGTAATAGCACGGACAATGTTTTCCCTGCCGGTGCTTGCTCAAGCTGCTAGAGCGGCTACTTCTAATGTTGGGGTGCCGCCAGTATTTCATCATTGCCAAGGTTTGAACTTTGGCGTAGCAGGACAGTTTTCGGGCTTCGCTTCGCATTGTGCTAATCACATTAGTCAGTCCCAAAATACCGGTCAGTCCCAAAACACCGGTCAGTCCCAAAGCAGTGGCCACCACGAATTTTTCACGCATCATCACGATATTGATGGTTCTGTTCAGCATCGTGCTTTTTTCTTTCATGATCATAATGCAAACATGGGCAGCAACGCCGTAACAAATCAAGCAGCTAGTACCAATAGCCACGCATATATTGGCGGATATCATGCAAGTTTTCATCGCAGTTGGGGCACTCAATCGGCTGTGTCTCTGGTAGGCAGTCGTGGTACAAACGGTTTGTTACGCGGAGCAGTTAGCTTGCCGGCTGCCTTTGGTCTAGATCTGAGTTCAAATCAGCTAGTAATAGTAGCCAGCAATATTGCCCCTGTAACCATAGTAGTGGGAGGACACCTAGGTATTAATGGCAATATGGTTGGAGGGACAACCCAAATCATTATGCCTGGGCAGAAGGTAACAGCAGCGCAATATGTAGCAATGGAACAAGCGGCTGCCGGACAGCAAACTCTTGTTTTAACTAGAAACGGTGCAGCCATAAGTGGAGTGATAACCTTAATAGCTGGACAAGTAAGTTCGCTTTCCAGTGTGCAAGTACCCACTCACGTAATGGTAGACACAGTTGGATTCACGAGTACTAATCCGCTCGATATAACCGGCGCAACACAAGTCTTTGGTTCGCTCTACGCTTTACAATTAACACCAAATGTGAGCGCTGGTATTGATGCCGGATCTCTATTTGTCGGTGGAAGAGGCATTATTAGTGACAGCCTCACCAATCAAAGTTTATTCAATAGTATATTTTCTTCAAACGGTATGACCTTTAGTGTATTAGGCAATGTGACTAATCAGGGCACTATAAGTTCAATTGGGCCACTATCAATAAAAGGCGGGCAAATAGCTAATGTGAGTACGCCAACTCATCAAGCATTGATTAGCGCGCCAAATGTCAATTTATACACAGCTTCAGGAATTGTAAGAAACAGTGGGCGCATAATAGCCAGTAAAGGTGATGTACAATTCGCAGCACCGCTTACGCAAAATATAGCTATCAATAACAGTGGTGGAATAGTCCAGGCTCCCCAGGGCGCAATTAATTTCAGGGAAGCGAGATATTCTGGTCTCGCTAATATGACCTTGACTGAAGGAGATTGGTTATCGCAACAAGTTAATTTAAATTCTGGCTCTGGCGTTGCTACAGCGAATGTAGGAAATATGACAGGGACACTAAATACAAGTGCTGGCGAAGAACATATAGAAGTATCAACAGCTAATCTAGTTCTTGGTAATACAGCAATTAGTGGTGACCCGAGTTATTTTAATACTGGGGGTGCTGTAACTATAGCCGGTAATTTAAACTTTTCTGGACAAGATTTGGCTATAGTAGCCAAAACAAACATTGTCACTGCCACTGGAGCGGGAGCAATTAGCACAAGCTCTAGTACTGGGAAGGCTGGCAATATCACTATGATTGCTGGCGCTAATTTTACTTCTTCAGGTCCAGCTTCTGGTAGCAATGACACAACAAGTACGCTTACCGTAAGTGGTGGTACAAGCGCTGGTGGTTATATTGATCTTAATGGCTCCATTAGTGGATCGGGCAAAGCTATTACTTCTCTCACTAGCGCTAGTAGTTTCTCAGGTGACAGTGGGGGCAATGTAACCCTAGTCGCTTATGGCGGCTCTGGTTCATCAGCAGGCAGTGTCAATCTGCCGAATGCTGTGACTGTTACCACAGGTGGTAATGGAGCTGGCAAAAACGGCGCAGTAAATGTTATTTCTGGCGCTACTTCAGGTATTGGTATCAGCATTGGTGGCGTGGATACTACAGGCGGTACCGGCAGCGGTGGCAACATCAATCTATCTACGCAGACACCTATTATAAGCGGCGGGCCAAAGATGACTATTCTTAATGGATCAATCACTAACGGTACTACTTATATAGGCGGTAGTACAACAGCTTCGTCAATCAGTGCTGGCGCTGTAACCTCGCCGGGTGGTGTGATAACAATTATGGCTGGCAGGGCGATAACGGCAGGCGCAATTACCAGCAATGGTGCTGGACTAGCTAATAATGGCGGTATTATTAATTTAACAGTGGGAAGCGGCGCGGCTGCTAATTTACAGATTAATGGAGCAGTAAATGCCAATGGTGTCAGTAGTGGCACCGGTGGCATAGTTAATATTACATACAATTCTGGCAGTGTTTTTCTTGTTGGCAGTAGCGGTGCCAATAGTTATGTCAACGGCATTATCTCAGCTAGTGGAGGAAGACACGGTAACCCGATTGGTGGTACCGTTAATATAACTAATAAGGCAAAGAGTGCTCTTAACGTTACCCTGGGCGCGGATATTTCAGCTGCCGGTCTTACAACGGGTAATATCAATTTCACATCACAAAGTGGACAAACAATAAGTGTTGTTGGCGCTGGTGGCTTAGTGGGCGTTGTGAATAATAATGCGACAGCTGCCGCAATAACATATACAGTAGGTACGGGCAACATAAGGCTGGGTGCAGTTAGCAATAGCGGAAGCAATAAAAATATTATTGTGACAAATAATGCTGCTAGTGGTTTTATCACCACAACACAAAGTATAGCCAGTACCGGCGTATTAACTTTAACGAGCGGGACAAGTGGTAGCGTGACCATTGGAACCGGAACAACAGCAAGTGGTACGACAACAACAGTTAATGCGCCATCGTTAACCCTAAATGGCGCAGCTGCGATAATGGCTAGTACTGGCAATCTTAATATTCAAAGTAATAGCTCCAGTCACGCCCTTACAGTTAACATGGGACCTGATGGCGGGGGAGTAGCAGCCAAATTAGTTGCAAGCAAAGCCACCGGCAATGTTAACTTTAATGGGTCTCAATCAGGAGCTATAACAATAACCGGTGGTCCGAGCAATGGGTTGATATCTGCCGGTAGTAATGTGGTTATGAACGGTGGATCGGGTGCGGTGAATAGCAACAATAAACAAATTATTGGTTGTATTCATCCAAACGGATCTTCAATAGCAATCCAAACAGCAGTTGGCGATCTTAATTTTTGTTTAGGAATTACTACATCGTCTGGATCAGGATCTGGCGGAGCAATAACAATTGCTGCAAATGGTGGAGCTGTTAATAGTGGAGCTATCACAACCAATGGTAGTGGCGCAGGGCATAGCGCCGGTAATGTGACGATATCTGCTGCTAATGGAGTAAATGTTGGGGCGATCAATGCCAATGGACTAAATGGTGCCTCAGGAGGCTCAGTCAGTATTACCAGCTCTGGACAGCCAATCATCGGCATGCTTATTAGTGCTATAGGCAGTGGCGCAGGTACTGGTGGATCTGTGACGACTAGCAGCGCTACTCTGGTACTGACCGGTCAATATAGCAGCGGTAACAGTGTAAATGTTAATGCGGGTGGTACCGGTAATGGTGGCACTGTTTCGATAACAACTACTGCTCCTAAAGCATTTACTGTTGGTAATGGAGCCGGAACTGGAAATGGCACCCTTGGCAATATTAGTGCTAATGGACATAATGGCGGCTTTGTAAATCTGACAAACTATGGTGATACAAACAATGGAATTGCTAATCAGGTTATTAATGGCAAAGTCAATGCTAACGGCACAACGGGGACTGGCGGCAAGATTGTAATTCAGGGGCAACAACCAACAGGATCCGCGCCTCTCATCACACAATTTAATGGCGGACTTATTCAAGCGAGCAATAATGCAAATAATTCGGGCATAGTCGGATTCAATGGTGGGGCTGGTGAAAATGTTAGCTTGCTAGGTGCAGGTGCGGTGAATGGCGGACAAGTCGTAAGAGTTGGAAATTTAGATCCAAATACGCTGGCATTATTGTCTGTGCGAGCTGGTACGATATTTATTAGTCCTACAGTAATAATAACCAATGCTCTGGAAACGAATGGCACTTTCCCAGTTCCACCAATTCCGCCAACCCCGCCACCAATAGTTGTGCCCACCACTACAACTAAACCTTTGTTGATTGCCGGGACGCCTACGCTAGCAAGTGGTGGACTAGACTTGTCAAAAACAGCTGTTGATTTCACGCCTGTTCGAGGTTATGTTGAGTTAAACGAAAAGGAAGGAATTAGCCCCTATCGCCTTGCCGGTCGTCGTCATCGAATATCTACTATTCCTGGAGCAAAAAGCTATCTGCATAGCTTTACCGGTACTGAAATAAGTCGATTGACAAATGAGGGTATGAAGCTCAATAACACTGGTGTAGAAAATCATTTAAGTATTGACAAAGGTAATGTTCTATTATCACCAGATAAAGAAATCGTTGTTCGAACGCATGAAGGTAATGTTGATCTGTTGCGCGGAGCAATTGCCTTTGTGATGGAATCTGGACATGATGTAGTGGTCTATAATTTGCGACAAAATAGACCAAAGCAAGTAAGCGTTATAGTAAATGGGCACAAGCTTTGTTTACACCCTGGTAATATGCTGGTGTTAACGAGACAAAATATTAATGATTTTGAAGATGTAGACGCGGATTGTCACAGGATTAGTTATCGTGCCGCGCGACCAGTTTCAGTAGGCGGACAAGAGGTGAAGGCGTTTATGGCTGAATTTTCGATTGCCTCTGCTATGTTGGTTGTTGAGCCGCTAAAACAATTAATTGCTTCTAGCAACAAAGATGACAGTAATGTATTGCACAAAATAATAAAAGGCGCAGTAATGTTGGATGAATTCACTGGCACAATCGATACGGAGCAACTCGCTACTTTGGACCAACTAGCTAGTGTAAGGAAAACCGTGTTGGAGGATAGAGCTGGTGGCGTAGCGACAACAGAGACTGTATTGGATAGGGCTAGTAGAGTCGCCAATACTGCCACGCAAACGCATTAAAGTGTCACTTTAATATGTTTCTCAGGATAAGATCATCTTTTCCTCGACAATCACGTCAAGCTGAAATGTTGATAAGCGCACACCGTCAAGCCTTGCGCCTGCAAGTTTTCTTTGGATGAGAGACCCATATCAGCACAATACCTCATATTACTTCAAGTATCTTAGAGTTTTATGCGATTATCGATAGCGAGATTAGTGTAAGCAAAATGATTTATTATTGACAGGCAGCCAAATTAAGGCGATACAGTAATACGGCGGGTGAAATCTTTTTGGTGGGTGAGTTTGCGCCAATCGAAATCCGCATTTTTCTTATTAAACTTTGCATAAAGTTTCCAGACATCATAAGTAGCCGGATCAATCGCTAATACATTTCTACCATCAGTAACTAAATAAACAGTTCTGCGATTAGCTGATAAATCAGGCAGATCCACACCCACATTATAGAAGCGTCCATTAAGCCTGATGCCAATGACAGGAGCCGTAAAACCAGAAGAGGCGGCGATAGCAACAATTTTGTTATCACTTTTTAAAGGTCCATAGCGATCGGCAGCGGTGTAATAATTAGAACCTAACTCTGCTGTTTCTAAGCAAGTCATCTTCACGAAAGCCTGCAAAACCGTTTTTTTGATGTAACCATCTGTGATACTATTTTTTCCGTTTTCGGAGCGCAATATGTCAGTATTTAAGTCAGTCACCCTACCTTTGAGGACGATGTTCCGTTCTACTGCCTGAATTCCCGAAGCTTCTGCCAGTGCCTTTAATGTACGGTCAATTTTAGCAATGCGGGCCTTTAAAGGAGGGGTGGTGGCTTTCAAATTGTCCACAGCTGCTTTTAAATAGGGACTGAGCGGATCGAATTGTCTAAATAATGCTATTGACTCTTGATATAGGGGTGCGGCAGCTTGATTTTGTCCTAATAGCCGGCGAGATTGAGCTTCCGCGTACCTTGACTCTGCAAGAAATTTTTCATTGCCACCAGCAGCAGCAAAACCATCTCCTGCCAGCTTGAAATATTGGGCAGCCATGTCATATCTTTTTGATGAAAGGGCAAACACTCCTTGTTTGTATACTTGTGAGGCTTGCCAGGCCTGTATATTGTTATCCAGCTGTTGGGTCATTTCAGCTTTACCGTGTAGAATAACCGATTTGCCACTTTTTGATCCATAAGCTGACGGAGCAGAATTGGGACCAGTAGAAGGCGCCACGGCATCTTCCGAATTGTAAGAGATGGCTACAATTGTGCTTGCATTTACATTTTCCTGATTGCCAGAATTACAAAACCCGGCTTGCTGACAGTGAAGCAGCAGGGATGTCGAAGCAATTAATAATTGCCAGTGTCGATCAAAGATTAAGTATTTGCTGGGCATTCAAGGCTTATCTAAAGGTGTTGGCGCATTAAACAGTGTTTTCTTAAAACCTATTCTTATTTTACGCTGAAGTATTCGTTATTATTGACATTAAATTCTTACCCGACCAGAATACTTGATTAAACGCAAAGTGATAGGTAGAGAAGTGGCCGCCAACCAGGCTTATGTTAAGCTCGAGTAATTGAGATATCTATTTGTGAATTATCGAGTGAAATATTGATACAGTTGTAATTATCAATACAAGCATCTGCTTCACTCAAAGCGCTAGCTGGAAAGGTGGTGGAAAGAGCAATGACCTTCATTCCGGCTGTGCGAGCGGCTTTCAAGCCCTGGGGAGCATCTTCAAAAACAAGGCACTGTTTTGGATCTATATTCAACATAGAAGCTGCTTTAAGGTAGCCCTGTGGATGCGGTTTTCCCTGGGTTATTTTTTCGGCCGTAATTAATACATTTGGTAAATCAATTTTGGCGTAGTTTAATTTATGATGGGCAACTTCCTGGGTACCTGATGTAACAATACCCCATTTATTTTTAGGGATAAGTTTGATAATTTCTAGGGCGCCTGGGATGAGGGATATATTTTTGGCTTGTGACAGTTCGAGATTATTTAGTTTGGCCAATTCTTGTTCAGGATCAAGCTCTGGCTTCAAAGTTTTCACTATGTCGATTGCCCGGGTGCCGTTAAATCTTTCCACCAAATCGTTATATGGCAGACCATGCTCAAAACACCAGGACTGCCAAGCATATTCCACGCATTTCCAGGAATCCACAAGAGTGCCATCAAGATCAAACAAAATGCCCTGACAGGAAATAGATATCATGATGTCCTTTTCTTTACATCTCTAGATGAATAATTCTCTCATGATTTTTGCCCAAAGATCGCCTATGTTCTTTCAAACTCAGGCTTCCTTAGGATTACAACTTGAAAACAATTATTGAGCCCTTTCGAATTAAAGTAATTGAGCCAGTCAAATTTACCTCCGCCAAAGAAAGGGAGAGTATTTTGCGCGCGGCTCATTTTAATCTATTTCAAGTTGCCGCGACGGACGTAATTATCGACTTGCTTACAGATAGTGGTACTGCGGCCATGAGTTGTGAGCAATGGGCAAGTATGCTGCTTGGAGACGAGTCCTATGCTGGCGCGCGCAGTTGGTTCCGTCTGCAAAATGTATTGCGTGAGCTTACCGGTATGCCCCATATATTGCCCACTCATCAAGGACGGGCAAGCGAGCGGATATTATTTACATTGATGGGTGGGGCTGGCAAAGTAATTGCTAATAATAGTCATTTTGATACAACCAGGGCTAATATTGAAAACACCGGTGCTATTGCTATCGACTTGGCAATTGATGAAGCTTATGAGCCAGACAACCCTTATCCATTTAAAGGCAATCTGGATATTAAAAAACTGCAGGCTCTTATTAAAGAAGTAGGAGCGGAACAAATACCGCTTTGTATGGTGACGGTCACTAATAATAACGTGGGCGGACAGCCAGTTAGCATGGCTAATTTAAAAGAAGTAAAACGAGTTTGTGGAGAGCATAATATCCCATTATTCTTGGATGCTTGTCGATTTGCCGAAAATGCTTATTTTATTAAGCGCAGAGAAAGAGAGTACGCAGATTTAAGTGTGCGGGAAATAGCTAAGCTAATGTTTGATCTTGCTGACGGAGCTACCATCAGCGCAAAAAAAGATGGACTAGTGAATATCGGTGGATTATTGTTATTGAGGAATAATGACTTAGCGAAAAATGCAAACAATCTTCTTATTCTAACCGAGGGCTTCACTACCTATGGTGGCTTAGCTGGTAGAGATTTGGAGGCAATGGCGCAAGGTTTTGTTGAAGTACTAGACGAGCACTATCTGCGCTATCGCTTACGCAGTGTAGAATATCTAGCTGAACATCTTCTTAAGTCCGGCATTCCTATAGTGCAGCCAGTAGGTGGGCATGCTGTTTATATTGATGCGAAGGTATTTTGTTCACACATTCCCGTGAGCCAATTTCCAGGACAGGCTCTTGTTTGCGCTCTATATCGAACAGCGGGCATAAGAGCGACCGAACTAGGCAGCCTTGTGTTCGGCAAAAAAACCTCAAAACTTAGTAAGCAAAATAAAAATTCGCCGCCAGTTATGGAACTAGTACGCCTCGCTATACCAAGGCGAGTTTATACGCAAAGCCATATGGATTATGTTGCTGAAGCTTTGCAAGAAATATATAATGACAGAAAAAAACTTAAGGGATTAGAGATAATAGAAGAACCAGAGACGCTCAGGCATTTTACCGCAAAGTTCAAAGAAATCGATTAAGTAATGACGTTCACTACATGTAATATGACAACGAATTACATGTACTAGTATCCGGCTTAAAGGAAGCAATAATAAAAATGGCTAGTAAGGCTAAATTGAACAAATGGCTTGAATTTATAATTATCATTATTTGTTTTATGGCGCCAATGTCAGTTGCAGTACCATGGAAATGGCTCAAACATAGCGGTGATTTTTCGCAATGCTATGCAACTAGTTATTTGATGCATACCGGCTCTTACAGTTTAATCTATAACAATACTTTTTCTATACCACCTATTATAAGTTGGATTTTTGCTCCACTTGCTTGGTTCAGAATTAATTTGGCTCTCGGTTTGTGGACGGCTAATTCTATTATTTTCATGTTGTTATCATATTTTATGCTTTGCCAATCCCTAGGGATACGCGGTGCTAAAAGGCTCTGGGTAGCAGCCTTCTTAGGAGCGCTAGGACCATTTATTATGGCAGTCTGGCATGAGCAACTGACACCGTTATTGTTTTTTGCTTTAACGGGACTTTTTATTGCTCTTAAGAAACGGCGACCTGTACAGGCTAGTATTTACCAGTTTTTGTTGTGGCTAAAGCCTTATTTGCTTATACCGATCATTGTTTATGAGCTGGGAGCCGGCCAATCCAATTTAGTTATAATCACTTTTTTGTTAGCAATTATTGGACTCTTACTATCCTGTGTTCTGGGAGGTCTTCCTCTTTTGGGTAATTACTGGCACCTTTGCATGTCTTACAAAATGGAAACATCGTTATTGTCTATATTTCA
>Ga0207104_1216_pt1 | contig 13600 bp, 12 predicted proteins | sample Alteio_BWMinHeat_79_FD_153538 | JGI IMG/M metagenome (GOLD analysis project Ga0207104, IMG submission 153538) | Enriched cells from forest soil in Barre Woods Harvard Forest LTER site, Petersham, Massachusetts, United States -... | ecosystem: Environmental > Terrestrial > Soil > Temperate forest >...
TGCATTTTTTTATCCGCGGCGGATCTCGCCAAGCGATCTTAGGACCAGGCCTAAGCGAGGAACAGAAACAATATAATAGAAAAGTCTCCAGAGACAACAATTTCCTGAGGTCTTTAGCGCTGCAAAACGAACAGCAGCTGGACAGCCATATCAAACAGCTCAAGCAATGGAGTCAAGAAAACGCCGCCTTTTATCAGTTCGCGCCAACCCAGTGGCAAAAAATCAGGATTCTCTTTTTCGAAACGCGCTTTTTCCGCTACATGAGCCGCGTATCAAGACTTGACTTCGGCACCCTGCGCAACGATTCGAATAAAACCGTTGTCAGCGAAGTTGCAAGGCGATTCAAATATTCGCTGACGCTCTCCATTTTGCCAATGTTCATTACTTTTATATTTTGTCAGTTTTTTGGCCTGACGATGGCCTATACGCGTAATCGCTGGCCTGACCTCAGCCTCAACCTCTTTTTTTTGATTCTCTATGCGATGCCCGTATTTGTCGTGGCTCCCTTTTTGATTGAAAAAGTCGCTTTAAATCACGATTTTCCGTTTTCCAATATTCCCATTCCAATCAGCGGTTTCACCAGTCCCGATTCCATTTATGAACAACAAAATTCCTATCAGCGCGTCTTTGATGTCGTTGAACATATTTTCCTCCCCTTGGTCGCCATCATATATGGGACTTTAGCCGCTCAAGCGCGTTTATCTCGGACAGCCATACTCGAAACGCTGCACCAGGACTACGTGCGCACGGCCCGCGCCAAGGGCGTCCCCATGTTGACGATTTTATTTAAACATGTCGGACGCAACGCATCGATCACCATCGTCACTTCAATTGCAAGTTCCTTGGGAATCGTTTTAGGTGGATCCCTAATCGTTGAAACGCTATTTGAAATTAATGGATTTGGAAAATTCTTCTACGATGCGATCATCAATCGCGATTACAATGTGATCATGTTCTCCGCATTGGCGGGATCATTTTTAACATTGATAGGCTATCTAGCCGCGGATATCGCTTATACTGTGCTGGATCCACGCATTACTTTGGACTGATATGCACGATGACTCCTATTGGAAAACAATTTGGAAAAAATTCAGCCGACACCGTTTAGGCTATGCCGCCCTATACGTAACGCTGTTTTTTTGCATTGTTGGCATTTATGCGCCATTTTTAGCGTCGAGCCATAAAATTCCCGGAACTGAAGGTAGCGTTCATCGGCGCCAAAGGCCACGGAACGGTCCTCCCTGCGGGCAGCCCCTTGCTGCGAAATTTCGCCCACAGTGACTGGATCGCCAGGCGCCATATTAACGATGATGAAATTGACGAGAATGATGCAAAACAGCGTGATCGGAAGCAAAAGAAGGCGTCTCAGCAGGTAGTTCAACATACATTACTTCAACCAATATGCGTTGCTGTTGGGCTCTGCGATGTTGGCGCCTGGAATGAGATCCTGCCTGTCAGCCGGGATAAAGACGCCGCGCAGATAATCATGATAAAGCAGCGCTGTTTTGGGGGTATAAAGAAATGTGTAGGGCGCTTCTTCATGGATGATCGCATCGAAACGGTGATAAAGAGAGATCCGTTTGGCGGGATCTGTTTCATATTGCAGGGCGTCAATGATGGCGTCGGCCTCAGTGTTCGCGAAACCGATGGCGTTGGAAGATCCTTTTTCTTTTGCGCCGGAGGAATGCCACAGTTGTTTTGGGTCTTCAGGCGGAGTTCCAAGGCCCCATCCCAAACTGATGGCGTCAAAATTTTTGTCCTCAAAGACAGCGGAAAGATCTGCGATGTCGACGCCATTTAAATTACAGATGACGCCGATCTCTTTCAGAGCTGTGGCTGTATATTCGCAGATCGCTTTATTTGTGGCGTTTTTAACGTAGTAGGTCAGAGTGAACTGGAACGGAATGCGTTTGCCGTCAATTAATTTGTCAATGACGCCATCGCCATCGCTGTCGTACCATCCCTCTTCTTCCAAGAGATGGCGCGCCCTTTGTGGATCAAATGGCCAGGGAGTGATTGATGCGTCATAGGCGGGAGAATAGCGATAAAAAGTTCCCGTCGTTTCAATTCCCATGCCGTTAAGATTTTGACGGATGATGCGTTGGCGGTCGATCGCCATTGTAAGCGCCTGGCGCACCTTTTTATTTTTGAAGTAAGGCTTCGCTTCATTCCATCCAATATAATTGTATCCGCGTGCAACGTAATCAAGGCGGTGGATGGCCGCGCCAGCCTGTTTTTGCTGTTGATATTGCGGCGATTGCAGAAATGTTTCAAACTCCAACAGCTGGTCAGGCCGCAGCGTGTAGCTGTCCAGTTTATTGGCCTTGAAATCCAGCCACAGGGTGTCAGGGCTGTCCTTGAACTGCACTTCAGAAACTTCAGCGAGGGCGTCGTCGGGGAAATAAAAATCCGGGTTGCGCTTAAATCGGATATAACGCTCTGTCATGCCCTCAAAAACCCAAGCCCCGCAGCTGACGATAATGTTTTTAGCCCAATGCTGGGCGAAATTTTGCGCCCATACTGAATTAGAGCGGTAAGTTTCGGGGTCGGAATCGTCATCGATGATTTTTTTTCCGTCTGGAAAATATTGATAAACAAAGCAAGGAAGAGGTCGAAGGCTGCCTGTCAGTTGTTTGGCCACATATTTTATTTTGGGAACGATTTCGCCATTTGGTTCTTTAACTTGTTCCGCTTTCCAGCGGACGACAAAAGTCAAGGGATCAATCACCTCAACTGTCTGAATATCGCTTAAATAGGTGCGCAAGGCGACGGCTCCCATTTCCTGCACATAGGGATTCATCAGCGCATCGAAAAAAAACTTAAAATCAGCTGCGGTCACTTGGTGTTTATGTAGAAAATGGGGAGATAAATTAATGTTTTCTGAAAAAAAATCGGTTCGCAACGGCTGCCATTGCATCCCATCGCGCAGATGCACCCAAAATTCGATGACGCCTTCCGGATTTTTGCGTTCTTCCACTTTAATGGCCATGTCCGGCGCGAACGTTTCATATTTGCCAAATTCGAGGCGGGCAACGGATGCTGTGCATTGACCATACCAGGTCGACACTTGCGCCCAGTTGCTAAAGGGATGCAGGTTGTCAGGCTTGCCTAAAATGGCGTCATGGAAGGCTCCATGAGGCTTAAAGCCAGGTCCCAGCATTTTCGGCAGTGTGACGGCGTAGAAGGGGTCTTCCTGTAATAAGTTGGGGAGTCCAGGATCGATGTGCGGACGGTTGCGAAAGGCTCCTTTCTGAGAGGGCGCCGGTTGTTCGCCAGGAATTGGAGTTTGACTTTCGCTTAGGGCGCCCGAAAGGAGTTCGCTGCGCATCTTTTCAATATCCACATGCAGCGAGGAAAGATCGCTTTTAAGTAAGCCTACTTCCGTTTGCAGATCGATCACTCCGTTTTCAATCAAAGTCGATGACCAATATAACATGGCCATAAATACAAGTATGCCCAATCCTACGATAAAGCGAAAAATATACAATCCAATGGGTTCTTTGTTCATGTGGTTAAAAATACCTTTTTCGCTTATTCTCGAAAAGGTCAAAATGAAATGAACAAATTTCTAAAATATCAGGATGGGCAGGATGGAAAGGATGAGTTCGTAAAATTAAATGAAAACATTAAATAAAAACAAGTTGCATCTATTATTTATATAATATAGAATCGTCGTCATGGTTTTAGTGTTTTATTAAAAACTAGTATTAAAAATGGAGTAGTTTGTATGGATATATATTTATATTTGCCTGGATTTAATGAGGCGGTTGCAACAGCGTTTGGTGACAGAGAGGTCAATAATAGATATTCACAATTTTGTTCTTGCGAGGGGCGAGTGATTTCTTTACTGAATGCCGGGATGGGGCTTATTGGAATCGTGGCGGGTCCGGTATTAATGTCTATAACTGCTTGCCAAAAGGCTTCACAGGGGTTTGGATGGAAAGTTTTAGATGTTTCTCTTTGCATTCTGTTTACATCGTTGTTGTCAGTCATTTTTATGGTTAGAGGACTATTTGGAGCGATTTTTCACCCTGGAATTTTATATAAAGCAAACGACGTTTCATCTTCTGATCATCCCAATCCCAATTACGGTCAACCCAATGTATAACTATATTAACAAGAAACATAATTTAACAAATAAGGAATGGTTTTAACTATGGATATATCTGCATATTTGCCTGTGGCCGCTGGTATAATTAATGACTTCCCCCTTGCACGAGAGGTAAAAGGGAAGAACAATGAGTTTTGTTCGTGCGCCGGACGTAAAGACTCTTTAGCTGTTGCTGCATTTGGCTTTTTTCTACTCGTGGCGGGTCCAGTATTCACATGTTCTGACGTCTGCAAGAGCAAGGTTTGCTTTGGATGGAAAATCGTAGATTTCGTCGCTTGTTTAGCGCTTGGAGTGTTGCTTGGCATCGCCCTAATCATTAAGGGATTATTTGGAGCGATCTTTCATCCTGGCGTTGTTTTTAAATCGGGAAATGACGCGCCTCCATCTCCATATCAACCTGATTACACTAAATAATTGGCATGGTTCAAACCAGGTAACGCTTTTTTATGTCGTCCTTACAGGACTCAGCCGTTTTTTAGTTTACCCAGGCCTTCGCTTCGCTGCGACCTGGGCTGTAACATTCCGGTCCTTCGGACCTTTAGGAATGGTTTAAACAGGTCCGAAGGACCGGAATGTTACAGCCCAGGTCGAAGCGAAGCGAAGGCCTGGGTAAACTAAAAACAGTTGAGTCCTGTAAGGACGATATAAAAAATGTTGCTTACTTGCGCTTATTCTTGAACCATGCCAGAAAAAGGGTTTTAATGATGGAGATATCCGCATATTTGCCTACGACCGCCAAGGTGATTCTTGACTTCCGCCTTACTGCACGAGAAGTGAGGGGGACGAATAACGAATTTTGTTCGTACGCCGGACGTATAAACTCTTTAGCTGCTGCTGGAACTGGACTTATTATGCTCGTGACGTGTCCAATATTCATAGTTCTTGCGCTTTGTGAGAGCAAAGTTTGCATTGGATGGAAAATCGTAGATTTCGTCGCTTCTTTAGCTCTTGGAGTATTGTTCAGCATCGCCCTAATAATGAGGGGATTATTTGGAGCGGTCTTTCATCCTGGAATTGTTTTTAAATCGAGAGATGCTTCATTGAACGCCGGACTCGCGCCATAACATGGCAAAGCCTTTATAAAGGGTGAAAACGCCGATCGCCAATGAGCATACGCCTAAAATTGTATTGTAGTGGGGTTTTAGGCGGCGGAAAAGAAGATGCGCATGCATGGCGAAAAATAGAGAAGGCGAAGTCAGCAGCGCAAACGCCAGGCCATTGCCCATTCCCACCCAAAGATCTCCAGATAAGGCGCATGCGGAAAAAACCACTAGCGTTTGACCGCACGGGAGGGCGATGGTGAAAAATCCAAACAAAAACGTAGGCCATGCCCGATCGCGCAACATTAATAGAGAGAGCCGCTGATTGGCTCCTCCCAAACGTTTCGATAGCCATAGATGGCCCGGGTATTGTTTGCCTGCCAAGCTATAACAGCCCACTAACAAAATAACCGCTCCAAAAACCATATTGGCCGCAGCCGGGATGTGGTATTGATGCAGCAAAAGATTCAATACGGCTCCGGACTCGCCTGCCGCCATTCCGGTTAAAGTAAATGAGAAAGCGCGCCCAAGAAAATACCAGTAGCGGCAGCGGTGCTGTCCAATCATGAGGACCAATGGTCCACACATCCCTGCACAGTGCAAATTGCCTAGCAAATAATAAGGAAAAAAGAGGGTTAAAAACAGAGTCATAAGCTTATTTTGTCTCTTGTTGCGCAACGTAGCGCATTAAATGGATTTTCGCCATGTCTATCCCGGTATTGCCTGAACGCCGCGAGTAGGCTGCAATGGTGACGATGACCATCAATCCTCCAAAGAGGAGCAGAACCCCCGCCACTATGTTGTGAAACCCCTTGATTTTTGAAAAAAATGTCATGTTTCCTCCATTCAACGTAGACTTGCAAAGGACAAAAGGACCTAAAAGACCTAAAGGACATAAGGGACCCAAGATATGGGGTGCAAGGGCTACCTTCCTTAGCCCTTCACTTTTAATTGCACCCCAAGATATGATTAAGATTGACTTTGTCTTTTAGGTCCTTTATGTCCTTTAGGTCCTTCGTCCCTTAATTTAACGCTTTTGCTGTTTTACCGCTTGCCGAATAAATAGCTATTATGGTACAATCAGCTTATAAAACAATAAAAAGATACTAAACACAGCCATTTTGGCTACCTAAAGACGGGGGATTCTCTGAATGTCTCTAGATAAAGGCACCAAAGAAGAAATAACCAAGAAGTTCCAGTTGCATGAAAAGGATACTGGGTCCGCTGATGTGCAGATCGCTATCTTAACGGAACGAATTGCAGAGTTGACTGACCATCTAAAGCGAGCGCCAAAGGACCATGGGTCTCGTCTGGCTTTGCTTAAGTTGGTAGGGCAGCGTCGTCGGCTATTGGACTATTTGAATTCTACAGATACAAGTAGGTATCAGACTTTAATTACAAAATTAAAACTGAGAAGATAAGTAATTAAGAATACAGAAAAAGGGCAGCCTAAAGGCTGCCTTTTTTATTTAGGAGGAGGATGAATATAGAAATCAGAAAAATCTCTTTAAAATAGTTAAAGGGTCTTTTCTGGGTTCTATTTCACTCCTTAGCTCACTATAATGTCCCGCGGGGATATCAAGTGATTCTAGCAGCACAGCCTTCGCTGCTCTATTTACAATAAATAGCATTAAAAAACACATGACGATTCGAAAAAGTTGTTTTTTTCGACATGTAAGGCTGTGTAAACCAAATTTTAGGGAGTAAAAGAAAATATGGAACGTAAAACGATGAGCGTCACAATAGGTGGACGCGAAATTACTTTTGAGACGGGGAAGATCGCCCGGCAGGCTCATGGCGCCGTAATAGTGCGCTGCGGCGAAACAATGTTGTTGAATACCGCATGTGCGGCCCCGGCCGCTGATGAGCAGACAGATTTTCTGCCTTTGCGCGTCGATTATCAGGAAAAATTCTCGGCGGCAGGCAAAACCTTAGGCGGTTTTATCAAACGTGAAGGGCGACCCACAGAACGTGAAACTCTTGTATCGCGCCTTATCGACCGTCCTTTACGGCCTATGTTTGAAGACGGGTACTATAATGAAGTTCAAGCGTTGTCGTATGTGTTGTCTTACGACGGTTTAAATGTTCCGGAACCTCTGGCGATTTGCGGAATCTCCGCAGCTTTAGTGATTTCAGAAATTCCCCTCATTAAGCCGGTTGCAGCCGTTCGCGTTGGATTGATTGACGGCAAATTCGTTGTCAATCCCACGGCCGAACAGCAAAAAAAATCTCTGCTTGATCTGATGCTTGCAGGCACTGAAGATGCGATTTTGATGATCGAAGGTTATTGCGACTTCTTGACGGAAGCGCAAGTCGTAGAGGCCATTGACATCGGACATGCGGCCATCAAAACAATCTGCGAGGCTCTGCTCAAATGGCAACAACAAGTGGGCAAACCTAAAAATCGCAGCATGCTGCGCAAATTGCCAAAAGAAGTGTTTGATGCGGTTGACGTCATCGTCAAGCCATTGCTTGAACCCGCAGTGCGCATTCCCCAAAAACAGAAACGCGAACAGGCTCAAAACGAAGCGAAATCAGCTGTTGCAAAGATATTATTGCCCGAAGGAAAAGAACCAAAATTTAAACCTTCAGATGTAGAAAGGGCGTTGAAGAAAGCGACCTCTAAGTACATGCGCGAAATGATCCTAACGGAGAGCTTGCGCAGCGACGGCAGAAAGCTTACAGATGTCCGTGCAATCGATGTTGAACAAAGTTTATTGCCCCGCGCCCATGGAAGTTCTCTATTCACGCGCGGCGAGACTCAAGCTTTAGCGGTATGCACGCTTGGCGGCGGCAGCATGGCGCAGCGTTTTGAAACCTTGCATGGCGAAGGAGCCAGCAGCTTCTATTTGCAGTACTTTTTTCCTCCTTATTCTGTCGGTGAAGTGGGACGCATCGGAGCGCCCGGCCGGCGTGAAGTTGGCCACGGCAAATTAGCTGAACGCGCCTTGTTGGCGATCCTGCCAACCAAAGAAGCGTTTCCTTACACCATTCGACTCGAATCCAATATTACAGAATCCAATGGTTCGTCTTCCATGGCGACAGTATGCGGCGGCTGCTTGGCGTTAATGGATGCCGGCGTGCCTATTAAGCGTCCTGTAGCGGGCATCGCAATGGGGCTGATCTTAGAAGGCGATCGCTATGCGATCTTATCCGATATTCTCGGAATTGAAGACGCGCTCGGCGATATGGACTTTAAGGTGACCGGCGACAAGGAGGGCATCACTGCATTCCAAATGGACATCAAAGTGGAGGGAATCACGCCCGCCATCATGCGCGCCGCCCTTATGCAGGCCAGAGAGGGACGCATTTACATTTTGGAAAAAATGTTGCAAGCGTGTCCGAAACCTCGCGTGGAGATGTCTGTTTATGCGCCGCGCATCGAGACGATGCAGGTCAAGCCGAGTAAAATCGCTGTCATCATTGGTCCTGGCGGCAAGCAGATTCGCGCCATTATTGAACAAACCGGCGTGCAGATCGATATTGATGACGCTGGTTTAATCAATATCGCTTCGGCAACGCTTGAAGGCATTGAAAAAGCAAAAGCCATCATAAATGGCCTTACCGCCGAAGTTGAAATTGGACGCAATTACGTGGGCAAGGTGACTTCAATCGTTCCTTTCGGCGTCTTTGTAGAAATTCTGCCTGGGAGAGAGGGCTTATGCCATATCTCTGAATTTGATGTCGCACGCATTGCGAACCTGTCCGACCATGTTAAGCAGGGCGATGAGATCACCGTTAGGGTGCTCGACATCAATGAACGCGGTCAGCTCAAGCTAAGCCGCAAAGCTACGCTCCTCGCATAACAATGTTGTAGCGTAGACTTCAGTCCGCGCTTGTTTGCGCAGGTTAAAACCTGCGCAAACAAGCGCAGACTGAAGTCTACGCTACATATTCGCATTTCTCTTTGTGATAAAATATTTTTCAGTATAATGACATCTTGTGACCATGAGGGACATTATGTCTGAGGATCTTGATTACCATGCTGAAATGCTGGCTGCAAAAATTAAGCACTATCTAATTACAGTCATGGGCCGCTTGATTGAAGGGGCCAGCCCAGATGAGTTCTATCGCGCGCTGTGTTATGCTCTGCGCGAGGAGATCATGATCAATTGGTTTGCCGGCTCCCGCACGCATATGCAGCAGGACGTGCGCATGGTCTATTATCTATCCATGGAGTATTTGCCAGGGCGTCTTCTTAGCAATAATATCACCAACTTGGCCTCCAATGAACTTGTTAATCTGGCTCTGCAAAAACTTAACCGCAATTTTGCACAGGTCTGGGCATGTGATGTAGACCCAGGGCTAGGCAACGGCGGCTTGGGACGTTTGGCTTCCTGTTTGCTTGATTCTTTAGCGACTCTTCACTACCCCGCGCAGGCATATGGCTTGCGTTACCAATATGGGACTTTTGAACAGCAAATTTGGGACGGCTTGCAAATTGAAGCGCCGGACTGTTGGCTGCTCAATGAAGATCCTTGGGAATTTAGACGCGATCAGCGCAGGGCTATTGTAAAATATTGCGGTCAGACGACCTCCACTTCCAATATTCATGGCGACGAAATTTTACTGCTGCATGACTATGAAGAGGTCTCCGCCTTGCCTTATGATATTCCCGTTATTGGCTATAGAGAACGTGACAAGTTTTCCGTCGTCACCTTGAGATTGTGGTCCACTAAAGAATCGCCGCGTAATTTTCAATTGCAACGTTACAATGCCGGCTTCGTAGGGCAAGCGGCTGAAAATACAACGCTTTCAGATGTGCTTTACCCCAGCGATTATCATGAAACAGGCAAGCGGATTCGCCTCAAACAGGAGTTCCTTCTCGTTTCCGCCTCGCTGCAGGACATCATTCGCCATTATCGCCTTAATCATGATAATTTTCGCGCTTTTGCGGATAAGACGCGCATTCAAATCAATGATACGCATGCCGCTTTAGTCATACCTGAATTAATTCGTTTGCTTACAAAAAATTATGATCTGCCTTGGAAGATGGCGGTTGAGATCACCCAAGCATGCACAGGATACACCAACCATACAATCCTCCGTGAAGCTCTTGAAGAATGGGAACAGACGCTCTTCCACTATCTTTTACCTCGACAGCATGGGATTATTCAAAAACTCAATCAGGATTTTTGCAATACGATACGCGGCACGTTTCCTAATGATGAGGATCGCGTGCGCAGAATGTCTATTATTGAAAATGGCAAAGTGCGCATGGCTCATCTTGCGATCATGGGCTCTCATAAAATCAATGGCGTAGCCGAACTGCATACGGAAATTTTAAAAAATTCAGTTTTTAAAGATTTTTTTGAACTCTTTCCAGAACGCTTTGTCAATATCACCAACGGCGTAACGCAACGGCGATGGCTTCTCCTGTGCAACCCGGATTTAGCCAAGTTTGTTACGAAACGCGTGGGTTCCGGATGGATTACAGATTTTTCTCTTCTACAGGGGCTGGCGAAATTCGCTTCAGATCCTGAGTCTCAGGAAGAGTTTTTAGCGATTAAAAAGAAAAATAAGATGCATTTTTTAGAAACGCTGGGCCATGAAAAATTGCGGAATGCTCAGGGCGCCAGCATAGTGTCCATGCCGACTCTAGATGTCAATTCTATTTTTGACGTGCAAATCAAGCGCTTTCATGAATACAAACGCCAGTTGCTGAATGCATTGCATCTCATTATGTTGTATCAGGAGATGTTAATCGATCCTAACCATCAGAGGATCAAGCGCACTGCAATCTTCGCCGGCAAAGCGGCCGCTGGTTATGACACAGCGAAAGATATTATTCAGCTGATTTGTTGCATTGGTCGTAAAATTAATCGCGATGTGAGTTTGAATGGACATTTGAAGGTAGTGTTTATTGAAAATTATAATGTCACAAAGGCTGAAATCATTATTCCCGCCGCCGATCTATCGGAGCAGATTTCCACGGCTGGGGCCGAGGCCTCGGGCACGGGGAACATGAAGCTAAGCATAAACGGCGCATTGACAATTGGGACCAATGATGGCGCCAACATTGAAATGCGCCGCGACATCACGGACCAGTGGTGGCCTTTTTCGTTTGGATGTTCCGCTCAGGAGATCGCGCGCATGCGCAAAGAAGGCTCCTATAATCCGCAGCGAATTTGCTCTGAAAATTCCGCCATCGCCCGCGCTGTGAATACCCTTCGCGATCGCACTTTCGCCGTTAATGACGCTGAGCACCTTGTTTTTAGCGACTTGTATCACCAATTGATGGAAATGCATTATGGGGGGCCTCCAGACCGCTACTTTGTTCTGAGAGATCTTGAGAGCTATCATAAAACTCAGAAAAAAGTGGAAGCGTTGTACGCCGCGCCAAATCTTTGGGCGGAGTGCGCAATCCACAATATGGCCGGAATGACTAACTTCAGCAGCGATCGCGCCGCAAAAAAATACGCTGAAGAGATCTGGAAGCTTGTTCCATGCCCCGCCGAAAACGAGATCATCGCTCAGGCTAGACATGAGTATGAACTAGTCGATCAGTGCCGCATCTATTAGAATCGATTCATTCGGGCAAATAGATGGACCATCGCATGCCTAAGGCTTGGTAGGAGCCGTTTGCCTTTAGGGCGCCAAGACCCTTGTCAATGCGTTGAATGAGGGCTTCGGAAAAAGGGGTGCGCAAGGCGCACAAGCGTAAACCTTCATCTGTAAGCGGTCTGGTGGCGATTTTCAATTTGCCGGCGTACAATCCCATGACATAAGCATAGGCTGGAAGCAGATCTATAATGACGCCGTCAATGCTGTTTTTCGATAAACTGACAAGCGCTTGCTGAGTGTTGTCATAAGAGATTATCAAAAAAGAAGGGTATTGCTTCATGTCAAAGACTATGGATTCGCCTCTAGCGACGCCAATGGTTTTACCTTCTATCTGTTGAAGGGAATTTATATTGCTGGATTTCATCACGACCAGCACAGGGCCATTTAAATAAAGCGGATCGGAAAACAGATAATGTTTTGGAGTTTCAGCGTCCGGTTGCTGAAAAGAGAGCGCCGCGTCATATTCGCCATTTTCCAGCCCAACAAGTAGATGCTCCGGACTGGTGCGAACCAACTCCAGCTGCAAATTTTCCTCCTTGGCTATTGCCAGAAGGAGTTCCATCGAAAAAGCTGAAATATTCCGTTGTTGCTCGAATTGAACGGCGGGGCGCCAAGCATTGTCATAAGCGATGCGGTAAAGAGCGCCATGCCAAAGGGCTTTTTCGGAGCAAGCATGCCACAGAATGCCGATCAGAAAAAGGGCCGCCATTAGGGCAACAAGGGAGCGCGCTTTACGCATAAGCGATTTGTAATAGATTTCCATCTTAAGATATTGAAGTGTCTGCATTATCCCTATATAGCATAAGAATCAATAAATCTGATACAGTGCGCTTAAGAATAAATGACAACTTAGGCGCCCCAATGCAGATCGAATGCAAGACTCTCTACAATCTTTTGCGTATGAATTGGTTGCGTCACCCTGCGATAATGGTGGAGCCATGGCAAGTGGACGATTATCGTGCGATGCAGATTGAATCTATTTTTCAGAGGCTGGCCGCTGAGGAAATCTATTTAGATAGAGTGAGCTTTCTGGCGTTGGCTGGAGAGACTGATACACCTGAAGATTGTACAGAGGCTCTTCTAGTTGACTTGCCGATGGATCCATCCACACATGATAAAATTTATCTGCTTATTTTCGAACTATGGCGGCGCTTCGTTCCGGAAAAACAATGTCTTTCAATTTTTTGCGATGAGCTCGATCAGCAGATCGACTTATACGACCGGGGAAAAATAAGCGAGACGGGAACCATTCAGGACATTCTGGACAATTTGGTTGTAATTCTTGACGAAAACGCCGATCAAGGCGTTAATCCTTGCGAGGCGTTTGCATCGGTAAGCAAATTGTGCGCCCATGACCTTGAGACTTTTTTATACGATTTCATTGCGGATCAGCTAGATCGCCATAATTACACATATGCTGCGGAGCTTCTTGATGATTTCAAAGCTTATGTCCAAGAGATTAAGTGGTTTGAGTTGTTGCATGCTCGTCTTATAGCCGCCACGGACCAGGCTCAGCTGGGTTTGATTATTCAAGAAATAATGGAATGGGCGAAAGAACAACCCGATCTGGAATTTAATTTCGAACTGCTTTCAATCCTAGCTTTAGGCGGAGGCAAAGATCTGTTTCTTTCTCTTGTTAAACAATCTTTGCCTTTGTTGCGTACTGAGGATGACTTCAGAGACCTTTTAGCCATCTCTGCGGACTTTTTGCAAGGCCTCGATTACGATTCCAAAGAATTAATCGTTCAAGGAATCGTTAAAAAACGTTCTGGAATTGCATCTGAAAGGCCTTTTGATCATAAATCCTCCGATGTGAATGGTTTGCTGGAAGCGCTCAAATAGCTCTGCAAAAGTTTTTGCAGGATAGGCAGGATATGCAGGATAA
>Ga0207104_1217_pt1 | contig 13572 bp, 28 predicted proteins | sample Alteio_BWMinHeat_79_FD_153538 | JGI IMG/M metagenome (GOLD analysis project Ga0207104, IMG submission 153538) | Enriched cells from forest soil in Barre Woods Harvard Forest LTER site, Petersham, Massachusetts, United States -... | ecosystem: Environmental > Terrestrial > Soil > Temperate forest >...
TGAACTAAAGAATGGTCAGCTGTGGGCTATGGATTGTGGGCTGTGGCGACAGCTTGAACTCGTGAATGGCCAATTCGATGCACGGCAGAAGACGTATAATCTGCCAACTGAAACAGATAGTAGGCTCCTCGTCCGAGTCATCGACACGTTGGAAGCAGTTAGCGATGCCCTAACGGTATGTGCGAGAGAGAAATGCAAAAGGATGTTTGTGAGGAGTAAACGACAGGCGTACTGTTCCGCACGATGCCGAGGAACTGAGGGCACGCAACGATATCGAAAGAAGAAAACCAAGCTCCCTTAAACGCGTCAAAAATCGCTAATTTGAGCTGCTCGCTACACCTTGACACCTCCCAACAGGACGGCCTAGCTGCGTGCCCAGCGTTTGACATAGTAATTCTCTAGACTGCACAATCCGCCTCTCATGGAAAAAGTTCGATCGCCCTTCCCTCGTTATGTCCAGGTCGCGCCTCACGCGAAGGCCCCAATCTTCGAATCTCATAGTTACCTCGCATGACCCAGCCAATTTTGCAGGCGATTCTTCTTTGCCAGGACGTGAAGGAAGACCTTCCTGGTTTTCTTGGGACAAGCCTCTTCGGCATCTCCAGTCTGTTGCGACTTGACCCGAGCGAGGTCCACCGTTTTGTGAATCTCTGGGTGTACGCTCGCGTTGTAAACGTAGAGGGACTGTGCACCTTTGGAATCACGTTTGCCAATACGGAGAATGAGAGCGTGATCCAACGATTTACAGCAGAACCGATTACCATCGACGATCCTCGTCGCCCAATAGAAATCACTCAGCTCATGACCTCGCTTTCCATCAACGGCCCTGGCCGTTACGAGTGTCGCCTCTATGCAAACTCGGAGTTTCTTGGTCACACGACGCTATATGTCGTAGAAGGTTCAGCCTCTCCGTAGTGCGTCGTAAATTTCTTTCCCTCTCTACTTTCGAGCCAAGATAGCCCCTACCTCAGGGTTATTGCGCATAATCGCTTTTACGTATAGGTTTTCGACCTTCAGATCTTGGTACCTCACTCAGGTGTTCCATGACCGATACAAAAGCATTCTGCACCAAATGTATCTGTAAGGTCGCACTCGCGCACAGTTCTCCTCTGGACGCTGCATGCCATAGTAAAGACAATAGAATGCTCATCGGGGAAGACGGCTTCTGCTATCACTGCGGAAAATCTGGCCTGGTCGTGCACTACATGATCCCAGGATTAACAGAATGAGCGGCACGGCGATCTGGCGAAGACTATTACTTATTGAACTCATTGAGGGGCGATTAAACGACTTAGAAAAGAATGGGCTGCTGCCGAAGGGCAAGTAAAGAGGGCTGGGAACTAGATAGAAGTATCCGTATGAACTGGGCAAGAGCAATCACGGGAGTTCTTGTATTGTGGTCGAGCACTGCATGGGGTGCCACGTTGACGTGGGACGCCAACCATGAACCGAATCTGGCGGGATATAAAGTCTATCACTGCAGTGGGCTACCTTGCACGCCGAAGGCTGGGGCGTCTCTTCTCGCTACGTTGGGAAAGGACGAGACGAGTTTGTATCTCGGGACCCCGACAGAGATCCACTACTATTTCGTGACGGCCTTTAATCGGGGCAATCATGAGTCGCGCCCGAGCAACCTCGTGGTCGTCGGACCAGCAGGAATGCCTCCGCCACCGCCGACTCCGGAAGGCCTGCGTCTCCATTCTCCAAAGTAATACCTGTCCGAGATTGAGTGTTCCACCAGCTCTTTCCCCATGTCGTCTGCGCCAGCTTCATGCCTCCCACGTCTTCAGGATCCGCGCCATGGATTTCACTGAGCGATCGTACACATCACCTAGCGTCGCAGCATTTCGGAGAGTCCCTGGACAGTTAACAGCGCGTTTCCTTCCGCCCGATTGTTGAGCAGTACATAGACACGACGGCCTGCGCCAACAGCTTGCCGCACCAACTGCACCGCCTCTCTTCCCATCTGCGGTAACTCTTCCACGATCTTCGTATACGGCTCCGCTGTCGCTGGGAGCCTCGGGCGACCCTCGGAGACAGCTCCTGCTCGCTTCTTCGCCGCTTCGTAGGACAGTTGTAGTATCCGCAGGTAAATGCCTACAGCGGCCATCCTCTGAAAAATGCAGGGATTGATCGGTGATCTGATATCCCCCCACACAATAATCCTATAGTCCTGCTCCCCATCTTCCAATCCTCCCCTCGTTCTACTGCTGGTTTTCCGCGATGTTGCACCGACCATTCTTGTGGGTACACGCCTTGCCTAGTTACCTCAGTGCGAACGATGAGGATTCACCCCTTCGAGGTCTCCTCCAGTAGCCCAGCCGGGTGGGCAAATATACAGAGTCTTGCAGGTGAGAAGTTGCCTTCTCTAGGAAAGGTGTGCCCGCTGTCGGAACAATAAAAAAGGAGTATCCCTATGAACTGGATAAGAGCCAGCGTGACAGGCCTTCTTCTTTCGGTCGTGGTCCTTGTAACAGGATGCGGCGGGGGAGGCGAGACCGGCAGCGACCCCACCGTAACAGTGGCACCCAGTAGTGCAGGCGCCACTGCGTCTCTCACGTGGGATCCAGTTCACGATTCCTCCGTCATGGCCTATTTCGTCCATTATGGGCGGCACTCACTGGGTCAATGGGGTAGCTGCGCATACGAAAGTTCTATGCACGCCTCCTCCCCATCCGCCACCGTCACAAACCTTACTCCTGAAACCCGCTACTATTTTGCGGTCAGTGCGTACAACGGTCTCGAAAGCGCATGCTCAAATGAAGTTTCGATTCAAACGCCTCGTGCTTCCACCTAGACCAATCAACTAAGCCGCGCTTATACCCCCGCAACTCGCCCAGACATTCCCTAGTGAACGTGCTTTTTGCATACTCTCGCTTATAGACTTGGCCTTGCCAGCCTTCGTAGGTCCAGGTAGAGGTACCGAAGCGGACTAAGGGAGAGAGTGAGAGGGACATCGTGAAGGGAATTGTAGCGGCTCGCTAGCTGTGTCCTCAACCATGCCCTGCTAAATACAACCATTTTCCAGTGAATCTCGCCTGATCCGTGCCGGTGGACCTTGTGCGGTCGTTCGCAACCCTCCCACAATATGCCACCCTGTAAGGCTCTTATGGCCTTCTAGATTTCTGTGCTGCGCACTGCATAACACAACATTAACGTGACTGTAATTGGACCGTAATCCTGAGAGTGCTACTTATACAACTCAGCATTCCGCCGATCGGAATCACAGAGACTCCTTGCATGCCACTACGCCTGACCGCCATCGTTGCGGGTGTTCTTCTTACGATGGTGCCTTTTCTAACCGGATGTGGCGGGGGACAGGCCGGCAGCGACCCCACTGTCACAGTGCCTCCTGGTAGTGGCGAAGCGGGATCGTCGCCACCGGTATTAGCCTCTGAGTCTCTCGCGTGGAGTCCGGTTCAAGACCCCTCAGTCTCTGCTTATATCGTCCATTATGGCCGGCATTCACCAGGTCAGGCAGGTAGCTGCGCATATGAAAGTTCCATGCATGCTGCCTCCCCCTCAGCCACGCTCACAGACCTTGATCCCAATACCGTCTACTACTTTGCGGTCAGTGCCTATAACGGTATGGAAAGCGCCTGTTCGCCTGAAGTATCAACCGTCACATCTCCTGCTTCCATCTAGGCTGATCGACTCACCTCCCTCCCATGCGCTCGCAATACTGAGTGCTCCCGCGTCATTGGAGCGACTAGGGCTTATTCCATTTACCATGCCCTTGCGCCTTCGTTCGCTTCCCTCTTACAATACGCCTCCCTGTGAGGCCCTATGCCCTTTTCGATTCGTCTCCACCGTCGCTTTCCTGTGCGGTGCGCTGCCTAACACAACCTTGACGAGAATTTAACCATCATGCATGGCCTAGTGGGTGTATAGTGTTACGCGAATTGGAGTCGTGGGAGGGGGTCGCCACGAACAGACTTATGGAGTTCGCACGACTAGGCCAGAGCTGTAGGTAAAGACTGAGCGCCTTACGCGGTTGATGCACCGCATGAACCCACTACAGGCAGGAGCATACTAGAGGAGGGTGTTTCGATGCAGAATTTGAGCAGACACAGTTGGTATGGTGCGGTGGCCCTGGTCATCGCGCTCTGGTGGTCCACTCCCCTCCCAGTGCATGCGGCCCTGTTTACTCCCGCCGTCGAGTTCGATACCATTGGAAACATGAATACTGGTTCCTCGTTCACGCTTGGCTATTCATTCTCAACGAGCGTTCCGTTTAGCGTCGACGCGCTGGCCTACCTGGTCGATGGGGATGGCATTAACCATCAAGTTGGTCTCTGGGATTCGGGTGGAACCCTCCTTGTGTCGACGACCGTCCTCAACACCGATCCTATACAGGACCATTTCCAGTACCATTCAATCCCCACACTTTCTTTGGTTCCGGGCTCATATACAATCGGTGGTCAATCCCCCAACGGTCACTTACCGGTCAATGCTGGAGGAGTGATGACTGTCCCTGGTTTCACATGGACAGGAGACAAATGGGTCTACGCCCCTGGGGAATTGAGTTACCCGTGGCAACAAACTAACGGCGCCGGACAAAATGGCTATTTGGCCGCCACCTTTTCAATCGCTCCGGCACCCGTTCCGCTCCCCGCCGCCGCCGTGCTGTTCGGGTCTGGCTTGATCGGGTTAGTGACCTGGCAGCGGAAGCGGCTGAGCAAGACGGTCTAGCGCCTTCGTCCGTGCGCCAAGAGCCTCGTGCCTGCAAGTATGGGGCTGTGTGGATGTGATGGAGGCAAGGCGATGCCGCGCCATCATCTTCGCCCTCCCCGTGGTGATTAGTGATGGTCTCTCGACGGCTCGCCGTTTCGACGTACCCATCTCGTTATCGTCCCCGCTTCGTCGTCTCCGTCCTTGACGGCGACACCATCGAAGTTCTGCACAACACCAGCCCTGAGCGTGTCCGCCTCAGCGGCATCGACTGTCCTGAGAAAGGCCAAGCCTACGGCAACAACGCAAAGCATGCCGCCTCAAAGCTGGTCTTCGGAAACAAGTCACGCTTGAAACGCACGGCAAGGACAAGTTCGGGCGCACCCTTGGAGACGTGTTCCTGCTGGATGGAATGAACGTCAATCACAAGTTGGTCGAAGACGGCTGGTGTTGGTGGTATCGGAAGTATGCACCAGGGGATAGGGTGCTTGAAGGGTTGGAGCGGGAAGCGCGAGAGGCCATGAAAGGATTGTGGGCCGATCCACACCCGGTGCCGCCGTGGGAGTGGAGGAAAAGGTAGACCGAAACAAAATCGATGGGCAAGGAATTATCGATCATGCTACCGCCACAGTTGCCTCTCTACTGTGGCTACCAACTTGCTCGCTGATGCCTTCAACGCACGAGACAGTTTGAGCATCATGCTCAGCGTTGGTGACTTTAGCCCCCGCTCATGCCATCTCTAACATGGTCCCGCCCACCCAGGTGGACAGGCTGGCCTCACCGGACGGCCATATTGATCCATCCCGACACCTAGTCCATACGCATCGGGCTTTACCTGCAAAGTTGGATCAGGAAATCCTGTCCCACCCCACTGAGGCTGCCAGATGAATGGGCGACCCGTCGCGTCCATATTAAGACCAGGGCCGTAGGCATTCTGTGTGTAAGGAGAGAGCAACCCATGCGATAAGAATCCCGCTGAGGATATGGTATCGCTTTGCAGTTGCTCGTTTGGCTTTCTCGACTGAGCCAGAATCGCACGATTCTTGTAACTTACCCGCGTGATCGGAATTCCCAGTGCAGTCCAACCAACGCCTTGAAGCTTCCCGTCGATGAATATATACGGAGTGAATTCGTCGTCGGTGGTCAAGCCATCGGGAATCCGTTGGGTGCGAAAATAAAAAATCTCCACCAGCTTTCCATCCTGCTGGAAGGCCTGCGATGGCTTCCTTTGTGTCGAATCAAGACGGTTCTGCAATGGACCAAGAATCTCCTGCACTTTTTCCTTAGAATCGCCAAGATGTATCTGAGAAGCTAGGCGGTAATAGTCTGTAATCACACTGTCAATTCTGAATTGTTGGTCGAGTCCGCAACCAGCAAGAGCGTTACACGCTAGAATCACACAGGCGAACGATAAATGCCGCATGTCGTCTATCTTTCAGAACGGACTTTCACCTGACTAAGGTCTCAGCGCTTCGTTCTGAGCGGAATTCACTATGATCCTTTCCATTGATATTTTCAATTTCCAAAGTGTCAATAGTTCAGGCTGTCCCCTTTGAGGCTCAGCCGCCTCCCGACAGCCCCACTCCAGCCCTTTTTGGGTTTTCCAAATTTTTAGAGGTTCTTTTTCTATGTGCACTATATCCCCCTTTACCTGACCTGCAACCGCCCCACAACTGACACCCCGTTGCAATGGTGGCCCCACCAGGGGATACCTAGCAAAGTGCGCTATGCAAAAAGAAAGGGCCACGCCTGCGTAAGACGTAGCCCCTCCTCTGCTCTCAAAAGTGTAACCGGAACTGTAACCATTACACCGTAACTACCTCACACTCAGCGCCACTGGGTGCAATGGTTCAAAACGCTATTCCTCGCTCCCATCAAGGCTTTCATCAACTTTATCAGGGCCTTCCATATTTACTGAAATTGGCTCGGTTGGTTTTTGTAAACCGCAGGTTGGAGGTTCAATTCCTCTCGCCAGCTCCATATTAAAAGAGTCGCTATACCAGTGTAGAGGGGCCATGATGAAGAATCATGCAAAGCCCCAGGTGCCCTCAATGTCAGAGCCATGAGATCCGACGTGAAGAGCGCCAGCACATCTACCAAGCTCCCGCCATCACCGAACCCCTCACGTTCATGTGGCAGTGTCTGAATCCAGCATGTCAGCATATCTGGCACATTTAAATAGAGCCGATGAGAAGGTGATGACGAAAATACAGGCGGCGTACCTCCAAACAACGTGGAACGAGCTAGGTTCCCCACTCTGCGAGCATCGCACGCTCGATCTGGAGCGCAGCGAAGACGGCTATGTGACGGGTAATTATCGCTGCCTTGCCTGCGGTTACGCGGTTGCCCGCTAACGCGTCACCGTCATCGGTGTGTAGGGAGACACTGTCTCGCCTGACTCTCGCGACTGTTTAGAAGGAATTCTCCTTCCATACCCGTGAGGTATTTTTATCATGGTACTTACCAACAAGAGAGCGGAACTCTTAATCATCGCCCAATGGAGGATTTGGTCTCAAGAATGCGACTCTTATAAAATCACCGATATGATGAAATTTCATTTTTCGTGGTTGCCAAAGAACAGGCCGGACTTGCTTGTATTTGAATCCAAAATGGACAAATGGTACGTGGTGCACGGGTGGCTCCAGGGATATGAAGACCTTCAAGCGCCGATTCGGAATCCACCGGCCTAGCCCCGCAACATCTCCACAAGTCCCATTACTGTCAACGCGCATCGTCAGCGCCGCATAGTAGTTGGCGGTGGCTACCGACCACCGGCCCGCTACGGCCTGGTCTCGACCCCACCCCAAGGGGGAACGGTTGGCGAAGAGAGGGTCATATACCCTCTCATATTTTTTAGTATGTTTCTTTTCCTGCCCACCTAGGTGCGGAGAGACACGGCCTATTTTCCGCAGACGCAGTGAACCGCATTACCACGCCCTCGCCACAGTCCATACAGAGGAAGGTCTTCGTTGAACGCCTGGGGTTGATCCGTTCCAAGAAAAGGTAGTGATGGAGACACGTGAGGGTACCGGCTCGCGCCTTCCACGTTATGCGCAATGCAGCGGCTTCTGCTCTTGTCATCATGGTTGCGTCCCCGCCTGCATCACAATTTCAGAGCCGTCTTTGTAAACACACCGGAGTTATACAGGTACAGGGCTACCAGCCCGAGTAGAAGCAAGAGCATGATCGAGATAAAAATAAAAATCATATTCGTCGAACCTTCCTCTAGTGCATAGCTGGCGTTCCTGGTCGTCTCCATGACCAGACCAGAACATCAGGCATGCAGCCGTTCAGAAACAAACTTTGGTATTGGAGCGGCGGAGACTGGGGAATCGGTCACGCTAGGAAAGATCGGGAAGCGCAAGAGATGGGACAGTCAGCAAGCTATACACCTCGCAACATTCACTCTGGACGCAATGGGTACAGGCGTCAACTAATATCGCAGATGCTCATTCCGCTTGACTACTCTGCCCTTCACGCGCAGTATGAATGACAGACGTTTCGGCCCCGCTGGCTGTCCCATCCCTCGCGTTTCCTGGTCCTTCCTCGCGCGACCGATTCCCCAGTCTCCGCCGCTCCAACGCCAAAGTCCCAGGGCGTCTGACACTATGTAACTGTGACAGCCCAGGATGGCATTCGGATGGTGTCCTTCTGAAGAGGCAAAGTAGGAGGAGTAGGAACATGCCGGTCTATGAATACAGGTGTGAGGCAGGCCATCGCTTTGAAGTGACCCAAAGAATCAGCGATATCGCGATCACCATGTGTCATGTCTGCGCCCAGCCGGTTTCCAAACTGATTTCGGCACCGGCGATCATGTTCAAAGGATCTGGTTGGTACATCACGGACTATTCGAATAAGCTGAAGCCAACGGACGTAGAGCGAAACTCAGAGAGCACCATCGCACTGAAGAAAGACGTCTCAGAGAAAGAGGCTGCCAAACCCGCACCCCCGCCTTCTGCTTCCGTGCCGGCACCCCCTCTAGTCTCCACCACTTCGCCAACCGGCCGCAATGGGGGCCATGAACATGGATGAATATTTTAATAGTCACAAAATAACATTGAAGCCATGCCAACAAGATGCGGGGAACTGGACATGTCAGTACGTAGTTGTGAAATTTGGCAATACCGATATGGGAAGGCGAAGTGGTTACGCAGATGGTTTCTTCCGTTCCCGCACAGATGCAGAAGTAGCCGCTCTGGCAAAGGCCAAAGCTTTGATTAACTTAAACTGACCCACTACGGTTACTTGATAGGTCTTGCCCACCCCTGTAGAGCCGGCATTAGAGAGAAGGATTTGACGCACATTCGTAGTACGCCGAGCATGCTGGGGAACAGCCCACGCCATCTCCCTGCGGTTCTTGAATACGTTGAAGCGAAAGGCTGGACAGAATGAGCAACGAAAACAACGCCCATATCGAAGCAAACCTGGAAGCTATTCGAGTATATCTCATCGGCCAATTCAAAGGGTTTGAACTGACCGACACGCCAAATCATCCGCTCTCGCACACGTTCACCGCGACGAAATCATCAGAAGAACGATACCAAGTAAAGGTTTCATGGGGACAGCTAGCAGATGAAAGCAACACCCCTAAAAGGACTAAACAGCGCCTTGTCACGGACGATGTAGCTGGGAGGATGAGAGGTAAGTCTCAGGGGGAATATTTCTCCTGGGGAAAGTACCCACACTAAAATAGAAGGATCTTGAGGCCAACAGCACGAACGGCGCAACATCCCCACAAGTCCCTGCACGGTTAGCGGCGCGCTTCCTTCCGCCGGATTGTTGACCAAGACATACGCCCGACGGCCCGCGCCGACAGCCTGCCCACCAACTGCACCGCCTCGCTTCGCATGTGTGGGTGTTCCTACTCAGGAGCCAACCCCCCATATTTCTTCCCCGAATGGCTCTCTTGCCTTAATTGGCACCCATCCTAGAATACAGCTACCTGCGAACCACCTGTGTCCTTTCGATTTGTCCATCCTGCAGCGTTGATGGAGGGCTATCGTGCACCCCGACCTGATGATACGAGACGCGTTCATCCTACTTCTGCCGGTCGCATTGACTCTTGCGGCGATTCTGTGGTTTTTGGGCTGATCCACCATACTCTGGAAGCTCTTTTCTGTAGGCAACGGCTGAAATAGTAGGCCAGCGCTTCCCCGGTTTATCGGATTCGCCGGGTTGTCCGGCCGGTACGTGTCCAGAGCAAGTCCCCTTAATCGCACTCCTTGAATTGAGACTGTTGACAGCGCCTCGCCATCTCCTGCGCTTTCTCAATCTGCACCGCAGTCATTCGTGAGGCCACGCCGTCTCGATTCCTCACTGCTATCTCCACCCCATCGCCACTCACCGCTGCAGCCGCGACGGTGTACCACGTGTGCGCGCGAACGAAGTCCTGCGGGACGCCCCTCTTCCCGTTGGCATATATCCTGCCCAAGTTGTTCTGGGCATTTATGTTGCCCTGTTGAGCCGCCTTGCGATACCACTTCACTGCTTCCTGGTAGTCCTGCAGGATGCCCAGTCCGTTGGCATACATCCCACCGAGCATGGACTGCGCCTGTGCGTCGGCCTGCTCCGCCGCCTTGCGAAACCACTTCAGCGCCTCTTGGTAGTCCTGCGGAACGCCATGCCCGCCGTGATACATCCTACCCAGACTGACCTGCGCCCGTAGGTTGCCTTGCTCTGCGAGGGGACGGAATAGTCGAACCGCGAGCGTGAAGTCTCTACGCCCAAGAGCAGAGACGGCATCCTCGTAGGAATCCGCTGCCGCGCCTGTCGCACACGCCACGATCAAGAAGACCGCGAAGAGGATACGTCGCATTGTGAATCTACCTTTCACCATTGGCCCTCAGACCCATCACACCCTGCGCAACGAAATCCGATCCAAGCTTGCAGGCTACCCCTTTGATGAATCAACCGATTCGCTGGAACCACGCGCTCTCGATTCGAGTGGCCAGCCGAAGCGACCCCATTCCGATCACGACTCGGTAAGATTCTAGGAGTACATTTTAGCGGATTGTGCTAATATTATTGGTGCTTAGATTGTAGGAGGGTTGATATGGGTGCTGAGCTCACAGTTGCCGACCGAATTCTTGCCGCCCTTGCCAAGAGTCAGAAAATCGATGTCCGCACCATCCAACCGCAGCATTCATTGCAGCATGATCTGGGTCTGAACTCCGCGGATTCGATTGACCTCGTCTTCGCATTGGAAGACATGTTTGAAATAGAAGTTCCAGACCAAGACTTTCGAAAGTTCACCACTGTGTCGGAAGTCATTCGATACGTCGAAGGAAGACTTCAACCAACTTAAGTCCTCTTTATCGGTTACCTCTCTGATCTGAAACAGACCAAAACGCTGGTGGGAATGTTCAAGACCCTGGTCTGTTTTGTCATTCGTCGCCTGGCTTCTACCCTCCAAAGACTCCCTGAAAAGATACAAGGTAAAGAAAAAGAGACGTAGAACACGTCATGGTCGCTTTCTCCACTTCTGCCATTCCCACGGGGGGACGGGATAGAGATCCGCCCACAGGCCCCGCTTGCCTCTGCGAGCCTCCGATTCGAGCCGCTTCAGCTCTCTATTCTGTACCGCATATTTGGGGTACCACCAACACCAGCCCCCGGCCACCAACATTTTGCTGACGTTCGTGCCATCAGAGAGGACAACGTCGGCCAGTGTGTGCCGATCTTTGTCCTTGCCATGCATCTGAACCGTGACCTCCTTTCCAATCACCAAAGCAGACGTAGCGTGCTTGGCCTTCTCCTCGAAAGGTTGGCCTTTCTCCGGGCAGTCAATCCCGCTGAGGCGAATCCGTTCAGGAAGTTTCTTGTAAAGAACTTCTATCGTATCACCGTCGAGGACACCGACCACGAGGCCGGTAAACTCGCCGGCCATGGCGGATGTGGCAAGCCACAAGGTAAAGAGCACGGCGAAGAGCAAGAGCATCCGCACATGGTAGCAGGCTGGGCACCTGGTAGCGAGGAGGTTATTTCAACGGCTGAAACGGCACGTGATACGCGCCTCGATTCTTCGGATCGCAGGCGCTCTCGAGATGGTACATGGCGCGGCGCCGCGGTCTCTTGCAGGGTGCTGCCCGTCTAGCTCTAGCCGCACCGCTTGAACTTTGTTTTTTGACAACGCCTTGCCATCGCCCGTGCTTTCCGAATTTCCACTGTGGTCAATCGTGAAGCCACAACGTCCCGATATTGTTTTGCTATCTTCCCATTCTCGTCATTCAACGCGGCTGCAGCAGTGGCATACCACATGTGAGCGCGAATGTAGTCCTGTGGGACACCCTGCCCCAAGTCATACATCACACCCAGATTGGACTGCGCCTGTTGGAGTCCCTGCTTTGCCGCTTTGCGATACCAGGTCAGTGCCTCTTGGTAGTCCTGTGAAACTCCGTTGCCTTCGTGATACATCAGACCCAGACTTCCCTGAGCACTTGCGAATCCCTGCTCCGCCGCCGCGCGATAATACATCAGCGCCTCTTGGTAGTCCTGCGAAACACCCTTACCCTCGTAATACATCAGACCCAGATTGTACTGCGCCCGTGCAAATCCCCGCTCCGCTACCTGTCGATACCATTTCAGTGCCTCTTGATAGTTCTGCGGAATACCCTGCCCGAAGTAATACATCAGACCCAGATTGTATTGCGCCCAGGCGTCTCCCTGCTCTGCCGCCTTGCGATACCACTTCAATGCCTCCTGGTAGTCTTGCGTAATGCCCTCCCCTGTTCGATACATCTCACCCAGATGGCTCTGCGCGCTTGCAAGTCCCTGCTCCGCGAGAGGGCGGAATAGTCGAACCGCTCGGGTATGATCCCCATGCAGTAACGCAGAGACTGCGTCCTCATAGGAATTTGCTGTGGCGACTGTCGCACACACCACAACCATGATCACTGCGAAGAAGACACGTCGCATCATCTCCCTTTCAGCATTGACAGAGGCATGATCCGGATGAACATCGCGCCAATGCTCCACCACCCATTACGACTTAAGACTACGATGGGCATGATGGGCCCTGCAACCACCGGTCTAGACGGACGAGACTGACCTGATCTACGCCTGGTGCAGTGATTGTTCGTCCTGCTTCGGCACCGCTTCTCTATTCCTTCACCTTGCGGTTTTGTCAGCACCTTTCTAGAATATGCCACCCGGAACCCCTGGTGCGCTAGTCGTCGAGAGGCCAAGAATTTGCGGTGGAGACTGTGGCGATCGAGCCGCACACACAGGCTCGCATGGTGTACTCTGTGACGCGACTGCGCGCACAACTCAGTGGAGATTGCCCTGTGAGTGCCGACCGTTCCTCTCCCTCCCTTCTCCATGTCACCTCGGCTCTTTTCCTATCGATCGTCGTTTTCGCAGCTCCCACATGGGCGGATTTTGAAGCGGGTATGGACGCCTATGGTCGTGGAGATTATGCGACAGCCTTGCGCGAATGGCGCCCTCTGGCTGAGCAAGGACATGCAGGGGCCCAGTACAACCTCGGGATGCTGTACGACTTTAGAAAAGGTGTCCCGCAAGATTTCGCAACGGCGCGGCAGTGGTACGAGAAAGCCGCTGCGCAGGGGCACGCGGGCGCGCAAAACAATCTTGGAGGATTATATGAATTTGGCCACGGCGTGACGCGAAATGATGTCCTTGCCTATATGTGGTACCACATCGCAGCCCACTCGACCGATGACACGTGGCGGGATGTCGCAGCAGAAAATCGAGATGAGGTCGCAGATGATATGACGTCTGCACAGATTGCCGAAGCGAAAAAAATGGCGAAGGAATGGAAGTCGAACGCCCAACGATCGGCGAACATCCCATAGGCAACCCATGAAGGCAACCATTTCGTTTCTCGTGTGGCGCGTATTTTTTGACAATGGCCTCTGCACGAAAACAAGCGATCTACGACATCAT
>Ga0207104_1218_pt1 | contig 13557 bp, 10 predicted proteins | sample Alteio_BWMinHeat_79_FD_153538 | JGI IMG/M metagenome (GOLD analysis project Ga0207104, IMG submission 153538) | Enriched cells from forest soil in Barre Woods Harvard Forest LTER site, Petersham, Massachusetts, United States -... | ecosystem: Environmental > Terrestrial > Soil > Temperate forest >...
CAAAGCTTCATTCACACGATCATTGGCATAACCAAGATTTACAGCGGAATACCACATTTGCAAATCAAGATAGGGAGTATCGTAAGTGTCGTATAAATAGCTGCCAGAACAATGAGCAAATATTTTTGGCTTTTTCGCGTAGTGAACGGTGTCCCCATAAGAACAAACTTCTGCTTCCAGCGCTAATAAGTTCGCTTCGTCTTGAGCAATTAGATCAAAAGAATCCTTTTGGCTATTTTGTGTCCGACTGCCATCCTGCTCGTCAGCCGGAGTAGCCAATTCAGGTAAGGGCAGTTCTACTAGCGTGTTTCTATGCTCTGCGACTACTTCTTCAAGAATAGCTGGTCCATTAACTGGCTGCGCAGCTGACTTGAGATTAATAACGTTATGACTTGCAAAAGATTCTCTGTCACCATGCAAAAGTGATTTTTCCACTACCACGAATTTGATACCTCGATTGTTTGACCAATAAAAAAGAACAATTAGTCTGTCTTTCCCACTAGGAACACCTTACACAAGCAAACTTGCAATAAACTTACAAAAGCTTGCGCCAAACTTACAGACTCACTTTCGGGCATGTTCAAGCTATCTCTATAAGCCTTTGAACAATGATCCCAGTCTCAATATTTTGCTAAGAAGCTAAATATTCGCTACATATCTAGCAAGCTTTAAGTAACAAAATTACTTTGCCGAACTAGCCGGAAAACGAACACTAGCCACAGTACCTTTTCCAGCTTCTCCGCAATCAATCCATATCTTGGCATCATGCGCTTGAACAATTTCCTTGACTATAGCCAGTCCCAGTCCACTGCCGGGAACATTGTTGCCCAAAACGCGATAAAACCTTTCAAAGACTTTCTCTCGCTCAGCAGCAGGTATTCCTGGACCATCATCTTCAACTAACAGATCGATTACATGTTGATTGCGCGACAAATCTTCCGCATTATTATTCACGGCCAATTTAACAGTAACTTTTCCACCCGGTTGCGTATATCTAATGGCATTATCAATTAAGTTTGTGACCAATTCGCGAATACTACTAACATCGCCTTTGATTATGGCAGGCTCATTGCAGCCCTCAAAACCAAGATCTATATTCTTGTTAACTGCAGATGGAACAAGATCTGAGGTGGCTTCTTTAATTACCTGGTTGAGATCAAATTCTGATTGTGGCACAAACCAAGCACTAGCTGGTTCCAGCTTGGCAAGAGAAAGCAATTGATTTACTAACCTAGTGACATTATCGACACTGTGATTCACTTGCTTAAGAAAATTGGATAATTCTGCTTTATTATCAGCCCTTTGCGCAAGTTCTATTTGTGTTTTAAGACCAGCTAGCGGTGTGCGTAATTGATGAGCAGCATTGGCAACAAAGCGATGCTGCGATTCGATGTCTTCATTTAGCCGCCTCAATAAATCATCAATAGCAGATACGAGCGGTTGAATTTCTATTGGCGCTCTTACCACTTCTGTTACTGGGCGTAAGTCCCATTGTGTGCGTCTTGCAATTGCCTGACGTACCCCTTCCAGAGGAGCCAGTCCCCTGGCCACGCCAAACCATACTGCTAATGTTGCCAGACTTATCAAACATAATTGAGGCAGAACAACCGCACCCAGAATCTCATTAATGAGTCCTTGTCTTTTAAGTACTGTTTCAGCTAGATATATTGTTGCATTTCGATTATTTTGTCCTGGCACCGCTGTACGCATGCAAACAATGCGAACGTTGGTCTTATTAACCTCTCTATTAAAAAACCGGCTATCGCCGTTTATACGTTGTCCATGCAAACGGTCAACGGTAGGCAGTATTTCGCTATCACCACCAATTAACCTTCCTAGATCATCGAAAACAACATAATAATATTTATCTACTTTGTCTTCTTTAAATATAGCAAGAGCTGATGGCGGCAAATCAAGAACAATTTGCCCGTGGTTGACCTGTAAACGATTGGCTAATTCGCGTGCACCCTCTAATAATGCAGCGTCATATGCTTCGGTAGTAATGTTGATAGCTATGATATAGCTAATGATTGCAGACACAAGGCATAGGCTGGCAATGGGAATCAATAACCAGCGCAGTAACTGTTTTCGGATTGAATCGGCTCCTTTTTGCTTTTTCATTCTGCAATATCTAATAAATAACCTAATCCACGAATAGTGCGGATATTGACCTTGGCAACTTCAAGCTTTTTGCGTAAACGATGAATATTAACTTCTATGGCATTGTGCGTGACATCATCATCCCAACCATACATATGCTCAATTAATTGCTCTTTACTGACAACCTTGCCAGCACGAAGCATCAAAAATTCAAGCAATGCCAATTCTTTAGCAAATAATTCTAGTGGCACACCATTTACAAAAGCACGCCGTCCCATGACATCGAATTTTAATTGGCCTAAAGTCAATTCGTCTTCTTTGCTCTGATTTGTGCGTCGAAGCAAAGCTCTTACTCTTGCTTCTAATTCGGGCAAATCAAAAGGCTTAGTAATATAGTCGTCAGCGCCCAAATCCAGTCCGTGGACTCGCTCATTAAGCCCATCGCGAGCAGTAACAATTAATATAGGTACAACTTTGTTTTGTGTTCTTACCATTTGCAAAACTCTTAAACCATCGAGCTTAGGCAAGCCAATGTCAAGAATAAGCAAATCGTAGCTAGAAGCTAGAGCAGCCTCTTGGGCACTCATACCATCATCATAAACTTCTACCGAATAGCCGCGCTGCTGCAAAGCCCTGGAGATACCGTCCGACAGCACCGCATCGTCTTCAGCAAGCAAAATTTGCATATGAGTGCCTCGTTTGACAGCTATCCAAAATCATGACTGCGCCAGACATATAATCAAAATACAACGTATTCAAGATATTAATCTTGAAAGAAATATAATCGTTGACAGAAATGACAAAATTGGAAATGATTTGCTAATTATCACCCCGTCCCAATCAATGATGTCAATTAGCATATGAATACAGCTACTGCTACAGTTATCAAGCCAAAAATTCGCGGTTTTATTTGTGTTACTGCCCACCCAATAGGTTGCGCACAGAATGTACAAGAGCAAATCGATTATGTCAAAAATAAAGGTCAAATAAAAAATGGACCGAAAAATGTGTTAGTGATTGGAGCTTCCACTGGCTATGGTTTGGCCTCGCGCATTGCCCTTGCTTTTGGATGCCAAGCCAAAACAATTGGCGTGTATTTTGAACGAGCCCCAGAAAATGGCAAGCCAGGAACAGCCGGCTATTACAACAGCGCTGCCTTTGAGAACGCCGCACGCAAAGAGAGTTTATATGCTAAAAGCATTAACGGGGACGCTTTTTCTGGCCAAATAAAAACTGAAACTGCCCAGTTGATTAAAGCCGACTTAGGCCAAGTAGATGCGGTAATTTATAGTCTCGCCTCGCCGAGACGCTGCCATCCCAAGACTGGCCAAATTCATATGTCTGCGCTAAAACCAATTGGAAAAACCTTTACCGCCAAAACGCTTGATACTGATAAAGACATAGTAAAAGATATCACTATAGAACCGGCAAATGAGCAAGAAGTTAATGACACCGTTGCAGTTATGGGTGGTGAGGATTGGCGCCTGTGGATTGATGCTCTGGTACAGGCAAATGTGCTTGCACCAAATGTGGTATCTGTCGCTTATTCTTATATAGGTCCTGAGGTAACCTGGCCAATTTATCGCGATGGCACCATCGGAAAGGCCAAGAAAGATTTGGAAGACGCGACTTTGTCTATTAATGATAAACTCAAGAAATTGAATGGCAAAGCATATGTTTCAATCAATAAGGCTCTGGTAACTCAAGCAAGCTCAGCTATTCCAGTTGTTCCTTTATATGTTTCTTTGCTCTATAAAATAATGAAAGAAAAGGGCACGCATGAAGGCTGCATAGAACAAATGCACCGCCTATTTTCGGGTCAGTTATACAATAACCGAGAGCCTAAGCTTGATGAGCACGGACGCATCCGCATAGACGATTTAGAAATGAATCCTGCCGTGCAAGAACAAATCAAAAAACTTTGGCCACAAGTAAACACGGAAAATGTCAAAACAATTTCAGATCTGGCGGGTTATAAGGCTGAATTTCTTAAACTCTTTGGCTTTGGCTTAGCAGGGGTTGACTATGATTTACCTGTAGAGATTTAGGATCTTTCACCAAAAAAGGTAACAGAATAATGATGAACTTTAAAGCCAGAGCCAAGATCAGGCGCTAGGGCTTTCACTTTATCGGCTTCAATGTCAAATACTTGCCCAGATTTAAGATCAATAAAGTGATGATGGTCTTCAACCTTAGCATCATAACGAGCTGGGCCGGATTCCAAATAAACTTCTTTCAAAGCGCCAGCTTCAACCAAAATATTTAAAGTGTTATAAACAGTAGCTCTCGATAGCGCCACGGGTAATTGCTCAGCCACTGCTTGAAAAATCTGATCGGCTGTTGGATGCCTTTTGGTGTTCATTACATACTCGGCAATGACCATACGCTGGGGAGTTGGTTTGACGCCATGCCTTTGCAAAAACTTTTCCACGCTAATATTTTCCATTTGACTTCCGCCCAGCAACAATTCTTAGTAGCTCTTCAATACTTAGAATAGCTCTAAACTTGGTTGATGTCAAGCCAAATTAGCCGCTAGTGACAAACATTCAAGCCCTTCTTCTTTAAATAATGCTGGTGATATTCTTCAGCCCGGTAAAGGGGCTTTGCTGCTTCAATAGCCGTAGCAGCTTTCTTACCATTTATCTTCTGCCAATTTTCCTTGGCCGCCATAGCCTCTTTTTCCTGCTCAGGATTGAGATAAAAAATCACCGACCTATATTGATAGCCAATATCCGGCCCTTGCCGGTTCATTGTAGTTGGATCATGACAGAAAAAAAACGTCTGCAACAGATCCTGATAGCTAATTTTTTTTGGGTCAAATTCTACTTCTACTACTTCAGCATGCTCAGTGTCTCCTGCACAAACTTGTTCGTAGGACGGATTAACGATTCGGCCACCCGAATATCCGACTGTTGTAGAAACAACTCCCGGCAAGCGGCGAAAAGTTTCCTCTACTCCCCAAAAACAACCTGCTCCAAATATTGCCTTTTCTGTTTTCACTTTATTCCCCTGCTCGATTTGCTTAACTTTATTTTGACATAACGCAGATTTTGTCACAATAAATAACGCCAGGACAGAACTAATGACTAAAAATATTAGGATTTTGTCTCTCATATAAACTTAGATAATAGAAAGCAGTAATTATGACACCACCAGAAAAATATTTCCCTTGTATTATAATTCTTATCAATGTACCATATCTGTTCACAATAAATAATGACAGTTTAAACACTGACTTCTAATTAGTAAATTGCTGGTTCCTCATATGATTTTTCGATTATTCTTTTTATCGTCACTGGTTTTCATCTCAATAGTCAGTCGGCCTGTTTTTGCCCAGGCAAATAACAATCAGACGAAAACTGCGGATAATTATTTAGCCATAATAAGCAAAAACGGCATTCTCCGTTGGCCAGCTGGCGCCATGCCTCTGCAAATATATATCAAGCCAGGCGATACTATAAATGGTTACCGACCTGTCTTTATTACCCTATTAGAACAAGCTTTTTCGGAATGGGCTGCGGTGTCCCCCGCTCGCATTAGCTTCGCATTAACCAAAGATCTACACAAAGCACAAGTCATATGTAGTTGGACAAGCGATCAAAAAGAGATGACCCAATTGAGTGAAGGAGGGCATGCCCTGGTAATACCCGATGGTCATAATATAAAAAGAGTAGAAATCATCATAATGACTAAAACCACCAAAGGCGATGATCTCTCCAACCCATTCTTCAAAAGAGTAGCCCTGCATGAGATTGGACACACACTAGGGATAACCGATCACAGTCCAGATCCAAACGACATGATGTATGGGGCCCCACTGCCATCAACTACTAACTGCACATTGACGCCTCGCGACAAAAATACATTGGTTGCAATCTATAACTTAAATCAAACAGCTATTAATCGAACACCTGTCAATATCGCTAATCTACTACCCGCACAAAATAATCAGAGTAACCTTGCTCGGGTCATTCGATTAAACGCCGAAGCTGCCCAAGCGCTGCAAAAGAAAGACTTGGCAGTTGCCATAACAAAGTTAGAACAAGCACATCAAATCTCGCCCAGTAATGATTTAATTAATAGCAACCTTGGTTCTGCTTATGGAAATTGCGCCATGGTAGCTTGTTTAATTAGGGATAATAAAAGAGCGCAGATGTATTTTGAGAAAGCATTGCCGTTGCTTGCCGGAGGACCAAATAAAGAAAATTATATTTCTATTTTGAAATCCTACGAAAGCTTTTTGCGCAATAACAATAGAATCGTAGAAGCAGAGGAAGTCGAAAAAAAGATTGAAACTCTATCGACACGCTAGAGGATTCTTTTATGCAAGCCATGGTTCTTACTAAAATCGGCAAACCATTGCAAGAACAAGAAATAGATTTACCAGTCCTCAAAGCAAACGAATTACTGGTGAAGATAGCAGTTTGTGGTGTTTGCCGTACTGATTTACATGTATTTGATGGCGAATTAGCTGATCCAAAATTGCCACTGATTCTTGGTCATGAAATCGTCGGACACGTAGAACAAATGGGTTCAAACGTAAGTCAATTCAAAATTGGTGATCTTATTGGCATACCATGGCTTGGACACACCTGTGGTAAATGCTTTTATTGTGTAAGTAAGCAAGAAAATTTATGTGACAAAGCAGAATTTACCGGCTATACACGCAATGGTGGTTATGCCCAATATACTGCCGCAGAAGAAAATTATTGTTTTGCTTTGCCTAATAAATACGATCCAGTTAGTATGGCACCATTACTTTGTGCTGGGTTAATTGGCTGGCGATCTTATAAATTAGCTGGAAATTTTAAACGTCTTGGTATGTATGGCTTTGGTGTGGCTGCTCATATTTTGACACAAATTGCTTGCCATCAAAACAAAGAAGTTTATGCTTTTACTAAAGATGGAGATATCAAAGGTCAAGATTTTGCCAAAAAAATAGGAGCTGTCTGGGCAGGCGGATCAAGTCAAACACCAAGCATAGAACTTGACGCTGCCATAATTTTTGCTCCTGTGGGAGATTTAGTACTAACTGCCCTCAAACAACTACGCAAAGGAGGCAGTATCGTATGTGGTGGCATACATATGAGCGACATCCCACCTGTTCCATATAAATATCTCTGGGGCGAACGCATTATACGCTCAGTAGCAAATTTAACTCGCGATGACGCTTTGGAATTTATGGATATAGCAAAGAAAATAGATCTGTATGTGGAAGCACAAGCTTATCCACTAGCTCAAGCTAATCAGGCACTCTCTGACTTTAAAGCTGGTAAAACTAAAGGTGCTGCTGTTCTCACCGTCTAATTACTTACTACACTAATCACTACACTAATCTCACAAACAACTCACAAATACCTGATCAGCTCTAGATTTTAAGCTAATTGTTAGGCTCATTATATATTTAAGTATATTTAATTTTCTCAATCGTTATTAATAATAATTCATAGGGTACTAAATAAGCAAGTGTCTATCTGCCATTACGTTATCTAAGGTATTATATGCGCCACCATTTATCGTTATTAGTTGCTATCTTATTTCTAATAAGCACATTCTATATACCGCTTCTCGGCGCACCGCCTGCTAAGGCACAAGCCGCTTCAAGTACCAGGTTTGGTATGTGTCTTGAACAACCAGGTTCCACTGACGGCATGTATGCCGATGTATTTATGTTAGCAGGCGGGTGGAACCCAGTTATTGCAGGCACTACAGTTCCCCTGACTGCTAATGGTTATCCAGCCTCAGGGAAAGCACGTACCATTCTTCAGTCAGACGGCATTGTACAAGGCACTTATAATTTCTATGGCGAAGGCAATTTCACACTTGATAGTTTTGGTGGCCGGGTTAACTATACTACCTGGCCTAATATTGGCATAGTCCCTGGTACTCTTATTGTCGGCAATGCCCAAAATGGCTGGGTTACTACCTGCCAGGTTCAGCCGCAACCTCGTACAGCCCCAGGGGATTGCATCGGTTATCCACTACCGAGCGACTCATTTCTCTGGCTCAACCTCACTGTCAATGATCCCAAAAACCCACCTGCCAATTTTCACTTAACTAGTCCTGACTACCCGCCCTGGCCTAATGCTGCTTCTGTGCCTGGTTATCCTTTCAGTAAAGCATATCTTGCTGGGCTAGCTCCTTTTTGTGCTATACGCCCTGGGAGCTGGACATGTTTTTGTAATGGCGGCCCCACTGTAACCACCTGGGCCAGCCGGCCACAACCTAATTACTTTGGTAGAAAGGGGTCAGGGCTGTGTTATGAGAACATGATCGCTTTGTGTAATTACACTGGCTGCGATCTGTGGTTGAATGTGCCCCTTCCAGCAATAACCGGAATACCATTAAAAACCGGCGCCACCAGTTACGCCACAACCATCAATCCAACTGACTGGCTGCCTAACATGGCTTCTTTGCTGGCTAATAAACTCAATTCTAATCTGAATGTCTATTACGAAATAGATGATGAATTGTGGAATTGGGATGGGCCGTTTAACCCGGCTTGGCAAACGACTGAATCCTTGGCCCAAAATGACGCAGCTGTGCAATTCCTAATGATCAACAACAATAACTACACTATCCTCCAAAGAGGAGGCTGGGCTAGACATGGTGGTGAAATGGGTCATCTAATTGCCGTAGCTGCCCAAGCCCTGCAAGGGCCATTAGGCTCTAGGGGTCGGCCAATTTTGGCTGGGCAGTTTGGTGGATATGATGCTTATGTTTCTGGCGGCCTGCAGTATCTTGCTACCCTTGGTGCGCCGTCTAGTATTATATATGGAGTAGCATATGCCCCTTATTTAGTAACATTCGGTGCCGATGGTACACCTAAAACTCTTGATGATCTCTTTCAATCAATGAATGACTACCTTAATGGTCCGATAGCACTCGCTATTCAACAGGAAGCAAACATGGCTCATCACTTTGGCATCAGCAAACTCTGTTGCTATGAATTTGGGCAGGGACTAAGTGGAGGCAATGGGGCGGCTCCCTCCGCGTTCAATTTAAACGAGCGCGCACAAGAAGACCCTCGTATGGGCACTATCATTGCCAAGGAAATGACAATGTTGCAAAATGCCGGTTTTGATCTTTGTATGTACTCTGAATACTGCTCTATCTGGAGCCAGTATGGATTCTGGGGCGCAATACCGTCTATGTGGTATCTTCAAAATAATTCGCCTACTGTTAAATACTCTGCCTTAGCCAACTTTGCTGCTACCTGCAATTGTGGCAATGCTGCTTCTGGTGGTGGCGGCGGTGGTGGTAGTGGTGGCGGTAGCGGTGGTGGTAGCGGTGGTGGTAGTGGCGGCGGTAGCGCTGGTAGCAATGCTGCTTCTGGTGGGGGTGGTAGTGGTAGCAGCGGCGGTGGCGGTTCACCACAGAATAGCAATTCAAGCCGCGCTAGCTCATCTCCTCATGACGGCATGCCAATTCGGCCACATTACAGTTCACAAAGATAAAAGGGCTACGTTATCATTCTAAGACCGCTGTTAAAAATTACAATAACAGCCCTGAGCATACTTAAATTGGTATTGATTAATACTCTATGGATATGGTTTAACATAAGGCTTTTGCATGGCTAGGCTTAAGGCAGTATATAAGTGGCCCCAAGCTAGGATAAAATATACTGAGACTAGACTATTTCTCGATATATATGCAAAAGCACTACAAAAAAAATAGCACTAGAAATCATCGCGGCATCTCCATAATTTTGCTCACTTTAGTTTTGGCCATGCTTTTGCTAACAATCGATTTTTTTTCCTTTAATATTGCACGAGTTCTCATGATACAACGCCAAGTGAGCGGAATCTGCGAAGCTGCAGCGTTAGCAGGAACATCTATTTTAGCAAGAACGGATATTTCTGCTGACGATGCTAAGCATAGTAAATTGTCTAAAGCACAAAAGTCCGCTTACCGTTGCGCTCAAAATATGCTTTTAAAAAATCATATTCTAAATCATAATCTCAATAATGCTATTGAAGTGCCCGATTTATCGGATCTAGGTAAAAATCTACAGATAGACACATGTCAGTACACCATAAAACTCGCTGACCCGGACTCAAACTATAGCCCAGTAGATTTTGGTGATCCTAGTGGTAAAACAATTAGCTGTTCTATTGTTTATGGCTATAGACCTATGATGCTCAGTTTTTTACGCGATTTTTGTTATAACGTTGTTGGTAATTCTGTAGGTGGATTACCGCAAATTGATTCAGTTATTGCTTTAGATCTTTCGTGCTCTATGGATGATCAAACCATTGTTACTTTCGTGCGTCGCGAATGGATACACAACCAACTTGGAGCCGGCAATTTCGCTGCCGGCAAAGTCGATCCAGATAATATGAATAGTAGAGGCTGCGGTATTATTCAATATGTTTCTTTAAACTGCCCTTCGCTTCCCCATACTTTAGCTAATTATTTAGGTTGGGATTACAATATCGGCGTCGGCACAGACGGTGGCAACTCTGAGGTGCTCGATGGCTCATTAGTGAATGTCTTAGCACCACAGAATCTAGACAAAGCTGCCAACGAGCCGCATGGTGCCATCACTCATCCCATGTATTTCAATGCATACTTAAGGTCTCATTATTCGCATTATGATAGTAAAACCCGATACCAGCCATGGGAAGCCGCTCAAGCACCCTATAATCGCGCTCGCGATTATGGCACTCCGCCTGGCAATTGTGATTTAAGTGTTGGACTGGGAGGAAACGGTGATGGTGATACCGATATGGCAGGCAATGCCGTAACTTTTTATCGTGGAGCTAGCGCTGCCATGCCTCAAATTAATGCCTTTAGTGATCTTACCTGGCAATATGACAAAGATCGTTATTTTGGCTACCAGCCAGCTGCTCCAGGAGCTACTCAGGGCTTAGGACAAAACGATCCGATACCTTCACCAGATGAGCAAACTTTCACCGATTTAGTCGTTAATATCACCCCACCTCATGAACAGCCGATGCTGGGTGCAGATACTTTTGTCGGATTCGTATATAGATTCCCGGTAGATGATCCAGATCCGCTACTTAGAAATCAGTTTTTTAGTTTCCCTAATATTGCCGTAGTAGTAGAAGCTGCTCGCGGGAATTTAGAACATAGCACTAATTTGCAAACAGGACTGACAAATGCCCAATTGGCTCTTATTGACCGGCCAGTGTCTATTGATGGCAATATTTTCGACATGGGCTCAATTGAATTAAAGGACGGTTATCAAAGAGCTTATCAACGCCTGGCAATGCTTTGTAGCCAACCCCTGGGCAGTATTATAACCGCTGTTGATCAACAATATCTGGAGAAACTCTATAAATTGACGGATAGCCGTTTTGCACTGGTTAGTTTTTCCAGTAAAGGTGCATTGAAAGGAGTGAGTTCTGGTGCTCATTTTAAAACTTTTGGTACCGACAACGATGTGTCTGTAGATCCAACTAGTCTATTAAGTTATTATATTTTCGCCCCTCCTTATGGAGATTCGTCATATGCTAATGCTTGTTATGATTCCGGCATCCCCACTGCTTATGGTTTAAACAATACAGAAATTTTTGACGGCTATGGAGAGGGCTTCCGTATGCCTAGAGTTCCATTGTCTGCTAACGATGGGCATTATTTAGAATGTGCTAGCAAAAATAAAGTTAAAACTGGCGAGTTAAATAATCATTTGAATTATGGGGCTGGTGCCAATGGCATTTATAATTGTCGGGTTCAAACTGTATGTGACACCTCTGAAGCATTAGAGACCAGTCGTCAGATGTTCTCATCAAATGACTATGATCTTTTATCATCAGCAAAAAATAGAATTCCTGCCCGCAGACTAATCATTTTTATTTGTGATGGTGAACCTACTGGTGGAATTAATAGCAGCGAAGCACAAGAGACACTGAGAATAGCTGGCTCTGGCGAGAATAATAAAAGTATGGATACATGCGAGTCTCAGGGAATTGCTGTATTCACTATAGGAATCAATTTAGCAAAAGGACTTGCCTATTATAAATTAAAGGAACACCAGGCAAGTTTCTTAGGCAACAAAGCAGTTGTTGGTAACACATATGGTGGATTAGCAAAAAGAGCAAGACATGGCGGCAAGTACTACGAATGCGAAAATTTGTCTCAACTCAAACCTATATTTGCTGATATAAGCAGGAAGTTTGTTCAATGTCAACGCTAGAATATCGCCTCATAGCTGCTCTTTTCTTGCTAAAATCTATATATATGGAGAATTAGCAGTATATGAAACGCTTTAAAAGATCTAAATCTCAAACCGGTTCATTAATAGCTGAATACACGGCTGCTTTATATGTATTGGTATTTATTTTAGCATTTCCTTTGCTCAATTATTCAGTACTTGGTTTTAGATGTTTTTTCTTGTGGTTCGCAGCAAATCAAGCAGTTATGGCAGCTTGCAAAGCAAAAACATATTTACAGCCGATTGAAATTCCGCCAAATATTATGCATCCAAGTGCTTGCCAGCTTGCTTCAACAAAAGCAAATCAAGTGAAAAACATTTTTGGCGGCATACATTGGGCAGAAACAGAAAATAATCCTGATGTACAAATTGTGAGAGAACCAATTAATCCACAAGCAAAAAATGCACAGCCAGAAGCAGTATTTTCGAGAGACAATGGCGCCCCTCTTTCAGCAATAGATGCGCCTGACCAAACTTTGAACATTTATATCTGCCGGGTAAGGATTAAAGGACAGGTTGACCCGCTATTACCAATCCCCTGGTTTAATATACCAGGCTTGTCTCGCGCCCTTGATCTAACAGTATCTTCGGAAGCACAATTTGAAAATATTTCTGGTTTGACTATGTAATTACTATCATAGGACGCAATGATCTATGCATTTATTTAAAAGATACATCCAGAGAAGATCCACAGGAGCTAGCGTCCTTGAATTAATGATAGGGATACCTGTTTTAATTGCAATCGCTGCTCTTTCTCTTGACCTATCTGTGTTACTAATTGGTGCCGATTTTTGTGATCGGACCTGCAAAGATTGTGCTCGTGCTGCTGGACAAATGTCAACGCCAGATGAAGCTGTAAATGCCATGAATGCTACCGCAACTGCTCATTCAATTGATGGTTTTTTACTAAAAAAAATGTATCCTGAGCTACTTGTTTACGAAGATTATAATGATTCTACTAATACACCGACCCCAAAATATGGCAGTACATCAGATTTTACAGGTAAGAATGGTCCGCGGAACATTACACCTATTAGGGATACCACTTATAAGAAAGATAGCAAAATTGACTTAGGCGATCCTAATCAAACTTCCTCACCAGGACCGTACGTTACGGTGTGCAATACGTTAATTATTCGCATACCAGTTATTATCACTTTTTTCGGTGCCAAACTATTCGTTGGTAATGTTCAAACTGATCCAGATTTATTTAAGATTCAGAGCACATACACTTTTCCAATTACGAACACATACTCTCCAGACACTAATTTATCTGGCAA
>Ga0207104_1046_pt1 | contig 13544 bp, 13 predicted proteins | sample Alteio_BWMinHeat_79_FD_153538 | JGI IMG/M metagenome (GOLD analysis project Ga0207104, IMG submission 153538) | Enriched cells from forest soil in Barre Woods Harvard Forest LTER site, Petersham, Massachusetts, United States -... | ecosystem: Environmental > Terrestrial > Soil > Temperate forest >...
ATTAAAGGACGCGATGTTTCAGGCTCCATGATTTTACGTAGATCGATCGGCATTCGCTCTAGCCTAGAGGCATGGTGAGGCGAAAGCGGCGCTTTAAACTGATAAGCTGAAGGGTGAATCCGGCGTTCAGGCAAAACCAAGCCTTTAACGGTTTTTGAATCGGAATTTTCAAGATCTCCGCATTGAATCGGCTTCCAATAATCCGCTTCAAGCGCTGTCGTCAAAATCGCTGAAACGAGCGTCTTGCCTACGCCTGTTCCACAACCTGCCACTATGATTTTACGCATCAACGATTCCTTTCATGTAAAGGTGAGCGCTTACCTCTCTCTGTGCGCTCTGTGGGCTCTGTGGTGGATATAAAACCTTAAATTGAATCATTTTAAGGCTCTTTGGCTACCACAGAGCCCACAGAGCGCACAGAGAGGGGTAAACGCTCACCTTTGCAGTGATCGATTAAATTTTTCACTTCGCTCATTGTATTAAAGGCATGCAAACAGATGCGCAAACATTCCTCTCCGCGCGGAACAGTGGGATGCATGAGAGGACGGACATCAAATCCAGCCTGAGCCAGCAGCTGAGATTGAACCCGCGCTACGGCGTTTCCTCTAATTTTGACGGCTTGTATATGCGAGGCAAAATCGTGAGGGCTTTTCTGAAACAGGTCTGATAATTCACGCAGGCGAATGCGCTCGTTTTCCAGCGTGGGAAGCAGTTTGTAAGCGCACTTGACAGCTGCCAAAGCATGGAGAGGGAGGGCAGTGGTGTAAATAAAGGGACGCGCAAAATTAATTAAATAACGCCTTAACGATTCGCTTCCTAAAACAATGGCGCCGCAACAGCCTAAGGCTTTTCCAAATGTGACGACTTGCGCAAAAACATGTTTAATCAAATTTTTCTCAGCGGCCATTCCGGCTCCGCGAGGACCAAACAAACCAACTGCATGCGCTTCATCCAAAATCAGATGCGCGCCATATTTCATGCAAAGATTGCAAACCGCTTCCAGGGGCGCCTGCGATCCATCGATTGAATAGATCGATTGAATGCAAACAAAGCGCTTTCCTTTGCACGGCATCTCCAAATGCTGTTCTAAATGAGCGACATCATGATGCCTGAAGGCGCAAGCCTGCGCCCTGCTTAAGCGGATGCCGTCATGCATCGATGCATGAATGCAGGAATCGTAAATAATGAGGTCCAAAGACCCTGCTAAAGCGGATAATAATCCTAAATTAGCCATGTACCCACAGTTAAAAAGCAGCCCCGCTTTGAACCCATGATAGCGAGCGATCTCCTCCTCAAGCTCTTCCGCGTAAGCGGAATTGCCTGTCAGCAAGCGAGAACCGGTCGAACCGAAACCATTTAATGATATCCTTGGAAGTTGTTCCAATTCCTTTAAAACGGCTGACGTCAACAGCGGAGACCTCGATAGGCCGAGATAATCATTTGAAGCAAAGTCAATGAGTTCGTTGGATTTGTACAATTGACGCATATTGCCATGCTGTTGTCGTCTTCCTAAATGTTTTTCTAATTCCGTCGTTAAGCTCATCTTTAAACCTTTTTGAATGCGGCGCGTTTTTTTATCCCAAGCAATTGAAACAATTCTTGATCATGATCAATTATTTTGTTGGGAAGCGTTAATAAACGTTCACCCGAATGCACAGAGTTCACTCCGGCCAAAAAACAGAGAGCTTGCTGCTCATCCGTCATTTGGAGTCGTCCGCAGGAAAGGCGGATCATCGTGCGCGGAAGAACGATCCGCGTGGCAGCCACCATGCGTATGAGCTCCCAAATAATCGTCAAGGGCTGCTTTTCAAGCGGAGTTCCAGGAATGGCGATCAAACGATTAAGCGGCGTTGATTCCGGATGCGGATCGCGGGCGCTCAACGTCAGCAAAAATTGCAGTCTATCCGATACCGTCTCCCCCATCCCCAAAATCGCTCCGCAACACACGCTAATGCCCGCCTTGTCCACAACGTCCAATGTACGTAAACGGTCCTGATAGGTCCGCGTAGTGATAATCGTCTTATAAAACTCTTCCGATGTATCCAAATTATGGTTGTATGCGTAAAGGCCGACCTCCTTTAATTTCTTCGCTTGATGTTCTTTGAGCATGCCTAGCGTGCAGCACACTTCCGCTCCCAATTCTGTGATCGCTTTCACCATCGCCAACACTTGCTCAAATTGAGCGCTGTCGCGCACTTCCCTCCAAGCCGCTCCCAAACAAATCCGCGTCGCTCCGTTCGCAATCGCCTTTTTCGCAGAATCTAAAACTTCTTCATAAGTCATCATCGGTTGCGCTGAAGTTTCCGTCTGATAACGAGAGGACTGCGTGCAGTATTTGCAATCTTCGGGACAGCCCCCGGTTTTAATTGAAATCAATGTGCAAACTTGCACTTCTTGGAGATCATGATGTTCTCGGTGAACTGCATGGGCTGCGGCGATCAATTGGAGCAAAGGTTGATGATAGATGGAATTTAATTCGTCGAATGTCCAATTATGTCTATTTTTATCCATTTTTCCTCATAAAGTATGAATTTTTCATTAAAACACGAGATCTTACGCCATTTTTTTGGCTGCCGCAAGCTAAAACTTGCGTCTAATTCCGGCCAATCAACCTCTATTATAGTTTATGTAATTTGTATGTAATTTGTAGCGTAGACTTTAGTCTGCGCTTGTTTTTGCGGGTTTTAACCCGCAAAGTCAGGATGGCGCATAAAAACTTCGGAAGGTAAGTGGCCGCAAGTACGGCTTGCGGGTTAAAACCCGCAAAAACAAACGCAGGTTAAAACCTGCGTAAACAAGCGCAGACTAAAGTCTACGCTACAAAATCCACAATGAAAGCGTTTTCGAGAGATTGCATAAAATTCGAATAACCCCTATCGTAGTTTGAAACACGCTAAATGGGGTTTGATTTTTTTATGCTAGAAGTTCTTTGCGGAGGCAAAAACATCAAAATGATCCTAATTTTCCTGTTCGTAAATGGGAAATGCTATGGAACTCAGCTGCATCGGCTGCTTAAAACACCGCTGACGCCTATACAAAAAGCGCTTAACCGCCTTGAAAAAGGAGGCGTCATCACGAGTTATTACGAAGGCAAAACACGTCTCTATCAATTCAATCCCTCTTATCCTCTCCTCAACGAGTTGGAACAGCTTCTTAAAAAAAACTACACGCTCCTCCCTATCCAAGAGAAAAAACAATACAACTTTGTTAAATCAAGCGGACGAGATCATAAACTGAGTGAACGAGAACATATTTTGAACCTGTTTTGGGAACGGCTTGCTGCAGTTAAAGAGATCTCGTTTAAAGCCAAGACAAAATCCACTGAAGAAGGCGGATGGAAAGGCGCCGGAAAAGGAGAGGTCATTGTGACGAGGGAAGGAGACTCTGTGTTGATTTTTAATGAAAAGGGAAGCTGGAAAGGGGAGAGCGGTCAGGAGATCAGTTTCAGCAATATTTTTCGTTGGACCCTTGATCGAGCGGCGGGAATGATCTCTTTAGAACACTTGCGACGAGGGTGGAACCACCCTGTCTTTCTTGTGAACCTCGCCCCCTCCGACAATTGCATCTTAACTTCAGTTGATTCGCATCTATGTGAAGGCGATCTTTATTTTGGTCAAATCTCGTATGATCAATATGGCTTACAACTCAATTGGCGGATTATTGGCCCAAAAAAAAATGAAGTTCTTGATTACTATTATTCATAACATTTGCATCTTTGAATTGACATTTGCTTTATATTTCGTGTAATATCCTCATGCCAACCTAATAAATGAGAAATAAAATGAACTTAAAAATAGATAATTTTTTCCGTTATTATATGTTTCATTGCAATGCAATGGAATTAACTGTACATGAACAAACAATAGCTCGCATATGCTCCATCGCCATCGGCATCCTGACCGTAGGCCTTGTCCACCTCATCTGCCGCATCGCATTCTATAGCCACTCATTTAAAATTCAAAAAACTCTCGAACCAAAAGTAGAAAGCGTCGTCGAAAACGTTCATTCCCCTTTAAAAAATGCAACGAATAGCCAAACAAAATCCAATCCACAAATCGTTGTAAAGTCCCCAAAAACAGAAACACAACCTCAAGAACAATCGCAAAAATCTAGCAGTCCGAAAATTGAGTCTGTGCAAACGCCACAATATACTGCCACTATCATTGACGCAAATTCTCTGACTTCAAGTTTTCTGACTGGTACAGCAACGGCTCCTAAAACTCCAAAAACCCCTGCGCCGGACGCCCCAAAAGAAGAGCTCCTTCCAGATTTAAAAGACCTGCATTTTGAAGATGATGACCCTATGATGCAAGAGATGGATCGAAAAAAACTTTTAGATTGTTTTTGGGCGGATATGATGTTGGGAGGTGGGGAAGATGTGAATGCAATGGAACCTGATGAATTAGAGGGTGGTTTAAATGATGATCTCTGCGATATTTTGCTTGCAGATTGGATCAACGAAAAACCGGGCGTCACTTGGCTGCAAATTGAATGTGCGAATCCAGACGCGAGGGAATTGATCGATCAACGCATACAATTATTTGATGAGAAAATCCAACTCAAAAAACGCATACAACAGTTGTGCTCCGCTGAAAAAAAACATTGGCTTAAAGGCGTCCATATTGATACGGTTGCATCAAGGGTTAAAGATCTGATTCCATCCTGGAACGAATCACCTTTAAAATATGAGCTAATGATGCAGAACGAATTACTCAGCATGACGATCTCAGATATGAAAAATATCGAAGATAAAGATAAAGACATTGGATTGTTTTTAAAAAAAACCATTTGGCTGCGATTCAGTGATAAAAACAATATAGACGCGCCTGCGCCTATTATTCATGACGAAATCGGAAAATGCTTGCTCCTCGATATCATCAAACTTCCATTTGCAAAAATAGATGAACTGGCGGACAAGCTTCCCTCAATTGTTTTTGCATTTCTTCCTACCAACACGCTTAGACAAGTTGATTTCGCCAAATTCATTACAAGAATCGATAAAACTGTTTTTGATTTTATCTTCTCTTTTAGCGGCATCCATGCAGCTTCAACATTTATGCCCAAACTCTCATGTGAGCAAATTTACATTCTAAGCATTGCCGGTTTTTTATCTAGTGAGCATTGGTATTGCCTTAATCTTAAACAAATCAAGCAACTGGATTTCTCACAATTCAATATTAATAAAGCGATTATTGACGCCATTTTCGGTTGCCACCGAGCAAACATCTCGCAGCATCGAATTAACATGATTTTGAAATCTCTAACAGAAGAGCAACTCAACAAAATTAATCCCTTTCTACGTGAGGAAATTAAAGCGCTGCTTCCTAAAAAGAGTACTGCCACACTTTGAGGTAAAATGCCTACAGAGCCAGAACAACCGCTTGTTTCCATCATCATTCCAACATTTAATCGCCCCAGGCTTTTGGCTGAAGCCTTAAAAAGCGTAAGCGAACAGACCTATCCGCATTATGAAGCGATCATCATCAATGATGCCGGTCAAGATGTTCAATCCATTGTGGAAGACCTCCATGACTCACGATTCATCTATCTCTCGCATCCTATCAACAAAGGATTGCCGGCTGCGCGCAATACAGGACTTCGACGAGCAAAAGGAAAATTCATCGCCTATCTGGATGATGATGATCTCTTTACTCCCGCCCATCTTCACATAGTCATGGATGCATTAAACGCCGGCGATCATCAAGCGGCCTATGTCGATGCCGTCGATGTCTTCTGCCAAGAGAAAAATGGCGTCCTGGTCAGGCAAGAAGCCGATATGCGTTCTCTCGAACTTACACCGGACAATCTGCTTATTAGCAACAACCTGCCGCCTATTTGCCTTGTCCACGCACGCGCCTGTTTGGATAAGATCGGCTTATTCGATGAAAGCTTAAAGCGCTATGAGGACTGGGACCTTCTCATCCGTCTATCTCAACATTTCAGACTCTTGCATATCCCTAAAACCACGGTGTTGTACACAATAGCCGCTGAACACGCGCAAATGGTGGGGGCCTGGACAGGACATTTTCTTCATGCCATGCAGCTTCTCCATGCCCGATATCGCAGCTGCGCCAAAGGACGCCCTGAAATTGTATTGGCCCAGCAAACGGAACGGGAAAAATTAAGAAAATATTCCTGGGCTCAACTCGAAAAGATGAGCGTTGAACAATTAAATGCGATGAAGTGGGAAGAAATTCTCAAGAATATTGCAGAAAGCAGTTTGTTGCATGACGTGGAGGATGTACGCGGGGCGCGAGCTCTCGTTGGACATATCATGCAGCGTTTGCCCGAACCCACACCCCTTTGGCCCATCTATGAACAATTGTCGCGCCTGTTGGAAGGCAAGCCGCAGATTGATCCGCATGGCGTCTGGCTGGGAAACGAAGCCGCGCTGCACCATCGATTTGATCCCCTTCTTGCGCTAGCCTTAGTGAACCTCGTTAAAACGAGCGATCCAACCAGCGTGGTTGATTTTGGATGCGGCATGGGAGACTATGTCGCAACATTCAAGGTTCAAGGATTGGATGTGGAAGGCTATGATGGCAATCCAGCGACCCCTGAATTAACATGCGGACTAGGACGCGTTCAGGATTTGTGCGTCCCTTTCGACCTGGAAAAACGATATGAGTGGGTGATCAGTTTAGAAGTTGGAGAACATCTTCCACAACAGTATGAAGCGCTGTTTATCGATAATTTAATCCGCCACTGCGCCAAAGGCATTGTCATTAGTTGGGCTTTGAAAGGACAAGGCGGATGCGGACATGTCAATGAACAGCCTAATTCTTACATCAAACATCTATTTCAGGAACGCGGATTTGTGAATGAGATCGATCTAGAAAACTGGTTGCGCAGCCAAGCCTCGTTGCCATGGTTTAAACACACACTCATGATATTTTTAAAGGCTTAGCTCTATACGTCGGCGCATGGCCCTAATCCGCACTGTATAAGCGTTGTGATGATATTGGCTAAAGCGACAAAAAACATAAGTGAAAAGGCTAATTTGCACCAGCCATTCAGCCGTATTGAAAGCTCCTGGCGTTCTGCAGGGTCATACAAGAACAACAGAAGCGCAACTGATAATACCACACACACAAAGACAATGAATGACCATGTATAAAGACTCAAACCTAGAACCGGAAGACCAAATTCTCCAAATCCGGGGCATACATGCAAAGAGATCTGCCTCAATGCAACCAATCCCCCCATTAACGCGCTAAGCAGCGATAGTCCATAATGCGACATATGCACGCCAAACCATATGTTTAGAAGCGCTCCTACAGCTACGCCTATCATTCCAAGACGCTGCAGTAAGCACAATGGACAAGGCTGTTCATGCATGAAAATTTGGACTCCATAGGCTCCCAATAAGACGCCGCTGAGAATGATCACCACTAGGGCGTTTAAATTTCTCTCCCACGCAATCATAATGTTCCTTACCAATTGATTTTTAAAATATCCGTTGCATGATGCCACAACATCAGCAAACTCAGCGCTATTCCAAAACCAACAAAAGCCATTGCCGCCCGACGCCAATTGCAAAAAATTGAAACGATTGCAAGCGAAAATATGGCAAACAAACCCGCCATCATAAAGCCCTCTCAGCAAATAAATTACTCACTATATATAAGTTTTCTTTTTCTGTTTCAAGAAAATATTTTTGAGCGCTTAAATGGAGTTATGCAGTAAGTCTATTCCATGCAAGTTTTCAAAAGTTGAGTTTTAAAGCTTGACTCTTAAGCGAAAAATTAGTAATTTCATCTCTCCGCTCGGATGGTGGAATGGTAGACACTAGGGACTTAAAATCCCTTGGGCGCAAGCCCGTGAAGGTTCGAGTCCTTTTCCGAGCATCTTTAATCACAATGGTTTAAGCTTTCACCAGCTTAAGCCCTTTTTTATTGAAGTCGATTTTGTCCAACCCATGTCCAACTTTTTTGATTGCCAAAAACATCTTAAAACCTCTTGTATTGGTAAAATTTGTTTGGTTAAGCATTTCTCAATATCGGCAAAAAACAGTAACCCCTATTTGAAATCCATGGTGCAATCCCGTCATCATTTGGAGAATTTAAGATGGACATGACTTATCAATTTGCCTGGAAGGAAGGTGAAACAGCCTTTTATATAGATGCTTTTGATTACAGATATGCAGCAAAGAATGGGAACCTATCTTGGCGGATTAATAATCCTGGATTAGTCAAGCATCATTGTCGCTATGCAAAGAAAAATGGTTCGATAGGAGCCTGGGAGAAGTTCGCTATTTTTTCAAACCCTCATCAAGGTCATCAAGCTTTGAACGAGTGGCTACACTCCAAAACAATGTTGCAATGTGATTTACATGGCGTCGCTAAGCATTACCAAATATCTTCCCCAGAGCAATTCGTACAAGCTTTAGCAGCATCCAGTAAAATACCCCCTAAAACTAAACTGAGAGACCTAACTCAGTCTGAATTTGACGCATTACTTTCCTCTATAGAAAAGTTATGTGGGTTTAGCCGAGTGGGTAGTGAAGAGTTTTATTTATTACCTAAAATAGCTGCAAAAATCGAATGTCCTGATAAAGAGGATCTTTATCTTGTTGGTAAAGACATTACTTTGACGCAAGACGAAGCAATAAAGTGGATTGTTTCTCATAAGCTTGATGCTGTTGAAGACGATAGAAAAAAAACAAAAAGATATGCATTGATAGCAACAATTATTTATCTTGTCTTGTTCCCATTTCTTTTTATGTTTGCTGCTACAAGTATTATGATATTTGATAGCCCCAGTATGTCAGTTCCTTTTGGTTTATCGATCATATTCTTATGCTTTTGTGTACCCTTATCAATACCGTTTACTTTTTATTTTGTCTGGTCCCGGTATTCGCAAGGGGAATATAAAAAGAGTCGCCAGTTTTGTCTACTACCTCTGTATATTGCCATGATTGCATTTGCTTATAATGCTCTAGTAGATACTTTTCTTCATTAGTTTTGCGGTCACTTTTTGGTCATTGGTGGTCCACTACATCGCCTAATTAATCAATTCTGGCGGCAATAAATCAGACGTAAAGATGCTGAAGAGAAAAAGAAATCGGGTGAATTTTCTTGTCTGCAAAAACTGCATAATTTATAACATATGATATATCAAAAATCCTGATGAAAGGCAAGCGGATGTTCCGGTTTACAGACATGTCAAATTCTGAAGAGCAGATAGCTCAACATGTGCTCGAAATTCGACTTGAGATGGGCTTGACACAAGAACAGTTCGCAGCAAAACTTGGTGTTTCTTTTCCGACAGTCAACCGTTGGGAAAACAGAAAAACAAAACCTTCTCCTCTTGCTATTCAGAAGCTACAAAAACTTTTATCCGCTCTGAAGAAAAAGAAAAGCACTTCTCAGGATAATGTGGAAGACATAAAGGCGAGTGATGCGCCACAAAATAAAAAAAATGCAAATAAGGCTACAGTATGACGGCGCTGCCTATTAATGTTGAAGAGTTACTGAGAGGACAGATTGTTGAATGGGAACGTCTTGAGTTTAAGAAAGGATGGAATCCTGAAGAAATCATTCATACCATTTGCGCTTTTGCAAATGACATCAACAATTGGGGTGGAGGCTATTTAATAGTAGGAATAGAAGAGGACAAAGGCCAACCTATTTTTCCTCCAGTCGGCCTATCGGCCAATAAAATCGACGAAATTCAAAAAGAACTAGTCAACTTAAGTTACAGGCTACGTCCCAACTATCATCCAATAGTGGCGCCTGTCGTTTTTCAAGAAAAAATGATCTTGTTGATCTGGTGTCCTGGTGGCCAAACGAGACCTTATCAGGCTCCTGATACTTTAGGCAAGAATGCTGCTTATTCATATTTCATAAGGCGCAATTCTACAACTGTAAAGGCTCAGACAAAGGATATTCAAAGGCTTCATGAGATGGCAAATCAAGTGCCATTCGACGATCGAATCCGCCATCAAGCTAACCTGAAAGATCTCCAGTTGGGCATTATTAAAGATTTTTTAAGAGACGTTAAAAGTGATCTCGTTACGGAAGCCGACAAAATTTCTTTCGAACAACTCTGCCGCCAAATGCAAATTATTCAAGGCCCTGAGGAATACCTGAAGCCACTGAACATTGGTTTAATGATGTTCAATAGTAATCCCGAACAATTTTTCCCTTACGCTCGAATTGAAATTGTTGATTTTCACGATGAGGTAGGTGATAGTTTTTCTGAAAAGATCTTTAAAGGACCTATCCATATTCAACTTAAAGAGGCTTTAAGATACCTTCAATCGATGTTTATCAAGGAAGAGATTCGCAAGAGACCTGATCGCGCTGAAGCGGATCGTTTTTACAACTATCCATATGTTGCGCTAGAGGAGGCTTTAGCTAATGCCGTCTATCACAAAGACTATGCGCAAAGGGAACCGATCGAAATCAGCATCAAACCAGATCGGATAGAAATTTTGTCATTCCCCGGTCCATTACCTCCCTTAAAGATAGAAGATTTAAACAAGGGGTCTGCTCGAGTTCGAACTTATAGAAATCGAAGAATAGGAGACTTTCTCAAAGAGCTTCATTTAACGGAAGGTCGTTGTACAGGAGTGCCAAAAATTCATAAAGCTATGGAGGCAAACGGTTCACCCCCTGCTATTTTTGAAACTGACCAGGAATGCCAGTACTTTCTGACTGTTTTACCTATCCACCCCGAAGCAACAAGAAAAACAACGGTTGCTAATCAAAATGCTCCAGTGGAGGGGCAAACACACCCGTATATCGGTGTGTCTGGCGTCGAAACACACCCGTATACCGGTGTGTCTGGCGTCGAAACACACCCATATATCGGTGTGTTTCCAATTGAAACGCTCCCAAAAGAGCTACAGATATTAATTAATAATATCAACATACGCTCCAGTAAAAAAGACTTACGTTCGGCGATTCAAAAACTTTGTGCGTGGCAACCACTAACAGCTCAGCAATTAGTAGATCTTTTAAAAAGAAAAGATAAAAAACACTTTGTCAGAAGTCATCTTACGCCAATGGTTAAAGAAGGGACGCTAAAATACTTATTTCCAAAGGATGAGGACTCTCCTAATCAAGCATATATCTGTGAAAATGGAGATGGTAATGAAGGCTTTAAATAAACTGATATTGCACATTCTTCAAAAGGAAGATTTGACAGGTATTATTAAAACATTCACTTTTCCATGGAGTTCTCTTCAAGCCACTCAAGAAAAATGGGAGCGTTATTATACAGAGCAGCAAACAAATATTCGCACAGTCTGCATCGCAAAAATTGGGGATGAGTTCATTGGCTATGGTAGCTTATTGAATAATACGGAATATCCGGAATTCAAGACCCTGGCATACCAGAGATTAATTGGGGTCATAATTGGGGTCATAATTGGGGTCATAATTGGGGTCATGCCTGACATCCTGACATTTGAATAATTGGGGTCATGCCTGACATCCTGACATTTGAATGTCAGAATGTCAGGCATGACCCCAATTATGACCCCAATTAAAAAATTAAAAGCTAAAGACGAAGTGAAAAGACGAAATTGGAAGAAGAGGGATTAGGAACTCCCTCCTTTTTGAATTTATTTTGGGTTGTAGGCTAGTGATTTAAGACTTTATTTGGCGACTTTTACTATTACATCCTCTGACTCGCCTACCTTATCAATAAATTGGTCTAGCATGAATTTAAATGAACCGTTTGCCAATCCCTCTACTTTACACACTACATTTAATAGAGCTTCAGCTGTGTCACTGATTTCTTTAATAGGTTTAGGAGCGCCTGAATTAATCTGACCAGCGAAAAATTTTTTTCCAAATTGACCTAATTGAGGAATTGTTTTTGTTTTAAAATGCTCAAAATTATCTTGAATAAAGCTAGCTCTAATCCCCCCTTCTACTCTTAATGTTCCTGGCGAATATGCACAAATTGTCACTTTGTGGAATATATTAGATCCTTTCAAAGTCCAAATATGGGCGTCCGCATCAAGTACCGTCTTTGAGCATACAATCTTTGAACTCGCCTTCATTTTCTCATCGCTCTCATCGCAAGGTTCTCTATATCCAGGAGATGGAGAGCCTTGTAAATTATAGTATTCGCTTTTACTTACATTGAACAACGGATTCATGCTAAAATTCCTTTTGTTGATAAATTTGTTGATAAATTTGTTGATAAATTGTCTCAGTTTATATTGTTTTTAATTAGAAATCAACGTTATTCAAACGTGAATAATAATTTAAATATGAAAAATTATTTTATAGGCCTCCCTGTTTTAAGTTCGTCTTTTCCTTTAATGTGATTTCAGGATATTAAATAAAAAAATATGGGTTCTGGACTGGTTTCAAAGAGAAGAAGGGGATGTCCATTTTAGGTCCCCTAATGCTCCAATATACGAAAATCTGAGAATTGATAGAGTTTATAACGCAATGGAATGTGTCATGTAGCATTCGAAGGCTCTGAGGGCATGGGTCCTAGGGGCTTTTAGAATAACTATCAATAAAATGACTCCCAGAGTATTTCTAGGGATGCTGGCATATCTCAAGTATCGTTATCATCTTTTTTTCAGGCCCATAATGCCAAAAAATACGATAGGCTCCAGGTGTATTGTTTTGAGCATAGGATTCGAAAACCTCTTCGCCATTCGGTCCTTCCATTTCATCGTATTTGTGTGTGTTTAATGAGGGGTGTTTAAGATTGCTTCCCATCAGTTTAAGGCTTTTTACAACGGCTTTTAGAGCTGCTTTTTTCCCTTTATCATTGATCAATTCTAGTAAATCATCTTCGGCATTCTCGGTGTATTTGAGAGCAAATTCATTTGTCGACATATTTAACCATCTCGTCCAACTCATCGGAACTTATAACGCGGCCTTTGCCTTCTTTTGATTGACGAATCGATTCTTTGAGCCTTTTTTTAAAGGCGTCTTTCTTGAAATCTTCAATTCCTTTTAAGATCATTGCGTGGACAAAGTCTTTTATGGCCAATCTAGCCTCAGCACACGCTATTTTTAACATGGTATGTTCGTCCTCAGGAATATCAAAACTTAATCTAACCATATGTTGTTTCATAAAACCTCCATCATCTGCATCTTCATTATATCCGACAACATATTTAGATGTAAACATACAAATATGTGAAGACTGGTACAGTTTCCAAGAAAAGAACATGACAGTCCATTTCCTGGTCCACTGGTGGTCCAATACACGGCCTGATTTTCCGATATCGCACATAACAAACCGATATACAGGAAAGCTGACAAACGCTAGAGTTTGTATCGTAATGGCATGGTGTGTTATGTAGCGTTACGAAAACTCTAGGGACTTAAAATCCCTTGGGCGCAAGCCCGTGAAGGTTCGAGTCCTTTTCCGAGCATCTTTAATCACAATGGTTTAAGCTTTCACCAGCTTAAGCCCTTTTTTATTGAAGTCGATTTTGTCCAACCCATGTCCAACTTTTTTGATTGCCAAAAACATCTTAAAACCTCTTGTATTGGTAAAATTTGTTTGGTTAAGCATTTCTCAATATCGGCAAAAAACAGTAACCCCTATTTGAAATCCATGGT
>Ga0207104_1220_pt1 | contig 13478 bp, 10 predicted proteins | sample Alteio_BWMinHeat_79_FD_153538 | JGI IMG/M metagenome (GOLD analysis project Ga0207104, IMG submission 153538) | Enriched cells from forest soil in Barre Woods Harvard Forest LTER site, Petersham, Massachusetts, United States -... | ecosystem: Environmental > Terrestrial > Soil > Temperate forest >...
ACAAATTCAAAGCTTTCTGCATTAACATAAAAATGCTAAAGGGTTTGGTGATATAGTCGATAGCGCCATACTGCAATCCAGAGATGATGTCTTTTTCCGAACTGAGAGAGGAAAGAATGAGAACAGGAATTTTAGTTTGAGATTGAGATTGCTCGACAAATTTTTGCAGAATGTCCAATCCATCCATATCAGGAAGCATTCTGTCAAGGATCAAAAGAAATACGTCCTGTAGATTTTCCTTTTTCAAAAGAAAGGAAAGAGCATCCACCCCTGTTGTAAAATTTTTAACTTCGAAACCAATTTCATGAAATTCATAGTCCAGAAGTCGTAACAGATCTTCATCGTCGTCGACGACAATAATCTTCTTTTTTTCTCTCTTTTTAGGAACGTTTCCGCCTTCCATTTGCAATGCCTGACTTTCTGTTTTAACGGTTTCCTCGATTTTATTCACTGCGACATCAACCACTTCAAACCAATTTTGAGAAGGTTGAGATAAATAAAAATTCTTTATTTTCGCAACAAAATCCCAATTCAATTGCTGACATAAGTCGCTTACCTTATCGTATCCAAACCCCCGCGCTTCACTTGCCATCCGTTGAATTTCTTTTCGACAGGCCTCCAGTGTGGTAAGAATATAATCTATTTTTAATTTCTGCAGTAATTCCTTCAATGTTTCCAGCCTGGAATAAAGAATTTTTTGATATTCCTCCAGAAACGGATGTTCTTTTGTCATATTTTGACCATAGTTTTTCGATGCTTTTTTGTAAAGAAATCACAGCTGACTTTAACTGGATTTTAAAAATTAAATTTGATATCATCAAGGCATGATCCACTTTGCCGTTTTTTTGCTCTTTTTATCTCTGAATACCCCCTCTGAAGAGGTCAAATTCCCTTGGGTGGTTTACTATGGCGATCAAGCGCCTGTGGAAGCTTTTGATCCATATAACCCCATTGTTCTCGACAGCAAATCCCATCCTCCTCTAAAACCACTTCTAGACAAGAAAAAAGAAGTTCTAGGCTATCTTAATCTTGCGGAAACTTCCCAAGAGGACGCCTGGTTCCAATCCATTAAGGATAAACAGCTTCTTATTAAAGAAAATCCCTCGTGGCCGGGAAGCTGGTCGATCAATATTCGCGATCCTTATTGGGAAAATTTCCTTATTGAAAAAATCATTCCAGGCATCTTATCGCAAGGTTTTACAGGTTTATTTTTGGATCAGCTCGATGTTTCGCTGGATCTCGAAAAACAAGATCCGGAAAAATATAAAGGGATGACAGCGGCGGCCATCCACCTTGTCCATACAATACATAAACAATTTGGCAAGCGCATCATGATGAATCGCGCTTATGAAATTCTTCCCCAGGTTGGAGAAGATATCGACTACGAACTGGCGGAAACGCTCTACACCTCTTATCATTTTGAAACCAAACAGTACTATGTTCGGCCAAAAGCTGAATTCGAATGGCAATTGCAGCAATTAAATTCAGCGCGCCGTTTATTCCCTCATTTGGTCATTTTTTCTTTAGATTATTGGGATCCAAAAGATAAAGAGATGTATAAAAAGATCTACGCAATAGAGCGCAAAAATTGTGTGCGCCCATATGTCAGCGCCATTGTTTTGGGTGAATTCGTCCCGGGAGAATTCCCCCAAGACGTCCCTCAAAAGGAGAACAAAGATGACAAAAGCAAACCTTAACAGCCTACTCATTGTGGATGATGATTCAGATATCCTTGCTATTGCAAAATACGGTCTTCAGAAACTTGCGAACATTAACATTAAGTACTGTCATTCTGGAGAAGAAGCCATCCTAGAAGCGCTTGCACATAAGCCTGATCTCATCTTGTTGGATGTGACAATGCCTGAAATGGATGGGATCACCGTTTTTCATGTCATTAAGCTTCTCCCAACACTGTCAAACACTCCGGTAATTTTTCTCACCGGCAGAGTTCAAAAAGAGGAGCTTAATCATTATGCAAAACTCGGCATTTTCGATGTGATCATCAAACCTTTTGATCCCCTCACATTTTCTGATGCGATCCTTCAACTCTGGGATAAATTTCAAATGCACGGCGCCGCATTTTAAGTGCGTCCTTACAGAACCAAAAGCTTGATGTCTTATTCATTTTTGCACCATTTTTTCTCTCATTATGTAGCCCACACTAAGGTGTAGCGAGCCCTAGCGAGCGGAACCGCAGGTGTGGGAACACAATGAGTACATAGACTAACTGGGGGCCAGTTCTTCTTTTTTGTCTTTTTTGCTTTTTTTACAGAAAAATATTTAAGCCTTCGATTTTAAAAAGAGGGAAAAAAGATAAAAATGAAGAACCAGTCCCTGGTTAGGTCGTGTATTGATGATGCTCCCACACCTGCGGTTCCGCTCGCTAGGGCTCGCTACACCTTAGTGTGGGCTACATAATGAGAAAAAAAATGATGCAAAAATGAATAAGACATCAAGCTTTTTGTTCTACAAAGGTAGCATAAAAAAACACCCGATTTTGCTGCTTTTGGACTATGCCCTCAGCTAAATAGAGAAAAAAATACTCGACCTGCGGAATGTGGGTTTTAAGGACGTACCATTTTAATAACTGCATAAATAGTTAAATACTCGCACATACTTTATTTATTGCAATAAATCTCAGTAATGTAATATAATCACATGTGTACACATATTGTGTCGCATTATGTTTTATTAACTACTTTAATAAGGAAAATATATGAGCATACAGGCTGCATTAACCAAGATCTCTTTGAATACTAATAATTATTCACAAACTAAAATAGATCTTAAACCAGTAGGAACTGCCATCGACAGTTTAATTACACGATTACTAAAAGATGGGAAATTAAGACTGGCTCAAGCTTCCGGTTTACGAACTGACCTACAAGGAGTATTCGAAAAAATTGATCAAATCGATGGAGTAAAGTCATCCAGAAGCGCTTATAAAGAATTAAATGAGCTCTACAAAAGAACAATAAAACCGCGCACAACGACTTCTTATCTCGGATAATAGCGACAGATTTGGGATCTTTTACTTAAAATTTAACATAGTTGATTTCAAAAGCTATGGCGCAGCGCGCCATAGCTTTTTTTTTGTTTACAGGAATTCTACTGATCGAAATACAGGTGAAACTCCCAAGGATGCGGCCGCTGTCTGACTTGATCGATATCAATAGTGCGTTTGAGCTTCAACCACGTATTGATGACGTCTTGAGTGAACACTCCGCCTTTTAACAGATATCCATGATCCGCCTCTAAGGCGTTCAACGCCTCCTCCAGTGATTTTGGAGCATGCTTTACCTTTTCCATCTTCTTTTCATCCAGCTCATAAATATTTTCATCAATCGGTTCACCTGGATCAATTTTGTTTTGGATCCCATCCAGGCCCGCCATTAGCATTGCAGCGAACGTAAGGTAGGGATTGCATAAAGGATCCGGTGGACGAAACTCGATCCGCTTAGCGCCGGGATGCGAAGAGTACATCGGAATTCTACAAGCTGCGGAACGATTGCTGGCGGAATAAGCTAAATTCACCGGAGCTTCAAAACCTGGAACCAATCGCTTATAAGAATTCGTCGTTGGAGCGGCAAACGCCAAAAGGGAAGCTGTGTGTTTTAAGAGACCGCCAAGATACCATTTGCAAAGCTGGCTAATGGATGCATATCCTGTAGCGTCATAAAATAAAGGCCGCCCATTTTTCCACAAACTCTGATGACAATGCATGCCTGACCCATTATCCATAAAGATAGGCTTTGGCATGAACGTCGCCACTTTATTATTTTTTCTGGCGATGTTTTTGATCACATATTTAGACATCATCAAATTATCCGCCATTTCCACAAGAGGAGAGTACCGAATGGCGATTTCACATTGCCCCGCCGTCGCCACCTCATGATGATGCACTTCGACGGGAATTCCAATTCCCCTTAATGTCAGCATGATTTCCGTGCGGATATCTTGCAGCGTATCATGGGGAGCTACAGGGCAATAGCCTCCTTTGTTTTTCTGCTTATACCCTAAGTTTGGCCTTTCATCCCTTCCTGCATTCCAGTTTCCCTCGCTGGAATCCAGAAAATAAAATCCGCTGTTCTCATTCTGACCATATCGAATATCATCAAAGATAAAAAATTCCGCCTCTGGTCCCCAATAACTAGTGTCTGCAATTTTTGTTTTTTTGAGGTAATCTTCCGCTTTTTTTGCGATGAAACGCGGATCTCGCGAATAGGATTGGCCTGTAGCGGGCTCTCGAATATCGCAAATAACGCTTAAAGTCGGGTGTTTACAAATCGGATCCAACCGCACCGTGGAGGGATCAGGGATTAACAATATATCGCTCTCATGAATTTCTTGAAACCCTTGGATGCTAGAGCCGTCGATGCCGATGCCCTCGGCCCATAAAGAGGAATCAACACTTTTAAAATCGGTTAGATCTGAAACGGGAATCGAGAAATGCTGCCATGCCCCAAATATGTCTATATATTTGAGATCAACGATTTCAATGTGATGTTCTTTGGCGAAAAGACCTACCTCTCTCGGAGTGCGGCAAAAAGGTCCTGACAGGGACTTGTTTTTCTTTTTTTTAGGCGCCGGCATCGCATACTCCTTATTTTAGCTTGAATATTGTATATCAGCCCCATGTAATCCGTGCAATAAAAGCCTCAATTTGTTAAAAAGAGCGCCATGGTTCAAAACAGGCGATCATCGAATGAAAGGTTTCTGTCCACTTGCATCCGGCTCAAAAGGAAACTGCGTTTACCTGGGCACTGCGCATTCGAAAATCCTTATCGACGCGGGCATCAGCGCTAAGGCGATCAAAAACCGGTTGGCGGAAATCGATGTCGATATCGCCGACATCGACGCCATTTTGATCACGCATGAACATGGCGACCACATCCAGGGCCTAAAGGTGCTGGCGTACAAAATGGGCATCCCGGTCTTCGCAAATAGTGAAACCGCAAAAGGAATTGTCGAATGTTTTCATGATTGCCCTAAATTTAAGATTTTTTCCACTGGGGAATCCTTTGAATTTAGCGATTTGCAGATTCATCCATTCAGCATCCAGCATGACACGCTGGATCCCGTCGCCTTCACCATTAAAACCAACGATTTAAAGCTCGGTTTTTGCACAGATTTGGGTTTTGTCACAACGCTTGTTCAAAATCAGCTGCAAAATTGCGACTACCTCTATGTTGAAGCCAACCACCAACCCTCGATGGTTCACGCATCGTCACGTCCAATGGTCTATAAACAGCGCGTGCTGAGTCGCACTGGACATCTGTCCAATGAGGCTTGCGGCCACCTATTGCGCGAAGTGGCGCATCCTGGCCTTAAACATGTGCATTTAGCGCACCTTTCCAGCGAGTGCAATACTCCGGAAACGGCGCTTAGCGTCATCCATGGCATTTTACAGGAAAAAGGGATCTCCTTAGAGATGTGCACCGCCCCGCAAGAAATGATCAGCAGGGCCATTTATTTTTGATATAGGGACATAAGGGACATAAGGGACATAAAGGACCTAAACGAACCCTGTAAAAATACAATATTATATTCACGATTCCCAGTCCATAATGTCCCTTTGGTCTTTTAGGTCCCTTAGGTCCTTTAGTCCTTTGTTTCTTTAATCGACACTTGAACTGTAAAAATACGCATTGCAATTAAATTTACAACAAAATATAATCAAAGTTGCTGTTATTTATAACATGAATTGTATTTCATAATATTTAATAATATTAACGTTAAACTATTAAAAAGGAGAGATTTTATGACTATTGGAAAAACACAAGTCAATCTAAGACAAGCGTTACTTGAAGTGAACACATATAAGCAAGACAAAGTTCAGAAAAAAGGCAATTATGAATCACACTTAAATAGCGCCAAGAAAACGCTATCTAATGCGGTTGCTGTTCTTGATGAAGAAATTAGTAGAATTTCAAAAAATAAACTTGCAACAGACAGCCAAATTAACGATTTGAAAAAAAATTTAGCGGATTTGACTAACAAATTAAATACAGATTTGAGCCCTCGCTCTATTGAAGAACAAGCGGCTTGCTGTGGGAAGTATAGCCCAATGACGGGCAAAAAAACAAAAGAACATATAAATGATATCATTCATCGCCTTGGAATAATACAAGGTATTGATAGTAAAAATAAACATCCTCACATTACGAAAGAACAGCAAAATAAATTAACGGAAGAAAATCGTATAAAAATTACGACACACGGTGAGGGATTTACAAGAGTTGAAGGCCGTAAGAGTCATCTTGGATCTGCTCTTACTGGCGGTCTCAGCGACCTCATATAAGTGCAACCCAACAGACAATAACGCACAATTGTTTGATATATTAAATGCGAGTTTTCCCCTCGCGCAGCGCGTGGAGGCTCCTAAGAAACACGAGTTTTAGATAAACGATTGCCTTCTCGCGCCCCGGCAGGGGCGCGAGAAGGCAATCGTTTATCTAAAACTCGTGCGTTTTCAGAAGTGCGAAAGGCGACTTAATTTTTATGAAAATAGGGACTTGATTTTATCGAGAAACCCTTTGCCTGTAGGCAAATTGGCGGGACTTTCAAGCGCGCCGAACTCCGACAACAACTGCTTTTGCTGCTCGCTGAGCTTGGTTGGCGTTTCTACAAAAATACGGACGATCAAATCACCCTTTCCCTGTCCATGTACATTCGGAAACCCCTCTCCACGAACGCGAAAAACTTTGCCGTTCTGCGTTCCTTCCGGAATCGTAATGCGACAAGCATGCGACGTCAAAGACGGAACGTCTTTTTTGCATCCCAGAGCCGCTTCCGTAAAACTGATAGGCAGATCTAAAATAAGATCATTGCCCTCTCGTTCGAAAATCTCATGCGGTGAAAGCGTAATGAAAACGTACAAATCTCCCGCAGGACCTCCGCCTGGACCGGCGTCTCCATATCCACTCATTTTTAAACGCATGCCGTTGTCAACGCCAGCGGGAATATGAATTTTCACGTGCTGTTTCTCTTTGACGACACCCTCGCCCCGGCATGCTGTGCAAGGGTCGGTGATCACGCGGCCTTCGCCATGACAAGCGGGACAGCTCATCGACATGCTGAAAAAACCGCGCTGCTCATAAACTTGGCCTGATCCGCTGCAGCGCGAGCATTTTTTTACATCGTTCGAAGACTTGGCTCCGCGCCCTTGACAAGTGGAACAGGTCACATAATTTGTGATCGCCAGCTCCTTATCCACCCCTTTAGCCGCTTCTTCGAAGGAAACAGTAATGTTGACGCGTTTGCTGGCTCCCTGTTGACGCTGCCCGCGAACGCCGCCGCCGGCTCCACCGCCGCCTCCGCCAAAATAACCCTCAAAAATTGAATTCATGTCCATGCCGCCGCCGAAGGCGCCCATAAACGTGCGCAGCGCTTCATCCATGGAAGCGAACCCGCCCTCATGCATTCCGGCTCCGGCGCCCAATCCCGCTACGCCATGGCGATCATAGAGTTGACGTTTTTTGTCATCGCTAAGCACTTCATAAGCCTCTGAGATCTCTTTAAAGCGTTTTTCAGCTTCGGCGTTGCCTGGATTTTTATCGGGATGGTATTTGAGCGCCAGTTTTCTATAGGCTTTTTTGATCTCATCAGCAGTGGCCTGGCGAGGCACTTCCAAAATGTCGTAATATTCTGTCATAACATCCATCTATACGTCAAAAACGACGCTTGAGCGAGTGCAAGTGTCTGATAATAATAAAAAAAATTCCACAATTTCCTCTCATTAGAAAATTGCGGACCGTTTTAGCGTTGACGCTTATATTTGAGAGCTGCTTTTGCTTTAGCGCGTTTTCGTACAGAAGGTTTAGAATAGAAGCGATGAGCTTTTACCGCTTTCATTACGCCCTCTTTATCTAACCTTTTTTTCAAAGCACGAAGGGCTTTATCGATAGAATCTCCGGTCCGAACTTTTACTACTGTCATCTCATTTACACCTGGTTTTGAAAGTTATTTCTTTAATAAATGGAAAGAGCAAGCATGCGCTCTAAGCCACGGTTAAAACTTCGCAATACTAAAATCATACATGACCGTTGATTATTCATCAAGGCGAAAGATTTCGCAGCAGAAGTTGACTTGGACGGCATAGACCAGGGGTGTTTCGCAGAGGTATGTCAAAACAAGAGGGCTGTCTTTGCAGTCAAAAATTCCCGGCCCCGCTTGCTCCGTTCCCGAATGGTCGATTTTCTCTTCATCTGAAGTGGATTCAAAAAAAATATATTTTGCAGCGACAGGCTGACTTTTATCACTCACCATAAGCCTTAGACTTCTAATCCGCACTAGTGAAAAAGGGCTGATGAGTTCCAAGCGAAGAGCGCGAATCGGCTTATGCAGGGAATCTAATTTGACGAGAGAGAAGAAATTGCGATTGGCGTTGCTGCGCAATTCCAAGCGGCGCGTCGGTTTTTTAGAAAACCCAGTCCCTCTATCGAGAAATATCTCAAAAGGGACAGTATCCAAAGATAAAAAACATCTTTGGGGAAGGATTTCCATTCGCGCCGCTTGGGCCATGCGTGCGAGGCTGTCGTCTTGCTTAGCGGCGTAAGCCGCCGGCCAGGTCATTCCCCAGTCTTCAAACGCCGCTCGAGGAAGCATATCGCCGATCATGCGTTCATAATACTGATCTTCTCCAAATACATGCTTGGAGGCTGTATTTTTGCCGCTCACATGGTCATGGCTCCAGGAGCCGAGGCGCAGAGCTTCCAGCTTTGTTGGATAAGTCGTCGCTCTAATCAGCATTCCTCTCAATTGGTCGGTCAACTGTTCGGAGGAGGCGTTCCACATAATGGCTCCTGATCGAATGTATTCTCCAAGCAGTCGGCAAAAAGCATAAATGCCTTGCTGCACCAAATGGGCCTGACGAACCTGACTTTTTGATGCGACATTGTCTCCAAAAACCAGATCGCCCTGGGCGTCAATGTCCACAAGGGGACTCAAACCGGCAGTCGCGGTTTGTTCCATTGCATAGATTCCCCTGCGCACGGCGAACGTTGCATCCAAAGGGTATCCAGCCTTCAATAGATAGCCTTCCCGAAGATTTCCTTGCAGAAGAGCGGGGATTGTATGTTGGGTGGTTCCTAAATAGAGCCCATGCACGCGAATAGGATATCCCCACAATTGAAAAAGCATTTGCATGCCACCCTGAGTGGTGCCGGACCATCCAATATCGACTAATGTCATCTGAGAAATCGCGGATAGATCGACAAGACCTGTTAAATATTTCAAAAAACGCTGCCGCTTTAGAAGCGCTTTTTGAAGAACCTGCTCGCGCAACGTCTGATTGCTGCAAAGATATTCCGCTAATTTTTTGGGCAAAAAATCACCCTCTAACTTGACGTGGCGGACGCCGACCCATTTTTGGATTTTTTGGATGTCCAATCCTAAGTAAGTGAGAAAGCCCTCCACTGTAAAAGGAGAAGCAGGATGACAGTAGCATAAGGACAAAATTTCGTGCGGTTCCCCATAAACAATGCATGCATGAGAAATAAAACGGCGCGACACCCACAATTCGGTCGCCTCTAAGGGGGCGTTCGGATAACAATCCGCGCATTGTTTAATTAAATCGCCATACAGCCTTCCTTCGCGCATTAAACAAAAAACGCGCTGTTGACGCATCTCTTGGCAACGTTTATAGATCCAATGGACGAATCCCACTAAAAAAGGGCCAAGAGCCGTCGCCCCATACTGCCAATAAAAGGCCTCTTTTGATTTCATTTTTTTGAGGGCGACATCGCATTCCAGTTTGCCGCGCAAAGCCGTCAATCCAAAATCGCCCTGTTCTTGGTCTAATAACCGTCCACGCAATTTTAGATCTCTTTCAGGCCATTCTCGATTCAGAATTTGAGCGACCTCGTCGCCGCATTTTGGATAATAGAGCGTCGCAATGCCCATTTTCTGGGCTGCAACGCAGTCGCTGTAAAAATTGTCGCCGATATGCAGGACTTTTCCCGGGGCGGCTTGCATCTCTTGCAAAAGATCAATAAAAAGTCCCTGACGCTTGCCTCGACCGATTTCGCATGAGATAAAAAACTTATTTATCAATGAAAGCTCAAAGAAAGGAGGTCTATCAAGAAGATCCTCTATTTGAGAAATTTCAAAATAGGTGTCGGAAACCAGCGCCACAGGGATATGTTTATCCACAGCATAGCGCAACAGGCGAATGATATTCATGTCGAATCGCGTCAACTGCTTTTCGAGAGCGACTTCCATCGCAACGAGATCATCTACATCGGATTCATTAATAATTCCCTTAACGCCTTGCACCATCTGCTCGATCGTCACCCTGTTGAAAGCGCCGCTGAGAGCCCAATAAATCTCCTTTAATGAGATCTCCGCCATCCCTCCCTTTTTGGCTCGCGCAATGCGTTCGGCGGAGACTCGTATTTCAACAAAACCTTCCGGAGGAACCGCTTCAACGAGCCAGCCTTGCTCCTTTAGCTGCCTGCCAAGAATAAGAAAAACATCAATGGGAAGAGGAACTTTCCTCCAAAGAAGCGTATCAAAAATATCGAGAGATAAAACTTCGACTTTTCCGGCGTCAATCTGTTCGTAAGCGGCGACAAGCCGTCCATCTGTGTTATGCATCTTCAAACACTCATCCAATAGTTAACGCAAACACTTGTAGCGTAGACTTCAGTCTGCGCTTGTTTATGCAGGTTTTAACCTGCGTAAACAAGCGCAGACTGAAGTCTACGCTACAAGTGCGCGTCAGACCTGACCCCGCGGATCAGTTTTCTGAATAATAGAGCTCACATTGCTTTGATTGAAGCCTTTGTACCCTTCGCGGCGCTGCAAGTTTTCCATATGGCTGCCTATCGCTCCATGCAACCGGAATTTCTCCGCTTGCTCCTGAGTGATCTTGCCGGCGGACAATAGTTTCTCCAATCGGTAGGGAGAAACGGTCCACATTTCGCCTTTTGTAAACGCCTGCCTCAAGAAAGAGAAATTGCTGAAGGGTTCCATCATGCCTACGCCCAACGTCGATAGATCTTTTTGAAGGTCGTCAAACAGGAACTGCGCTTCCAAATGGTGCATGCCTGCCCGCAAAATGGAATCTCCGTGCAGCGCGCACCAAAGACCTACAGTCCCAAGGCGGTCTAATTCCGGCAGCGGCTGATGGCGGAAATCCACATCCACTTCATCAGGCAGCAAATCAACGTCTAAAAAAAGAACTAAGCGGCAATGCTGATGTTCCATCACTTGCGCTCCCCAGCCGGCTTGTTTTCCTGCGTAAAGGCGCTCACGGCAATAAAAACCGAGCATCTCAAACAGACGTATCAGCTGAGAAAAGCGTCGGCGCGATGAACGGAAAGTGTGATGATCGTGATTAGCCCATCCCATTCCAAGGCGGTCTTGACGGTTTTTTTGAATTTGTCCGGCAGTGTTTCGCGCTTGCCAATATTTCCGCTCGCATTCCAATACAATCCACGCTGCAAGGTCTTCTCCAACGAGATCTATCACCTGCTGCGCAACGCTCAGCGTATGCGACATCGCTTCATCTTCATCCTCCATGTCCCGCGGACGCGTCCGCCAAAGTTCCGTGGCTTGCAAATAGCGAGCAATGGCTTGCGCGTCTGTATGGACAGGTTCCATTGTATGAGAGCCCCTTCGTTCCACTATCCATAGTCCGATCTCATTTTCAACTGATCCACAGCAGCGTCGATAAGCGCTAAGCGGAGTTCCCTCAATAAGTCCGGCCATCCCGCGCATCATCAAAAAATCAGCGATGCTGTCGACATTAACGGCGACGCCGATGATGGGAGCTCCGCCATCCTTAACGACAATGCGCGGGAGCTGGGCGCCGGGATGGTGCAATATCCGGTATGAAGCGGATGCCGCTTCGGAAACAAAACCGCTTTTTTCTAATGACTTCTCCAGTTCGTCGGAATACCCAACGGTCAGATGATCAAGCCAATCGAACAGGCGCGTGCTTGTCTTTTGATAAAGTTCTTGTTGGAGGTTTGCAATAAAGGGATTCGCCCTACAGCTTTCGTCCAGAATGTTGAACAGAAGCGCTTCGGCTTGTGGGTGACGCTGCCATTGAAATGTAAGTGTCTCTGTCATATGGGGGCTCCCTAGAAACCATGCTATGCTGCACGCGGGCGCAGCATAAGATCACTGTATGAATGTCCAAATAAAAAAACAAGCGCTATAAGCTATAAATGATGTGATACATAAATGATTGTATTAAACTACGACAATCTATAGAATACATATCTAAAAAACATATAAGGTACAATAGAAGGTAAAATCATGAGCTCAAACGGCATCAGCTCTCCCACATTTGAACAAACCGCACTCGAACACTATCATTCAACGGTTCAAAAAAAAGTGGACCATTTAATTGGACAAACAGAAGTAGATAGTCGAATCAGGGAAGCTGTGACCTTAGGGATTTCTTGTCCTCCGCATAGTAGGAAAAATATATGGGTCAAAAATGCAGTAGTTGGAGAGACAAGAGATCCAAACGAATTTGATTCCATACTACGACAATATGGCTTGTTCGACAAAAAACAACGGGATGCTACAATTGACGCCTTAGATCAAGCTTTCGGGGAAAACATAACGGAAAAATACAAAGAACATATACGCAAACATAACTACAATCAACGCCGACGCCAGAGGCGTGCAAAAGAAAAAGTTGAGGCCTCGTTTACTGCAATTATTACACAAAAGGTGGGTTTTTTGCTGGAAAGAGAAAAAGACAATCCTATAATTAACGATAAATTAGCTATCGAAATTATAAGAAGAACCATTGCTAAACCAGAATCACATTATATAAAAAGAAATTTAATTAACGAAAAAAATGAAATATCAGACGAACATTTCGCTCACATCTTAGAAACATTTGCTCTTGATTGGGTCCGACGCAGGCAAACACTTGCTGAGCTCGAGAAATTGGTTGCTGAAAACGAGGTGGATGATTCCTCCACTTCCTCGCAATCAGAGGATGTGGATTTGACGTCATCAAGCAATAAAAAAAGAAAAATCACTCAGGAATCTAACGAAATTATTGAAAAAAAGATAGAGTTATTACTGGAAAGCAAAAAAAGAAGTGACTTAGATCATAATACGACGGAATACTCACTTATCGACAATCTAACTATCGAAATTCTAAAACGAACAATTGCTGCACGAAAATCATATGGGATAAAGTGGAGTATAGAACAAGAGATAGGAAAAAGAATACAGAAAGAACATTTTGACAAAATTTTATGGGAATTTGATCTCGATTCGGAAACTCGAGAGCAGACATTTGCCGAACTCGATAGACGTTTTCCTGAAAGTGAAATAGATGGTCCCTCTACCTCCTCGGAATCGGAAGATTTGGATTTGACAACATCAAGCAATAAAAGAAGAAAAATCGATCGACATGAAGAAGATGAAGAATATGCAAATGTCCGCCCTCCTCTTTCAAAAAATGAGGAACCTGAACCCATTATTATTTCCTCAAATTCGGAGAATTC
>Ga0207104_1221_pt1 | contig 13462 bp, 9 predicted proteins | sample Alteio_BWMinHeat_79_FD_153538 | JGI IMG/M metagenome (GOLD analysis project Ga0207104, IMG submission 153538) | Enriched cells from forest soil in Barre Woods Harvard Forest LTER site, Petersham, Massachusetts, United States -... | ecosystem: Environmental > Terrestrial > Soil > Temperate forest >...
ATGCCTAAACGGCTGGCGTTGGCGGTAAGCGGGAAATAATCCAGCGCAATTCCCTCGCAAATCTCAACGCGTTCAATATCCGGAGAATCTAGAAATAATTCTAAACTATGAACGGAATTGCGCTCTTGTTTGAAATTAGGCTTTAGGACGCTGGCAAGCGATTGATGGGATTTTAAGCTAAGGTAGTATTGGATGATTTGCAGCTCTTGCGATTCTTTATTCAGTTGATAATTAAGAGAATAGATCTCTTTTACGTCTGCGTAAGTTTCAGGTTGATCGCCAGTTACAATGACATAATCAATATCGCGGATGTGCAATCCTTGCTGGTGAAAATTCTTTAAGAAATTGCGCCCTGGATTGATCACGATGCCTTTTCCATCCCAGCGCAAATAAAATCCGCCGGACGTTTGGCGCGATTGTTCCGTCAATGAAATCGGAAACGCTTCTATGCTATGGTTGCGCCAACCGTCAAGGACATATAAGCCATGATCATGGATGGGGGGGCGTGTGCGATACAATTCGAGATAGCTGGCAATGCGCTGATCTTGGGCGGCCAGAAACACGTGAATTTTTTGAGTCAGTTCATGTTCAGCATTGGGGTGCGCATGAGAGATGCGTTTATTTGGTTTCCAGACCCTGCCGGCTGGGTTATGCATGAGATTTTGCAGTTCCTCTCGGGATGGCAGATAAGGCGTTGCGAGTTTGCCCGTCGCATATAGGCGCTGGATCAAGTTTTGCGTAGAGGCCGCTTCAGGACTATTGAGAGCTGTTGAAAGGTCCGGTTGTGCGTACATGGGGGACTCCAGAGTTATGGGAATGCAAGAATCAATGCGCTGTGAGATTTCATTTTCTTCTGACTCTATTTTATGTGATGCGCAGGCCGTTGCATGATATTTTTCTTGAAGGGATGCAATTTGAAGTTGGATTCGCTGAGCGGCGTCCAATTGCTGTTCTTGCGTCAAAAGATCCTCTAATAGCGTCAAAGCGGCATAATCATTTGGATAAATCGTCAACGCCTTCTGAGCAAAGGCTATCGCTTTGGCTTTTTCTCCCGTTTCCTTGGAGACATAAGCCGAAGCTCGATAGCAAAACAGTTTAAAATTCGGGACGGATTGAGCTTGCAGGTAGCGCTGCAATGCGTGTTTGCAATTGCCGGAATAAAATTCAAATTCCCCTTTTAGGAATTCGGAATACGAGGGATCTTCGCGAGAGTCTTGATTCTGATGATGTTCAATAAATTGCAAAAGTTCATTCCGCGCGCTGTCATCGCGCGCCGGGCGGCAGGCCAATCGCTGCGTTGTGATGAAGTATTCGTCAAACTGCTCTTGTGTCGTCATATCGTGGGATGCTAAACCATTTTGAATTTCATGGCCATTATTTTTTCGTCTCCTTGAATAACCTCTTTTTCTTGACACTCTTGTTTTAAGAGTTCATTATTCATTGCAGCATATAGATGATGATGGATTGGACATGTCAACACGACCTTTTATCCCATACGCGCGGCAATCGATTAACGCTGCAGACATTGCAGAAGTGGGACGCGCCCTATCCGGCGACGTCATCACCCGAGGAGCGTGTGTTGAGGCTTTTGAAAAAGCGATGGCGCTCTATTGCGGAGCGCAATACGCCGTGGCCTTCAACAGCGGAACTTCGGCGCTGCTGGCGGCGGGTTATGCAGCTAAAATCAGCGCTTCCGATTGCTTGATCACCACTCCAAATACATTTGTAGCCACTGTCGCCATGGGAATGCAACGGCAGGCGGCTCCGATTTTAGTCGATATCGATCGCGACACCGGCAACCTCGATCTTCAACAGGTGGAACATACGTTGGCGGAGCGGCGCTCTTCTCGCGGAAAAACGATCATAGCGCCGGTGCATTTCGCCGGAATTCCAGTGGATATGCAGCGTTTAGATCGGATGGTGCGTTCTCCGGATGCGGTTGTTATTGAAGACGCCGCCCATGCGCTTGGTTCGCGATATTTGGATGGACAAATGGTTGGCTGTTGCGCGTGGAGCCAAATGACGATCTTTAGCTTTCATCCTGCAAAGACGATTACAACAGGCGAGGGAGGGCTGGTGACAACCAACGATCCTGACCTCTATCATCGTTTGCGCTTGTTTCGAAATAACGGCATTGAACGCGACCCTAGCCGTCTTCGCGCAGACGTTTCCGCACAGTACAACGGCTACTATGAAACGCAGGATTTGACATGCAATTATAATTTTACAGACTTTCAGGCCGCCCTAGGACTATCTCAGCTGCAACGCATCGATCAATTCATCGTCAAACGCCGCGAACTTATGTCGCATTATCGCCGCCTTTTGCATGAGGTTCCGAATATCAGGTTATTCACTGCTGATCATGATGCTAAAACGGCTTTTCATTTATGTGTCATGCAGATCGACTTCGCATACTACAATATTTCGCGGGCGCAAGTGATTGCGCAACTTCGAGAAGAGGGCGTGGGCGTTCAAGTGCATTATATTCCTCTTTACCGCCATCCTTGCTTTCAGCGTGCTTGCGGAGATATTAGCGAATATTTCCCCAATATGGAGGGATATTATGCGCAAGCTTTATCTTTCCCTTTATACTATGATTTGAGCATGGAAGATGTTGAATATGTTGTTCAGAAACTAAAAGACATCTTGGCGAAAAGTCTGCAAAAAAAACACTCCAGCGCTTCTCGTCCTGCCCGCGGCCGCCGACGGCGCTTGTAGCGCAGACTGAAGTCTACGCTACAAGCGCCGACGACTGCTAGGTGTAGGCTAAAATAAGAGCTTTAGCTGTGTTGGAAATGGCGGGATCGCGTTCATCTTTTAAGATATGAGCTAATTTGAGGCCCTCCTGCTTTTTGCCTAGCATGAAAAACGTTTTTGCCAAGTTAAGCAGCGTAGGGGAGTGATCCGCTTCAATTTTTAGCGCCTTATCAAAACATTTTAGGGCTTTATTAGGCTGACCCATCTGTAGATGTAAAGCGCCCAATGTTTGAGGATTATAGGCGTTCTCCGGATCGATGACGCATAAAGCTTCAAAGATAGGCAGGGCGATATCATATTTACCCTGACGAATGTAGGCGAACCCTGTAAATCGCAATTCCTCGATTTGATCTTCATTCCAAGCTAATTTTTCCAGCCAATTAATCTTGCTCATGGCTACCCTTGTAAGAACTGCCCTATTCTCCCAATGATAAAACTAAGCCAATTATTAAGCTTGCTAATTTCTTTAAAACAGGCTGCAATGGTGTTTTTTTCCATCTCTTCATCGGCCGAATGGCAAGGAACAGACATAAGGGCGGCATAGCTCTCGCTTTGTTCATCAGTGGACTGCAAGCTAGGGGCGATGCGAGAGAAAGAAAAGGGAGAGCGGCGTGTGATTCGAAACTGTTTAGGCGGAAAAAAATAAGCCCACGGTGTATGTAAAGGAACAATTCCCAGTAAAATATCCAATTCACTCAGTTTTACAAAGGTGTTAAGGATTTGCGTTTGCGGGGGAATGCTGGCCGCTTCTTCGAGGTGAAACTGCTGGTTGGTTTGTTCAACCATGCGCGTGCGGATGGCGTATAAGTTGTATACGCTGATATCTAGTTTATCGATAGTCGCCATAAAAACCTCTCTAATTTCGTTTCTAATCTCATTTGTATAACTAATTATAACATAAAAATTCATTTTTAATCTATTTTTACGTCTAAAATCTCAAGAATGCGATCCAGGTCATCGAGATTGTAGTAATCGATCTGAATTCGCCCATGTTGACCTCGTCCTTCAATCACGACTTTTACGCCCAACCGATGCTGAAGCTTTTCCGCAAGCTGTTCCAGATGACAATCTCGGTTGTTAGCATGGGGCGATTGCGGATTGGCCTCAGTCTCGATCCGCTGAACGGCGGCCTCCGCTTGGCGGACTGTCAAATCATGGCTCAAAATAAGGTCGTGCAAACGCCGCTGTTGCGCTGTTTCAGTTAAGGAAAGAATCACCTTCGCATGCCCAAGAGAAATAGCGCCTTTTAGGATGCTGTCTTGGATGTTTGAAGGCAAGGCCAAAAGACGCAAATAGTTGGCGACTGTAGAGCGTTTTTTGCCGATGCGTTGCGCCAACTCTTCTTGGTTGTAACCATATTCAGCGGTCAAATTGCGCAGCGCTTTGGCGATCTCCATTGGATTCAGATCGACGCGCTGAATGTTCTCTATGAGAGCGGCTTGGGCGGAGAATTGAGAGGAGTTGCAGCGGACAAGAACAGGTATTTTTTTCAAGCCGGCTAATTGGGACGCCCGAAAGCGGCGTTCGCCGGCGATAAGCTCGTATCCTTCGCCTTCTTGCCGCAAACGCACCACCGGAGGCTGCAGTAGGCCAATCTCCACGATTGATGCGGCCAATTCTTGCAGTTCCTCTTGTGCAAAATAACGCCGCGGCTGATGGGGGTTAACGGAGATCTCGTCAATATCAACTTCAAGCAGTTTTTCAGTCATAGTTATATTCACTTCAGCTGTTATTAGCATTTTGATAAGATCAAAAGCTTGATGTCCCAATCATTTTTGCATCATTTTTTTTCTCAATTGTTCCCACACCTGCGGTTCCGCTCGCCAGGGCTCGCTACACCTTAGTGTGGGCTACAGAATGAGAGAAAAAATGAGCAAAAATGATTAAGACATCGAGCCTTGATCTTACCAGCAACGAAGTTTAGAATACAGAATATACTTGCAATATAGTGGACCTCGCGTTAGAATCAGCCTTCCTGCAACCCCAAAAGACAGTTTGCGGAAGTGGCGGAATGGTATACGCGCTACTTTGAGGTGGTAGTGAGGGAAACCTCGTAGGGGTTCAAGTCCCCTCTTCCGCATTTTTATTACGGCTGTATCCATTTTCACAAGCCTATTAGGTTTAATATATGGAATGTTACGCCTTCTGCACAGCAACGGCCTATCAAATAAAACCTTTTTTTGAATCTTTAAAAGGTCGTTTTAAAGCGACGCTCTACCGTGATGTCATTCATATCGAAGTTGTAGGTTCGGAAATCCGAGGCGATGTTTTTTATTTTTCGTACGGCTCCATCGTCTGCTGGAATATAAGCAAAGAGGGAGCTTTGCAGTTTCTAAATGAAGCGCATCCGTTTGAACATCAACGCTATGATGAAGTGGAAACGGATGAATTCACTTACCTTTATGATAATGGACCCACAAAAATCGCTGAGGATGAAATCTTTTTACCTAATCAGGATGTCTTAACAAAGCTCGCCATGTCGCATGGCTTGGCGCAATCGGTCAAATTAGGCGCCTTTGAAGTGGCTGTTCAGAAAACTTTTAATAGCATGCAGTATATTCCTGAAGATCTTGCCAAGCGCGGAAAAATCCCTTTGTCTCGCGGTGAGATCCGCCGCAAGATGGGAGAGCTGTTCCTAGAGCGCAATTCGATCACCCTCCATGTCAATGTATTGGACACCCCTGAGTTGTTTTGGGATTATCCTGAACTCGAGCACTTTTATCGAGTAATCGCCAATTACCTAGATATCGAAAAACGAGGGCATGTGTTGACTCAGCGTCTGGAAGTTTTGCATGAACTCTTTGAGATGCTAGGCACAGAACTTAATCACCAGCACTCCAGTCGGCTTGAATGGACGATTATCGGACTAATCGTCATTGAAGTCGTTATCACGCTGCTTAAAGACGTGTTGCGTTTATTGTGAAATATTTTGTTCTTTTATCCATTCGTCTCTACCAACTTTGCATCAGTCCTTTTATTGGACCAATCTGTCGCTTCAACCCTACCTGTTCACACTATGCAGCGGAGGCCGTGCAAAAACATGGCGTTTTGCGCGGCGTATGGCTTGCCTGTAAACGCTTAGGCAAGTGTCATCCCTATCATCCAGGCGGGAACGATCCTGTTCCTTAAGGGACAGAGACATTCTAAAAATCGTGCTAAAAATAAATAAAAAGAGCAAAAAAAACATTCAAAATAATATATGTATAAATTTATTTATACTTTGTAATATAATGAGTGTAGCTTATTTGATTATTATTAATTCTTAATAATGGTTTTTTTTATGTCAACTGGTCTTATAGGTCTCTCACAGTTTAATCATCTCGTTTATGATTTAGAAAAACAAGTTGGTCGTTTGGGGTTAAAAGAAAATAAAGAATCAAAAAAGCAAAAAGAGATAATTGAAGTAATAAAGAAAAATATTGATCTTATAAAAAGCGCCTATACACAACATCTATCGGGAACAATAGAAGGTCTCATTACTGATATAACTAATATGAGCATATTATGCGCAGAGTTGACAGAAGAACAAGAATTAAAAGTGGAGCAAGAGTTAAAAGTGAAAAAAGGGCAAGAAATGAATATTGATTCCCCTATATCGCCTGTTTTTGAAAAGCTTAAATCTCAGGTTGTTGCCGTTCATGAAAAAGTGAGTGGCAAATTGGCTGATACTATAGCCAATATCCAAGAAACCGATGCTTTTTTTGATCGTTTAAAAAAAGAAGTGTTTAAGTTGCAAGAAGAGAAACAATGGAAAAATGCGTATGAGCTGTTGTGGACCGTTATGGAACAGCGTGACGGAGTCCTGGACAGGGATGAGACAAAAGATCCTAGGTATAAAGAAATTTTCGAAAGTCTGTTGGGTGGATTGGCCGAACATTTGGAAATACACTTTGAAATAGTGGGAGGCAAACCGCACCAATCCAATTCGTCCGATTTTAATCTAATGAACAATATGCTTTCAACGATTGCAGTTAGAGAACAAATGCGACCATATATTCAAAAAATGGTCTGGCTTATTAATCTTTGCCTTGCACAGAGACAACTGGCTGTAGTGATGGATTGTTACAGTCGTTTAAAATTTTTCATTGAAACTCAGCGTTATGAAGGCGTGCCTGCTGAAGATTTGACGAATGAATTGAATGATTCTATAAGCAGTTTTCGAGAAAAAAAAGCAAACAAAAATAAAACACATGTAGAAAGTTTGAGCGTCGCATGGGATGTTGAAATTTGTTTTAGTATTCTTGAAAGATGCTTTTATGAAGAACAAAATTCTCTTGGGGGATATTTTATTTCTTATGTTCTGAGAGATGACATTAACTTACTGAGGAAAATATTTGAAATAATCAAACAACATGATTCTGAAAATAAAATTATCCCATGGCTGGTGCAAGCTGTATTTGAAGGAGCTGACATTAAAGCTGACACATTAGATCAAGGCTTAATCATGCTTGCGGGTCAATATGTAGATTTAGAGATAGTATTAAAAAACATCGAATGCCTTGGACCTGTCGGAAAAAAGCGCGCCTCCAGCTTAAGGGGGATTTTACAAGGAAACCGGGAGCAAGAGATCAAAGAGAAGAGCGAGAAGGAATCGGAGCCTGAAAAGCTGTTATGATTCGAAGGCAATCGTTACTTCAATGAACAGGAATTTTGAGCGTCGTCCCTGGCTTTAAAAAGTCCGAGTCGAGTTGATTATAAACTTTAAGTGTTTCGATATCCACATGGAAACGCCTAGAGATTTTCCACAACGAATCGCCCTCTTGTACAATGTATAATTGGCCGCGACGCGGCGGCGATTTTGAGGCATTCGAGGCGGCGGGAGGCTGTTGTGATGCGACTGGAGAAGCTGGCGGAGCTGAAGGAGCGCGAGGGACCGCTGCAGCATTCGTCTGCGTCACAAATCGCGTCAACGCAGCATGATGCAAGTTTTTATCAGGCTTAGGTTCACCCGCATAGTCATATAAGCGGACAGCCGCCAACTGCCAAACAGCGTCGCCGCGCGGACTAGTCAGAAACGTCAAGGCAAGCTGTTCAGCCTCCGGCGTCTTTTCCAAGAGAAGATTCAAAAGGACGATCACATGTTCGTCATCGAGCTTGCGTGCGGCGAATGCGCCATCTGTTTTGAGCAATAGATAAGCGGCGGCGCGGGACTCACGTTTAATATAATCAAGCAGGAAACTTTGACGCCGCGCCGGAGACAAATCTTGCGCAGTTCGTTGCTGTTCGACAAATTTCGACAGCATCGACCAGCTGCCTTGAAAAATGACATTGAGCAGTTCGTTTTTCTCTACGCGCGCTTCTGAACGATTGAAGAGCATTTCCACGGCGAGAAATTCCTGAGTGAGAAAAAAAGCGTCGGCGAGCGAAGGGTCGTATTCTCCTCGCTGCTTTCGGAGACGCAAAAACAAACCATGACTCGTCAGCGGCCAGCGTTCAGTATTTGCAAAATGAACAATCGCTTGAAACTGCTCTTCGGAAAGACCTGGATAAACGATCACCTCAACGCGTTCCCCTGCGCGATTTTTTCCAAAAGGAATTTTGCGCCGCTGCGCAGGTTGCGCATGGCCGAGCAGTGCGCGCGCCAGGTCAAAATGATGAAAGGTGGAGAGAGCCGCTAGAGCGATGTCGCGTTGCGTATAACCGTTTTCGACGAGTTGCGTATTAGTCAGTTTAGCGATCAACTGTTCGATGGGCATGGTGCGGAAGGAACGGATGATTTCCCCATTGCTCTGTTCGACGGCGAGGGGGGCTTGCTGTTCCTGTTTTTCGGCTGGTTTTGACTCGCAGTATGGTCTTGGAGGCGTTTCGTTAATCAACCAATAAAACAGCAGGGCAAGTAAAGCGATATTGAATATCCCGCTGACAAGCAGCGCTTTGCCGAGACGTTGTACAAGACGTTCTTGAGGTTTTTGACTAGTCATTGGCCGAATATAAACGTGTTTCAAGGGACTGCAATTCTTGTTGAATGCCCGGAGGCAAGCGGGCGCCGAATAAGGTGAAATAGGATTTTAGTTCCGCCGCTTCGCGCTTCCACTCTTCTCTATCAATATGCAGCAGTTCTTGTAAAGCGTTTTTTTGTAGTTGCAGTCCGGCAGTGTCGATAGCCGCCTCTGTGGGAATGTATCCAATCGGCGTCTCCTGAGCGTCGCCGCGGTTGGAGGTCCGTTCAAAAATCCATTTGAGGACGCGCGAATTATCGCCAAAGCCCGGCCAAAGCCATTCCCCTTTGCTGCTTTTCCGAAACCAATTTACATAATAAATGCGCGGAGGATGAATGTTTTTTACGTTTTGCTCAATGTTGAGCCAATGGTTGAAGTAATCTCCCATGTTGTAACCGCAAAAAGGCAGCATGGCGAAAGGATCATGCCGCAGCTTCCCTACATCCCCCGCCGCCGCGGCGGTTGTTTCTGAAGAAACGCTGGCTCCAACGAAAACGCCATGCCGCCAGTTAAACGCTTCATACACCAGTGGAATAGTTGAGGAGCGTCGTCCGCCGAATAAAATAGCGGAAATGGGAACTCCTTTTGGATCGTCCCAGGCTTTGTCAATCACTGGACACTGTGCGATCGGAGCTGTAAAACGCGCATTGGGATGCGCCGCTTTTTCTCCGGAGGCAGGCGTCCAGGCTTTATTCAGCCAGCTAGTCAAGTAAGGCGGAGGCTCCTTGGTCATTCCTTCCCACCAGACATCTCCATCAGGAGTCAGAGCCACGTTAGTGAAGATAGCGTTTTTTGTAATGGAACGCATTGCATTTGGATTGGAATCAAACGATGTGCCTGGAGCCACTCCGAAGAAGCCTGTTTCGGGATTGACCGCGTAGAGCCTTCCATCATCGCCGAATTTCATCCAGGCGATGTCGTCGCCGACGGTTTCGACCTTCCAACCGGGCAAGGAGGGAGTGAGCATGGCGAGATTTGTTTTGCCGCAAGAGCTGGGAAAGGCGGCGGCGAAATATTTTTTTTCGCCTTGCGGATTGGTGATTCCCATGATCAGCATATGTTCCGCCAACCAACCTTCGTCGCGCGCCAGGCATGAGGCGATGCGCAAAGCGAAACATTTCTTTCCCAAGAGCGCGTTGCCGCCGTATCCGCTGCCAAAAGACCATATTTCACGAGTTTCAGGAAATTGAACGATATATTTATTTTTCTGATTGCATGGCCACGCAACATCGTTCTGGCCACGTTCTAGAGGCATGCCCACTGAATGCAAGGCGGGGACGAATTCTCCATTCCCTAAAGCTTCTAAAACCTTTCCGCCCATGCGCGTCATCATGCGCATATTGCATACAACATAGGGGGAATCGGTGATTTCCACTCCGATGTGGGCGACATCGGATCCCAAAGGACCCATGCAAAATGGGATGACGTACATGACGCGGCCGCGCATTGCGCCTTTGAACAGCCCGTGCAAAATGTTGCGCATTTCAAGGGGGTCTTTCCAATTATTTGTAGGTCCTGCATCGCTCTGTTTTTCCGAGCAAATAAACGTTCGATCCTCTACGCGCGCGACATCATCCGGAGTGGAACGCGCCAAATAACTGTTGGGGCGTTTGGCTTGATTGAGTTTAATAAGGCTTCCTGACGCGACCATTTTTTGGCAAAGGGCGTCATATTCCGCCTGAGAACCGTCGCAAAGCCATACCTCATCAGGCTGGCATAATTCGATCGTTTGTTTTATCCATTCCTGCAAGCGGTGATTTGTCGTCCATTTTTCCAACGGCTCATTCATACTTATCTCTCAAGGCATTTCAGTTGTTCTGTTAAAAATTCAACGCAAAGACGCGAAGGTGCAAAGACGCAAAGATTTAGGATTGTGCATATATTTTAAAAAAACACCAACTTTAGCCCTTGCGTTTTTTTATTGAACTGTCTTCTTCGTTTCTTTGCGCCTTTGCGACTTTGCGTTGAATTTTCAACAAGCGTCTTTTTCTTTCAAGGTTTGCGTTTTTTAAACTTGTCAAGGTATTCTAGGGCCTTGCCGGTGCCGAGGCATACGGCTAACAAAGGATTGGGCGCGATGATGACGGGCAAGCCCGTTTCTTTAATCAGCGCTTTATCGATGCCTTTGATCAATGCGCCGCCGCCCGCCAGCACCATGCCGCGCTCAACTAGGTCTGCAGCCAATTCAGGAGGACATTTTTCAAGCGTAAGCTTGACGCTTTCAATGATCTGCTGAATCGGTTCGGCCAGACATTCGCGGATCTCCACGGAGTTGATTCGTTTGGTCACCGGCAATCCGGCCACCTGGTCGCGGCCGCGCACTTCCATCTCCAGTTCGTTGCCCGCCAGAGCATAGGCGGAGCCGATGGTCATCTTGATTTCTTCCGCCGTGCGCGGACCGATCATCAAGTTGTAAGTGCGGCGCATGTAATTGATGATGCATTCATCAAATTCATCGCCGGCGATGCGCAGGGAGCGCGATTCTACAATGCCGCCCAAAGAGATGATTGCAATTTCCGTGGTTCCGCCGCCGATGTCAATGATCATGTTGGCTGCAGGTTCATGCACAGGCAGATCGACGCCTATCGCCGCCGCCATAGGTTCTTCGATGAGCAGCACCTCTTGGGCTCCGGCATGCAAAGCGGAATCTTCGACGGCGCGTTTTTCCACGCCTGTAATTCCTGAAGGCACGGCGATTAAAATTTTCGGACGGAACAAACTTCTTGTGGGAGTGACGCGTTTGATTAAGGCTTTCAACATGCCTTCAGCGATTTCAAAATCGGCGATAACGCCGTCTTTCATGGGGCGAACGGCATGAATTTTGCGTGGAGTTTTACCTAACATCGCTTTGGCTTTTTGGCCGACGGCGAGAACTTCACCTGTTTGGGAGTCGACGGCGACGACGGATGGTTCGGCGAGAACGATTCCCTTTCCTCGTACAAAAACCAACGTGTTGGCCGTGCCTAAGTCGATGCCGATATCATTTGAAAACACGCCTCGAAAGCGGTTAAGCTGTCCAAAAGCCGAACGGTATAGATGGTTCATCGCCACTTTAAAACCTGGCTGATTCTTTTTACTCATATTTGGTTGCCTTTTATGTTTGCAGGAGTTCCAACACCTCTTCCCATGTTAATTTGCCAAGCGCTTCTTCGTCGGAGGCGACTATTTGTTTAACAAGGGAGCTCTTGCGCTGCTGCATTTCTAATATTTTTTCTTCTACGGTATTAAGCGTAATTAATTTATACGCGGACACGGATTGTTTCTGTCCAATGCGGTGCACGCGATCCGTCGCCTGATTTTCCACAGCGGGATTCCACCACATATCATAGTGGATGACTGTATCGGCGCCTACTAAATTAAGACCCGAGCCTCCTGCTTTTAACGAGACGAGGAAGACAGGGATGCTTTCATCTTCATTGAATTTTTTCACAATGCCCATGCGGTTTTTACTTGCGCCATCCAAGTATTCAAAAGGAATGCGCCGCCGCTTTAGTTCATCGCGAATGATATGAAGCATACGCGTATACTGGCTAAAAATCACTGTTTTATGATTGCCGTCGATCAGCGACTGCAGCAGTTCCATCAACATGTCATACTTGGCGGAGTCGCCGCTTTCTACGTTTTCTTTAGCGAAGATCGCCGGATGGCAGCAGATCTGTTTTAGACGCGTCAACGTAGCTAAAACATGAATTTGAACTTTGTCAAAGCCTTCCTTTTTGACCAGCTGAGACAACTCTTCGCGGGCCGAAGCCGCATAAGATTGATAAAGTTCACGCTGCGTTTCCGATAAGTGGCAATGGTATACGATATGCGAAACCGGCGGCAAATCGGATAAAACGTCTTTCTTCATGCGCCGCAGGATGAAGGGCGAAACTTTTTTGCGAAGAATTTCGAGATTTTTCCCGTTATTGGAATTGCGGACATACTTATCGACAAATCGATCATAGGAGCTCAGCAGGCCAGGCATTAAAAAGTCAAAGAGGCTCCACAACTCATCTAGAGAGTTTTCAATAGGCGTTCCCGTTAAAATCAAGCGATGCGCCGCTTGGATCATTTTAACGGATCTTGCGTTGCGAGTGCCTCGATTTTTTATATGCTGCGCTTCGTCTAAAATCGCGTAACCGAAGGGAATGGTTTTATAGAATTCGATATCCTTCTGCAGCAGGCTATAGGAGGTGATGACAACATCAAAATCGTGAATATGATGAAGAAGTTTTTTACGTTGCGTAGGCGTCCCGTCAACCGGCAGAATTTTTAGGGTTGGATTGAATTGGGTGAATTCCTCTTTCCAGTTGTAAACAAGCGAAGTTGGACATACGACGATGGATAAAGTTTTATGTTGCGTCACGGCGATGATGGCTTGCAGCGTTTTTCCAAGGCCCATATCATCCGCTAGGATGCCGTTAAGATGCATGCGGCGCAATCGCTCCAGCCATGCAACGCCGTCTTGTTGGTAGCCGCGCAGCAAGGCTTTGATTTCAGGCGGGATCGCGCTGACCTCAAAAGGTTGCACGCCAAGCATCTGTTGTTGAACATGTTGCAGCTTGCTCGACATTGAAAATTCAATCGCTAAACCCTCAAATTGAGCGGCGTCAATATTCGCCAGGCTCCACAATGGGAGTTCTTCAGAGTGGTTATCGAGTCGTTTAATGCCCAATTCATCAAAAACGTGAACAATCGGCGCTAATTTTTCTAAGTCTAAAACCAAGATTTTATGAGCGCGCGAGGCTTCCGAATTTTTCTTTTTATTCGCTTGTTTTTGAACA
>Ga0207104_1223_pt1 | contig 13435 bp, 10 predicted proteins | sample Alteio_BWMinHeat_79_FD_153538 | JGI IMG/M metagenome (GOLD analysis project Ga0207104, IMG submission 153538) | Enriched cells from forest soil in Barre Woods Harvard Forest LTER site, Petersham, Massachusetts, United States -... | ecosystem: Environmental > Terrestrial > Soil > Temperate forest >...
TCATCCCTTCGGATGCCTGTTGATGTTCCATTACTTGAACGTGTATTTCAAAAATATGTTCGATTGTTCCATCATCAAGTCCAGGAATATCAATTTGCCCGCCATCAAAAAGATCGACGACCAGAACTCGTTTTTCCATATGTAGAGCGACAACGTTATTCCAAGCAGTGGAAATATAAGGGGGGATACTAAGGATTTTATGATTAATTTTTATCTTCATACAAACACCTCCTTCAATTAATATTTAAGATGATTATATTGAAATGTTCATATAAAGTCAAGCGCCGACGTTAAAATTTTAGCAAATCAAAGGGTCAAGCGCTAACAATCGATGAAAAAAAGAAGTTCTTTCTCGCGTTTTTCATTTCCCTGTTTTATCTTTTTTGTTATACCTTGCTATACTGCCCGGGAGGAACCTTGTGATAAAAAAAACGTTTGTGCTCGATACGAATGTCTTGCTCCACGATACAGAAGCGATGTTTAAATTTTCCCGCAACCATGTCGTTATCCCTCTCACGGTGCTCGAAGAACTGGATACGATGAAGCGTTTGCCAAGTGATTTGGGCCGCAATGCGCGCGCCATCTTTCGTTCGTTGGATTCCCTCACAAAGCTGGGCAAGGGAGGCAACTTACACACAGGCGTGAACCTCGAAAATGGGGGCACGCTGCGCATACAGTTGGATATTAAAACCGATTACAGCTCCGCCTTTGCTCTAACAGTTAATGATAATAAAATTATTATGGCTGCATTTTTATTGCATGAAAGAGGAGAAAAAGTTGTTTTTGTTTCAAAAGATTTTGCCGCACGCATTAAAGCTGAAGCCATTGGATTATCGGCGCAAGATTATGAAAACTTGAAATTCGCCTACAGCGCGATCTATAAGGGCATTTGCAAAATCGAAACAAGCAAGCATGACATCGACCTTTTTTACAAAGACAGCGCCTTATCTCTCCCTGGTTTAACATTTCAACCTAATGAATACGTCATCATGACCTCCCCGGAACACTCCTCAGCCGTAGGCAAATACAACGCTCAGAAACAACAGGTGGAATCCCTCTTAAAACCAACAAGCCTATGGGGAATAAAACCGCGCAATGTAGAACAGAAATGCGCAGTAGACGCCCTGATGCGCGACGACATCAAACTAGTCACGCTAATCGGGCCTGCCGGTACAGGAAAAACACTGCTGGCGTTGGCGTGCGGCATGCGAAAAGTGTTCGATGACGGAGTTTACAATCGCATCCTCGTCAGCCGTCCCATTATGCCCCTCGGCCGTGATATCGGCTACCTGCCCGGCACTAAAGAAGAAAAACTTTTTAATTGGATGCAACCCATTTATGATAATTTAGAATTTTTATGCGACTCTTCCGGAGGCGGCGGCGAATCCAATGAAACGATTCGTTGGGTGATGGACAGTCGCAAAATCGAGATGGAGGCGGTCACCTACATTCGCGGAAGATCACTGCCAAAAATGTACATCATCATCGATGAAGCGCAGAACCTAACCCCACACGAAGTGAAAACAATCATTTCACGCGCCGGAGAAAACACCAAAGTCATTTTGACAGGCGATCCCACTCAAATTGACAATCCTTATCTTGATAAAGATTCCAACGGTTTGAGCTATGCCGTAGGCAAATTCAGTGAACATAAACTCTTTGGACATGTCTTCCTCGAAAAAACGGAACGCTCCGAGCTTGCCGCCTTGGCGGCGGAGATCCTATAAAAGTTTTGAATCACGTTTATTGTTTAAACACGCTCAATTCGTTCAATAACGAGATAAAACGTCGTTGAATAGGTTTCTTTTCCTCATTCACGCTCCAGTTAATTAGTCTCATAACAGCGAAAAGCCACACCTCAAATTCTTCACCCAATTCCATCAATTCCTTGTTTAATGTTGGATTAAAATCAGAATAAGGCATGGGCATTACGAGACTTCGCCAAGCCAAAGGCACTTTCAGGATGATTGTTTGTACAAAATCGTCACGTTCATAGTCGAAGCACTTGTCGATTAAATGACCATAACATATCAACAGGTACACATCTCGCGTGGGGACATTTCTCAATTCATCTAAATGCTTTTTGACTTTATCTAGCTTATTTTCCGAAATCGCCTTCACACACTGATTCAATTGATCTTTTGCATTTGCAGGTAATTTTGACTCTGTCAAAACTCGGCCTGTTTTCATGTGCTCAATTGCCTCTATTCCAAGTACGATTGTTGATCCAAGGCTATGACATTCGAATGTGGATTCTCTATTGTTCATGTTTTTTGCGAAAAAACTTTCTATTCTAGTTTTTAATGAATCATTCCATTTTTCAACTAATTCATTCATACTTTGTGAGTGTTCTGTAATATGCTCAATTAACTCTAACTGAAAATCAGGCAACAAACGCTGGAAAAAAAGAGGCGTTTTTTTTGTTAACTCATACAAAAAGGTGTACTCAATTGAAGAATTCAATGTTGCGAGTCTCTCCTCAGCAATATAAAGATCAATAAAATCATAGATAAGAGATAATTTTACTACATCTAACGGCAATGTTTCCAAAAGTTGCGCAGCCTTATCGAACTGTTTCGCTTTAATAAATTCGCTCATCGAGTGTTTTATCTTTTCCTGTTCTTCTGCCTGTAATCGTTGTATTTTTTCTTGTTCTTCTCGTTCTAATTTTTCCTTCATTTCTTGCTCAACGCTCGCATTTCCAAATATTAGAGGGGCATCACTCATTGGCGTAGAGTTAATCATTTCTTGATTCATAGAAACAATAGGAAATTGAGGCATCTTTTGATTGGAATTGAGATTGAGACCAGTTACAGAAATTTCCATGTCTTTTTTATTTTTTTGTTTTTCCGCCAGTGAGCGTTGTATTTTTTCTTGCATTTCTCGTTCAAATATTTTTCGCCTCTCTATCTCTTGCTCAACGCTCGCATTTCCAAATATTAGAGGAGCATCACTCGTTGACATAGAGCTAATTATTCCTTGATTCATAGAAACAATAGGAAATTGAGGCATCTCTTGATTGGAATTGAGATTGAGACCAGTTACAGAAATTTCCATGTTTGCATTTGCAACAGGCAATGAAATTCCGTTTATAGGCGGCAACCGCCCGGAGGAAGAAGAAAAAAAAGTCTTAGGGGCGATATTGTTCTCTTCATTTAAAGGTGAACCGTTTCCAGCAAGATTTTCACACCGAGAAAAAGCCATCATCATCTTCAAATGACTTTGTTCAAGCGCTCCTTTCACTTCATTGTAAGCGGTTATTGTTTTTTTCCCTGGCAGGAAATTGGTTAAAGAAAGGCGATACATATCATGTATAAATTTTTTTATTTCATCTAATGCTTGCATGTACTCAGAGTAGGCCTCTGCATCTGTGGAATTGCTTTTCAATAGTTTTAACGCCGAAACTTGATGACCTGTTCCACTATCAATTTCTGCATCTCGCAATAGCTCAATCTGTTTGCATTGACTTGCTAATGCACGTCTGTAAATTTTTATTTCAGTTGGAGTGGTAGGGCATTCATTAAAAAATTTGTTAATAAAGACAAAAGATTCGCGAAATTTTGAAATCACACTTAGTAAATTTTCGGTTGTTTCATCCAGTTCGAATTCTGGAAATGGACAAAGCTTTAACAATCGTATATGGTTTTCTATTCTTTCCGGAAGTTTATTTATTTTTTTTATATCATTAATTTTTACCTTGCTTTTTATAATTTTATTACATATCTTGTTTACATGTTTTACGAATATTTGTATCTCTGAAGGAATTCCGGAATACTCCTTCATAGATTCAATGAATGTAATAGTTTCCAGCAACTCTCCAATCTGTTTTTTTTTTCCATTATTTTTGCCTTTGATGACTTGTTCCTCTATAGTGTCTGTCAGCCAAGCTCGCTTATCGTCGATCACGGCGCTGACGGAAGGAGTGATCAAGGCATTGCCGCCATCATCGTTTGTTAAGCAATCATTAATTAAATTTTTTATTTTATTTAAGACATTTATCAGCTCTTTTTCTGCTTGGGATTTATTTTGACCTCTATTGTCCCAATTAACGGTACACTTTGAAATCGCCTTTATAAGCGTGTCAATTTCCGTTAGTGGGGTCACATCTTCCGCACGCAATAATGGAATCTTTGCAAGCGCACCTTGGACCGCTTGAAAGGACTCTCGTTTATCAGAGGGCAATTGTGGGTTATTCAATACCAATAAAACTAGAGATTTTATTACTTCAATTCGACAATTTAAATTAGTTGCGCATTTTAAAGTTTTATATATCTTGTAACTTTCAATACACACTAACAAATCATTTAAAGAGTCAATAACTTCTTGACTAAATAGATCAGGAACATTATTTTTTTGTGATTCTACAGGTGGCTGAATCTCTATGTGCTTTTCTTTTTTTGGAAGAACAGCGCCAATCGCAGTTGATAATCTTGCTAATTGATCCTTAATATTTTGATCTTGTTGAGTAGGTAATAAAGAAACATTTCTTGAACTGATAGAGCCTATTGCTCCTTCTAAAACTTTTCCCAACTGACTGTTTAAATTGATTATGTCTGATGAACCGCCCTGCGCAAGACTCGCTTGCATTGCCCTTAGGTTATATTGCAAATGCGAAACTGAAATTTGTATTGGACTTGGGTGTAAATCAATTTCATTTTTTATTGCTATTAAATTATTAAAAATAGAATTGCACATAAACGACTCCTTGTACGTTCTTTAATGCACTATATTGTATATTAATAAATATTAAGTCAAATTAAACAGACAAAACGAACCAAAAACACGAGTTCAATTCGTCCATGTCCACGACTAGGGTGCGCTGTTGGACATGGACAACTTGGACATTAGAAGAACGCGAGTTTTGGATAAACGACATTCAACGTTGCGCCCCGGGATAGGGTGTTAATTTTGATGCCATTTTGGCAAAGAAAAATCACATGGGATTCGATTATCGAAAGTGACCCCATATTATAATATTGGGTCACTTTCGATAATCGAATCGCATGGATTTTTCAAAGCCAAAATGGCATCAAAATTAACACCCTAGCCCCGGGAGGGGCGCGAGAAGGCAATCGTTTATCCAAAATTCGCTTAGAAGAATTGAAATGGGTAAGTTGATCTCCAACATGAAGGCTATCAAAGTCCAATTCGTCCAAGTTTAAATTATAGATCATTCAGAATTTCCGTGATTACACGACCTGCGCTGATGACAGCTGCGTTCATATAGCCTATCTGATTATATGCCGTCCCATCACCTGCAAAGTGGCGATTGCCCGTTTGATTGACTCTAAGGCCGTGTTCACCTTTTCGGTCACTAGAATCCCCTCTCTGTGATCTCTGTGGTTGATAAAAACGTTTCGAATTTTTTTATCAACCACAGAGATCACAGAGCACACAGAGAGGTGACCGAGTTCTTTCTTAGTAAAGGTGAATAAGACCTCCGTTTGAGCGTGAATTTGAGTAAAAAACAGGAGACAGGCGATCGTCCATTTAGGGACCATCTCTAGAATTCTTTTGATCATAAATCCTGTAGCTTTTGAGGTTGTAGGGGATGTCTTGCTGACTGGTAAGGTATTTTTACAATGATTTTAAGTCAAAATAAAATGCTAATTATGCAGAAAATTATTCTCAAAAATTGAGAAGTTATGACAACATGCCCTCTTCTGCAAAGAGTTACAAACATAGTGGAAAAATTCATGAAAAATTTTTTAATCACCTCTCTTTTTTTATATTGCAATTTTTGTGTGGAAGGAAGGCTTATGTCGGAAAGCTTAAATAAGAAAGAGGGATCTAGCTTTACATTACCCACTCAGACGTATCCGCCCCCACGTTTTGAAGACAATGATCGGCTGGCAAGAATTCAAGTTTTTTTTCCTGAAATAGATGAAATGTATCAAAAATACGCCGACAAAAATGGTTATCCTGGGTATGCATATGGAATCGTATTGGATGGACAGTTGATACACTCTGGCGGTGGAGGCTTTATTGATCTTGATAAAAAGATCCCGGCTACTCCTCAATCTATGTTTCGTATTGCTTCGATGACAAAAAGTTTTACTGCAATGGCGATTTTAAAACTTCGTGATGAAGGAAAGCTGCGCTTAGATGATCCCATAGATCTTTATATTCCAGAAATGCAGGCTCAATGCTTAACTAAGGACGCTCCTGCGATTACAATTAGAGATTTATTGATGCATTCCGCAGGCTTGCCTACAGATGATCCTTGGGCTGATAGAAAGTTGGAAAAAACCGAAGAACAGCTTGTCACATTATTAAAAGAGAAAATATGTTTTTCGAATCCATGCGGCATGGTATTTGAGTATAGCAACTTAGGCTATACTATTTTAGGCTATCTGATAAAAAAAATAACCGGCGTTCCTTATCAAAAATACATCGATACAGCGATTTGCCAGCCTTTAGGAATTAAATCTTATTGGGAATATGCAGAAATTCCAGAAGCTCAACTAGTCCATGGGTATAGTTTTAAAGATGAAAAATGGGAAGAAGAGCCACTGCTTCATGATGGAATTTTTGGCGCAATGGGTGGATTGATTGCTTCAATTGAATCGTTTGGTCGATACATTGCTTTCCATCAAGCCGCTTGGCCATCACGAGAAGACAAAGAATTAGGACCTATCAAACGCAGTTCTGTCCGAGAAATGCATCAGCCATGGAAGTTTATAAAATTAGAAACAGACTTCAAATATGCTTGTGGGGATGAATGTTCATTAATGCGCGCTTATGGTTATGGATTAAGATATTTAAGGGATTCATTAGGTCGAACTTTTATAGGACATGCAGGAGGACTGCCAGGTTTCGGAAGCAATTGGTTCTTCCTGCCGGAATATGAATTGGGAATTGTCTCTTTTGTTAATCGCACTTATGCAGACACGTCAAAAATTAATTTAGATATACTAAACAAGCTATTAGTTGAGTCAAAATTACAACCAAGGAAATTACCCCCTTCCGATGTATTAAAAGAGAACCAAAGTAAACTATTATTGTTGTTGCCTCATTGGGAAAACGTCACAGAGGGTGTTTTTGCGGACAATTTCTTCTTGGATCGATCTTTAAAATCAATCCAGCAGGAATCAAAAGATTTATTTTCAAAAGCAGGTAATATCATTTCGATTGGAGAAGTAATTCCGGAAAACCAACTCCGGGGCTACTTTATTCTGCGAGGAGAAAGGACAAATTTACAAATTAATTTCGCTTTAACTCCTGAAAACCCCTGTTTAATTCAGGAGTATCAAATCAAAATTATTTAACGGAGGTCTTCTATGAAAATGCTCGCCTTATTTATTTTTTTGATCACAAACATGACCGCTTTCGCTCAACCTAAAGCCCTCGGTCAGCTCGTTTATGAAATTCGTAATCCTCAAACCGATTCAGCTCATTTCCGACAAGCTTTGGAAAAAATCGGCGAATATTTAGCTCTCAGCGTTCTACAAGAGCTTAGCGCTCACGAAGTGACCATTCAAACTCTGACTGGAGTGGAAGCTAAACATCAGCTGCTTGATGAAACGCCCATTCTGGTGACAATTCTTCGGGCAGGACTTCCTCTTAATGCTGGAGTGCAAAAGGTTTTCCCAAATGCTGAAGTAGGTTTTCTCGCCATGTCGCGCAATGAAGAAACTCTAAAAGCGACAGTTGATTATATAGCTCTCCCTGATCTCAAAAATAGAACTTTGATTCTTACAGATACAATGCTTGCTACTGGAGGATCACTGATCGATGCGATTAAAATTGTTGAGCAATATGGACCGAAGAAAATCATTATTGTTGCAGCGATTGCTTCTGAACCGGGCATAGCTCGAATTCGTCAATATGATCCAACGATCAAAATTTTTGCGGCGGCTGTCGACCCTTTGTTAAATGATAAAGGATACATTATCCCCGGTTTGGGCGATGCTGGAGATAGGTCTTATGGCAAAAAGGAAATCCAATATGGACATGAAAGGTAGGTGATGAGTCTGTTAGAATTCGTACCCAATTCCTCCGCCAAATGTAAAGCCTCCAATTTGAATGCTTTTTGTATAGACGCGGGATTTTCCACCATGAAAATGCACTTTAGCGTAGGAGTATTCCCCGAAAATATCGATCACTAAGTGATCGCATAGGACGTAATTGAAGCCCGTATTTACAAAAAAGCCAAGATCGTTTTTTGATTTATCTTTATAGACATAGGAGGAGCGGTTGTGCTGATGGATATAGAAATAGCGAGGTCCAATAGCGAAATAATATTGCCTATTAGCATTAATCGCGTAGACTGGCTTAAGGCCGATATTGATGGGAACCGACCATAACGATGTTTTTTGATCTCCATTAATTGATTTGCCTGATCGGTGAAAATATTCTACAGCGCCGTATGCATTGAGGGTCCATCTACTAGTCAGGTTCCATAAAGGATAAGAAGCGCATAGCTGAATATCCAATCCGCCCCTATCATAGACCTTGCGCATTTTGGAATTAGAGAAAAAGAAATAGCCCGTTTTGACCTCAAATAATGGCTGAAAAAAACAGCATGGCGTGGTCTCTTGCGTAAGTTTGCTGCAAGATCTTTGGGTAGCTGATATTGCTGATGAGATAGCTAACAAGAGCAAAAAAAATATTTTTAACTTGGAGAATGGATTTATCATTTTGTCTCCTTTAATTTAAGGCTTTATGACAATATTGACCGGTGAGCTTTCGCTGCCTGCTGAGTTAAATGCTGTAACGGCATAAGCGTAGGCGACCCTTTTTTTCCTATTATGGTCTTTATATGTATATGTGGCGGCGTCCACTGTTGCGATTTTCTTTCCATCACGATAAATAAAATAACCGCTGATTTCGGGTGATGGACTAGGCGTCCATATCAGTTGGTTATATAGTTCATATTCGAATCCAAAGTCATTTTTCTTTTGTTTGCCTTGAAGATTGGTTGGCGGTAAAACGCTTGGCGGGTAACCCAAAAAGTCAAATTGCACAAACGTAGGATTTCCGATCGGTAGATAAGAGAGCGAATAATTCGGAGTTGGCCCCGTAAATGTGACGGAATCAAAGGAGCCTGTAATGGCGGACGAAGTGAGAATTCGGTACGTTCCAGATTGAACGTTTGAATCAATGTCAAACTCCAAGGAGCCTGCCAATGATGCGGGCCCAACAACAGCAACGGTGGAAGATATGCTGCTGGAATCAATTTCAATATGTACAAGGCTCCCGGGGGTGTTGTTAACCAGATCTGCTGAATTTAGGATCAAACCGCCAAGGGTGAGCGCGCTTCCGGCATCTGGAGAGATCGTTCCAGAATTGACAAAGACGCTTCCGGTCAAGATCCCACTTCCACTGAGCGAACCCCTTTGCAAGCTAAAGTTTCTGTTTCGACAGACAAAAATGGATGCTTCATCGATCTGACCATTCACTTTAAAATTAGCATTGTTTATCGAGATGCTCCCTTGATAATCGGATGCTCCATTGTAAACAACAGTCCCATTTCCTCTCACATTGACATTTGTTCCCCCTGCTCCGAAAATGGAACCATCTGTAAACGCAACTTGCTCGCCGAGTGTCAAGAGATCATCGGCATTGTTTGCCATGAATGTGAGAGAAGAACCCGTGCGCAGAAAAATACTATTTCCAAACGCCGATCCATCGAGGCCGTCTGAACCGCCGCCGCCGCCAGTTCCATGAGTTCCAGCTTGTGTCGTATTGTTTGATGTGTTGAAGGTGGTTGGAATCCCCGGAAGCGCTTGTATAGTGAAATTCAAAGCGCTATCCACAAAGATCGCTGCTCCGAGACCGCTTCCTCCACCTCCACCGCCGCCCCCAAAGCCCGATCCGAAGGCGTTGGCGCCAACCCCTCCAGATCCGCCTCCGAGATTTCCTATGTCCGAACCGCCTGAGGCAGTGGGACCGTTGGAAGGTCCGCCGCCCCCGCCTCCGCCGCCGCCAAGAGAATTGCCTCCTTCTGCAGGCGTCAGACCGGATTGGTTGACTCCGCCGCCTCCGCCTCCGCCGCCAACTCCTCCCGATCCGCCTTGCACTGTATAAGCGACATCAGAAGCGCCTGTGCCAGCTCCGCCGCCCCCGCCGCCGGCATAGCCGCCATTCCCAGCTTGTCCGTCAACTCCATTTGTAGTGGACGTTAGGACGACTCCGCCCCCGCCGCCTCCCCCGCCATCCGCTCCATTGCCTCCGGAAGGCACAACGCTGCCTCCAGGCGCTATCAAGCCTTGCGGCTGGACTCCATTCGACCCAGCAGCGCTCCCTCCTCCGCCTCCTCCAGTAGATGAGGATACCGTTACAGCGTCTCCTCCACCGCCGCCTCCCGCATTGTTTCCTCCACTATAACCTCCTGCGCCAGAACCAGCGGCGATTGTGAGACCATAGCCATTTCCATCCTGTCCGAAGTCCTGATCCAAGCCCCCATTTCCCAAATTTGTGAGAACGCCTATAGTGGCGCGAGATCCTATGCCTCCGCCGCCGCTCCCGCCCCCACCGAGTGGGTCGTTAGTCGAAAGAGCGACATCTCCGCCATTTCCACCAAACCCTCCTCCGCCACCGCCGCCAGTACTTCCGGTGGCGGCAATAGAACCCCCATTTCCACTAAAGCCGCCGCCTCCGCCGCCTCCCTCATCGCCTGTAGAAGAGGAACCTAAATAACTTCCTCCATTTCCACCAACAGCAGAGCAGCTATTGATCGATACATTCACCAAAACGACTGAAGGATTCGAACCGTTTAAAAAGGATTGAGGCGCGTAAATCGCTCCTCCGGCGCCCATGCCGCCGCCTCCTCCCGAAATTCCGTCTCCGCCATTGCCTCCTTTTGCCGTCATGTTTTGAAAGATCATATTTTGGATCGTCACATTCCCTATGGGGATAAAAAATCCACTGTAAGCGCCACTGTTGCCATCAATCGTGACTGTAGGAATGGAACCTGGGTTGCCAATTGTAATATTCACAGGATTTGAGGAATTGTTAATAATTGGCAGAATCCCATTGAGTTGAATAGTCATTGGGAAGGCAAAAAGAATTGTATAATCATCGGGCGTTGTGTTTAAATCTTGATTCATTGAATTCAAACAATATCTCAGGTCTCCCACCTCTCCAATGCCTCCCGGGTTATTATCTGAGCTTACTGTTACATTAAGCGTTGTGATGGCAAACAAGGAATGTGAAGCGAATAAAAAAACAAAAAAATATTTTAACATGCGAAGACCTATAATTTTTTGTTGTATCGTAGTATTTAAAAAAGAATTATTCAACTTTTAAAAGTCGGCAGGGAGGAGAATTCGATTTTTTGAGGAGTGTAATTAGGTCTCATAGCAAATGCTATTGTTGCATATCGAATTTTGCCGCTTTGTGCGACAATATGAGGGGTGGGGTAGATGGAAAATTCTGTTAAAAGCGTTCCAGGAATCAGTAGGATAGAGCTTTGATTTTTGGAAAATTCTCTTGGAGGAGAAGAAAAATCATCGATTGTGAATAAGGATTTATAAGGAGAAAGAAGAAGCGATTGGTTGTCCGTGCTATCAAGAAAAAGGGAAAACGCAACGCCATCGTAATGAGGCCTTGTGGCGCTGTAAGAGGGGAGATATTTGATTACTTTGAAAAGGATAGGGGGATAGCCGTATTTCGAAGAGAAAATTTCTATGCCTAAGTCAACCGCTGCCTCGCTGAATAGATTCCCACATGGTTTTTGGATTTCGAAACAAGCTTCAAAAAAAGAGATGATTTCGGGAACTTGTTTGAATTCGGGATAGTGAGAACAAATAAATTCATGGAAATGGGTCGAATAATAGAAGGAGATCTGACTTCTTTCTTTTCTTTCTGACTCGTCGTAGAAGCCAAAAACATCGGTGGAGTAATAACTTCTCTCTTTTGAACGAATAAAACGTTCTTTTGCTATATATAATTTTTGCGTCCAAAGTGGATTTGTTTGAAGGAATTCGATAAGCTCATCGAAATATGCATAGAGAGAATCGAATGTTGCCGCTGAATGCTCATTATTGCAAATTTCTATATAACCTGTTCTCTTGAATTGTTCTGAAAAAGATGTTGACCAAAGAAATTGAAATGCAAATAATGGGAAAAACAATAGAAAAAAAGCCTTTCGGATGATCATGAATTAACCGGATAATCTATTTTATAGAATTTGTCAATTTTTTAAGGACGCCAATCAAGGACCGCATGAAATCTATAGCGCTATTATTCTTTGGAATGTTGATGGGCGGTTTAGCAAGTAGTTTAGAAGCTGCCAATGCGGATACCCTTAAAATATGGGATGACGCCTATTGATAATCTAAAAGAATTGCAAGGTCTTGCATTGAACTGCTTTCTTTATTTTGCTTATCCTGACAAAGTTCTTGGCAATAGGGATGACGCTCAATTTATCAAAAGATTGCAAAACGCTAATGAAAATGGTCAAACTATAGCCATTATTGGAAAGAATGCAGGTCATACGACTTATCATCCAGAGCTTTGGAACGCTTATGAAAAATTTGTTAATGGACATCATTAAAAAGTTATGGCAAAGAAAGTAGCCAGGTCGTCCCGACCTGGTTGTTGATACATTCAAGGCGGGGACGGCCTTGTTGCCTTCTGTCCGCCGCCATGACTTTTTAAGTACGTACGTGGGGCTTTAAGGAAGGTAACCAGGGCGTCTCGCCCTGGTCGCGTGTATTATCTTCAAGGTGTTGTTGGATGCAGTCATGCTGATCAGTTGAATGACTCATTATCATTCGTGAAAAGAAATCATATGGAATTGCCTCAAATAGGTTTAGGAACTTGGAACTTAAGAGGAGATGAGTGTGTAAAAGTTGTTCAATTGGCCTTAAATCTAGGATATCGCCATATTGATACTGCGCATGTATATAATAATCATGAAGCCATTGCAAAAGCGCTTAAAGGATTTGATCGCTCGAAAGTTTTTATTACCTCTAAGCTGGCGCTTAAAGAACAAATAGATGCCGCTGATCCGGAATTGTCGGTGCAGAAGGCTTGTGAACGAACACTGAAAGAATTGAAAATCAATTACCTAGATCTTTACTTAATTCACGCTCCAGATCGTCGCTTTTCTTTAGAGATAATTTTTCAAGCAATGAAGGAATTAGTCGTACAAGGAAAGGTGCGTAAAGTGGGTGTCAGTAATTATACAGTTCACCACCTGGAAGATCTTACAACAGCAGGTCATTTTCCTTTTGCCAATCAAGTGGAATTTCATCCTTACTTAAACCAGCAAGCATTACTGGATTATTGTCGTATGCATCGAATTAAGCTTATTTCTTTTAGACCATTTGGGAAAGGAAAATTGCTTAAAGAAGAACCTTTATTCAAGGTGATTGGGGCCAAGTATAACAAGACTGGCGCACAAGTTATCTTGCGTTGGTTGATGCAAAAAGAAATTGCCATTATTCCTAAAGCTTCTTGCGAGAACCATTTAAAAGAAAATCTAGAT